>FWPU01001347.1_pt1 | contig 73955 bp, 51 predicted proteins | sample 2228361 | NCBI WGS metagenome assembly FWPU01 (sample SAMEA103939777, study PRJEB20133) | metagenome | reverse complement strand
CAGCATCGGCAAGCGCCCCGACTGCGATCCCCCCGAGGGGGTCGACTACGACCTCTGGCTGGGGCCGGCCCCGGTGCGCCCCTTCAACCCCAACCGCTTCCACTACAATTGGCACTGGTTCTGGGACTACGGCGCCAGCGACCTGACCGCCAACGGCGTCCACCACGTGGATCTCCTGCGCTGGGGGCTGGGCAGGAAGCAGCCGGCGCGCCGCGTCGCCAGCGCCGGGGGACGTTACGGCTACGAGGACGACGGCGAGACCCCCAACACCCAGATCGCATGGTACGACTACGGCGGATGCGAGCTGATCCTTGAAGTGCGCGGGCTCGACACGCCACCCTACCGGGGCATCCGCACCGGGCTCTTCTTCGAGTGCGAGGGCGGCGTGATGGTGAAGCCCACCCTCGTCAGCGCGACCGCCTTCGACCGCGACGGCAAGGAGGTACGCCGCTTCGCCGGCGGCGCCGGCGACCACTTCCGCAACTTCATCGAGGCCGTACGCTCCGGGCGGCACGACGGCCTGGCCTGCGACATCGAGGAAGGGCACGTCTCCGCGACGCTCTGCCACACGGCGCAGATATCCTACCGCCTGGGCGAACTACGCCCCATGTCGACCCCGCGACCGATCGGCATCGAGGCGGCCGACGAGGCCTTCGAGCGCATGCGGAAGCACCTGGAGGACGAGGGGGTGAAGGCCGACTCCACCCGCGTGCGGGTAGGGCCGGTCCTGGACTTCGACCCGGCGACCGAAAGATTCGTCGGTTGCGAGGCCGCAAACAGGGACCTGTTGATGAAGAGGGACTACCGCAAGCCGTTCGTGGTCCCGGACGAGGTATAGAACTTGGCCAGAGACGCACGCGCGCCCGCCGGTGCCCCCGCCGCGGGGGGGGGCCTCGACCTGATACCCCGCGCGCCGGGGCAGTCCATCCGCGCCTGGATCTACCGAATACTGCGCGACAACGTGATCCACCTCCACCTGCGGCCCGGCCAGGCCGTCAGCGAAACCGAGATCGCCGGCCTCCTCAGGGTCAGCCGCACCCCCGTGCGCGAGGCCTTCATCCGGCTGGCCGAGGACGGCCTGATCGAGATCCACCCCCAGAAGGGATCGTACGTCACCCTCATAGATCCAGGCCGGGCCGCCGAGGCCCTCTTCCTAAGAAACGTGACCGAGAAGGCCGTCATCAAGGAGGCATGCCGCGCCTTCCCGGGCGACGCCCTCTTCGAACTCAACGCCAACGTCGAGATGCAGAAGTTTTGCCGCCGCGAGGGCAACTACGAGAAGATGTTCCAGCTCGACAACGACTTTCACGCCCTCGTCTTCCGCGGCTGCGGCAAGGAACGGCTCTGGCTGCATATAAAGAAATTCGATTCGGATCTCGACCGGCTGAGAATGCTGAAACTATCCGGAAAGTACGACTGGGGCGGTATCATAGACCACCACGAGCGGATGGCCGATCTCGTGGCCGCCCGCAGACCGGGCCCGGTGGACGCGCTGGTGGACAAGCACCTTGAACCGAGCCACTTGGACAGGCTGGCCGATATGCACCCGGGATACATCCGACGTTGAACGGAGGAGACCATGAACTGGACACGCCGGGAAATGCTCGAGCGCTCGATGTTCGCCGCCGCGGCCGCCGCGGCCGGCCCGCCGCGGTGGTCCCCCGCCCTGGAGGGCCGCAGGACCGGCCCCAACGAAACCCTCCGCGTGAGCGTCGTCGGCCTCAAGGGCAGGGGAAAGGAGCACCTCAACGCCTTTCTGCGGATGAAGGACGTCGAGGTGGCGGCCCTCGTTGACGTTGATCCGCGCATGGTGGTCGACTCGGCGAAGCTCGTCGAGCAGCGCACCGGGAAGGCGCCCGCCTTCCACAAGGATCTACGCAAGGCCCTCGAAGACAAGTCGCTCGACGCCGTCTCCATCGCCACCACAGACCACACCCACGCGCTCCTGTCGATCTGGTCGATGCAGGCCGGCAAGCACGTCTACGTCGAGAAACCCGTCAGCCACAACATATTCGAAGGGCGCAAGATGGTGGAAGCCGCCCGCAAGTACAAGCGCGTCTGCCAGGCCGGGCACCAGTGCCGGTCGTCCCGCGGGCTCCAGGAGGCGATGGCCGCCCTCCACGGCGGCAAGATGGGGAAGATACTGATCGCCCGCGGGCTCTGCTACAAGCGCCGCGGCAGCATCGGGAAGAAGGCCGACTCCTCCCCCCCCGAGGGTGTCGACTACGACCTCTGGCTGGGGCCGGCCCCGGTGCGCCCCTTCAACCCCAACCGCTTCCACTACAACTGGCACTGGTTCTGGGACTACGGCGCCAGCGACATGACCGCACAAGGTGTCCACCAGATGGACATCGCCCGCTGGGGGCTGGGGAAAAAGGAACTGGCCCGCCGCGTCGCCAGCGCCGGGGGACGTTACGGCTACGAGGACGACGGCGAGGTCCCCAACACCCAGGTCGCCTGGTTCGACTACGGGGACTCCGAGCTGGTCTTCGAGACCCGCGGCCTCGATACGCCCCGCTACATGGGCGCCCGGATCGGGGTTATCTTCCACTGCGAGAAGGGATACGTGGTGAACCCCACCTACACCAGCGCCACCTTCTTCGACCCCGACGGGAACAAGATCCAAAGCTACGGGGGAGGCGACGGCGACCACTTCCGCAACTTCGTCGACGCCGTCCGCAGCGGGAGTCCCGCGGGCCTGGCCTGCGACATCGAGGAGGGACACCTCTCGGCCGCCCTCTGTCACATGGGGCAGATATCCTGGCGACTGGGCGGATCGAAGCCCATGACCTGCGAATCCCCCTTCGGCGATCTGAAGGCGGCCAACGAGGCGTTCGCGCGCATGCGCGAACACCTGGCCGCCGAGAAGGTCGACCCCCAGACGACCCAGGTCCGCGTGGGACCCGTCCTGACGTTCGACCCGAAGAAGGAACGCTTCGTGGGGAACGACGCGGCCAACAACGACCTCATCATGAGGCGCCAGTACCGGAAACCCTATGTGGTCCCGGACGAGGTCTGACCCATGAGCGCGAAGAAGACGGTCCGCTCCGGCATCGTGGGCGCGGGATTCTCCGCCTCGTTCCACCACGAGGCGATCCGCAAGGTCCACGGCGTCAACGTCGAAGTCCAAGGGGTGTACGCCCTGCACCGGGCCGAGGAGTACGCCAAGGCCCGCGGCATCCCCGTGATGAGCAGCCTGGAGGACCTCATCGAGCGCTGCGACGTCCTCCACGTCTGCACCACGGCCTCCTCCCACGAGGAGGTGGCGGTGAAGATCCTCCGCGCGGGCCGGTTTGCCATCGTCGAAAAACCCCTGACCGGTTACTTCGGCGATGGGACCGACAGCTTCCACGGCGACCGGTTCCCCCGCCAGACGGCCCTGGACCATGCCCTGGCCAGCATCGAGAGGATGCTGGAGGCCGAGCGGGCCAGCACCGGCAAGATACTCTACGCGGAGAACTGGATCTACGCGCCGGCCATCCAGAAGGAGCGCGAAATCATCGAGAAGACGGGGGCGCAGATCCTCTGGATCCACGCCGAGGAGGCCCACAGCGGGTCGCACGCCAAGACCTACGCCTACTGGAAATACTCCGGCGGCGGGGTGATGATCGGGAAGGGCTGCCACCCCTTGACCGCAGCGCTCTACCTGAAGGCGGTGGAGGGAAGGGCCCGCGGAGGCAAGCCCATCAAACCTGCGGAGGTCTCCGCGCGCGTGCACGCCCTGACACGCATGCCGGGATTCCGCGACGAGGGACACATCCGCTGCGACTATTACGACATCGACGACTTCTCCATGATGCACGTCGTCTTCGAGGACGGGACCGTGGCGGACGTTTTTGCCTCCGACATAATCCTCGGGGGCATCCACAACTGGCTGGAGGTGGCCGCCAACAACCACCGGACGATCTGCAACATCAACCCCAACAACGCCATGCAGACCTACAACCCGGTGGAGGCCAACTTCAAGGACATCTACGTGGTGGAGAAGATCGGCACCAAGCAGGGGTGGTCCTTCCCCTCGCCGGAGGAGGACTGGTTCACCGGCTACCCACAGGAGATAGAGGCGTTCTACCGCGCCGTGGCCTACGGAGATCCGGCGGAGAGCGACAGCCGCCTGGCCGCGGACGCCATATCGACCATCTACAGCGCGTACGTCTCGGCGGAACGGTCGGGGTCCGCCGTGCCGGTCAGGACATTCTGACGAGGAGGAACGCATGCAGGGAGGATCGGACGTGCCGGCGTCCCCCAAGGGGGGTGAGAACCTGGCCTGGTACCGGGGACTTTCGGGATACCAATGGTTCGTCCTGATCGTCTGCTGGTTGGGATGGCTATTCGATACAATGGACCAGCAATTCTTCGTCCTGGCACGCAACCCCGCCATGGAGAGCCTGCGTGGCGCGGCGGGCAACGTCAAGACCTTCAGCGGCATCGCCACCACCTGCCTCGTGCTGGGGTGGGCCACGGGCGGTATCATCTTCGGGATCCTCGGCGACCGCTGGGGCCGCGCCAAGACCCTGGTGACCTCCGTCCTATGCTACTCGGTCTTCACCGGCCTCTCGGCCCTCTCGATCGGCTGGCTCGACTTCTCGCTCTACCGGTTCCTGACGGGCATGGGCGTCGGCGGCGCCTTCGCGGCGGCCGTGTCCATGGTGGCCGAGACACTGCCGGCCCGGTCGCGCCCCTACGCGCTGGGATTCCTCCAGGTCCTAGGGGCGGCCGGCAACATGCTGGCGGCCTGCATAAGCTACGTCATAAAACCCAGCGTCCTCATCCTGGGCATACCGGGGTGGCGGCTCCTCTTCGTCGTGGGGATCATACCCGCCATCATGGTGCTCCTGGTCATGCGCCGCCTCAAGGAGCCGGAGAGCTGGCTGAAGGCCAAGGAGGCCCAGGCTCGCGGCGACCAGTCCGCCCGCAAAATGGGCAGCGTCAAGGAGCTCTTCGGCGACCCGCGCTGGCGCCGCAACGTGATCGTCGGGATACTCCTCAGCCTCACCGGCGTCATCGGGCTCTGGGGCATCGGCTTCTGGCAGCCGGAGCTCGTGCGCGAGGTGACCGACAAGGCCGGATTGACCAAGCAGTCGGCCGACAAGTACGTCAGCACCGCCCAGCTCCTCTTTAACGGTGGCGCGGCGGTGGGCACCTATCTCTTCGCGATCCTCATGGCACGTGTGGGACGCCGCCCCGCCTTCGCGATCATATTCACGATGGCGCTGCTGAGCGTCTTCGGCATCTTCGGCTTCATGTCCAGCCCCGGCCAGGTCTGGTGGATGGCGCCTCTATTGGGCCTGGGGACGCTGACCGTCTTCGGCGGATACAGCATCTACTTCCCCGAGCTCTTCCCGACCCGGCTGCGGGCCACCGGCGTGGGATTCTGCTACAACACCGCCCGGTACCTGGCGGCGGCGGCGCCCTTCACGCTGGGCATGCTCACCGACAAGGTGTACAAGGGATCGGGCCTCCAGATGCTCAGCTCAATGGGCGGCATGGACAGCCCCTTCCGCTACGCCGCCCTGACCGTCTCGGTGATATTCATCATGGGACTGGTCGTGCTCCTGTTCGCCCCGGAGACTAGGGGCAAGCCGCTGCCCGAGTAGGATTAACCATGGCCATCCAGTTCTCCCCATCGGTGTACGAGCACGCGGCGCGGCTGATCGACCGCACGCCGTGGGAGGTCTCCCGCGACCCGGAACTACTCTTCCAGGGCCACGCCGAGGCGTACCGCCGCTACGAACACCGCCCGATCGTCGTCGGAATAGACATCTACAACCTGGAGGCTGAGGCCTACGGCGCGCAGATAAATCCGCCGGAGGGCCACGCCATCCCAGCCATAGGCGGACACCCCCTGAGAAGCCTCGAGGAACTGTCCGCGCTGAAACCGTTTGATCCCCGGACCGGCAGGCCGTCGATGGTCATTGAGGTCGGCCGCCGACTCAAGCAAGAATTCCCCTCCGCAGACGTCCGCATCCCGGTCAGCGGCCCATTCTCCATCGCCGCCAACCTCGTCGGATTCGAGACGCTCCTGGAAGGCTGCCTGGTCAGTCCACCGGCGGCCCTCGAGGCGCTCTCGAACGTCGCCCTCGGACAGGTGCCCTTCGCGCGCGCCGTGGCGGATGAGGGGCTCGACGTGGCCTTCTTCGAGTCGGCGGCCACCCCGCCGCTCCTTTCGCCCCGGCAGTTCCGCGAGCTCGAGATGCCCGCCGTCCGCCCGCTCCTGGACGAGGTGGCCCGCGCCGTGGGACACCCCGTCTCGTTCGTCATCGGCGGCAACACCCTGCCGATCCTCGACGCGCTGATGGAAATGGGCTGCGGATACGTGGTCTGCCCCATGGAGACGGACCAGGAGCGCTTCATGGCCCGCATGGCCGCCTTCCCGGAGGTCATGGTCCGGGTCAACATGGACCACCGCGTCGTGGCGGGCACCTCCTGGGAGGAGATCCGGCGTGAGGCCGACCGCGTCGTGGCCCTGGCCCGCACGAGGGAGAAGTCGTGCATCGGGACCGGCGCCCTGCCCTACGAAACACCGCCCCAGAACGTCCTGAGGCTCAAGGAATACCTGGCCCGCCTATGACCCCGGAACAATGGGAACGACTGAAGGCCGTCCTGGCGGGCGACCGCGTGGATCCCCTCCCGGTGGGATTACTCGCCGACAGCCCGTGGCTGCCCAACTGGGCGGGCATGAGCATAATGGACTACTTCGCCTCGGAAACCGCATGGCTGGAGGCGAACCTCCGCGCCGCCCGTGAATTCCCCGATGCGATCCTCCTGCCGGGATTCTGGAGCGAGTTCGGGATGTGCTCGGAGCCATCCGCATTCGGCTCGCGCCCCGTCTGGCATGAGAACGAGTTCCCCTTCGCCGAGGCCGCGTTCCCCTCCGCGGCGGCCGCCGCGGCCGCCCCCGTCCCCGACCCCAGGCGGCACGGGTTGGCGCCGCTGATCCTCAAACGCCTGTTACGTACCCGCCCTGCGATAGAGGCCGCCGGGCACCGTATCAGATTCGCCGCGGCCCGGGGCCCCCTCAACGTCGCCGGATTCCTCCTGGGCACCACGGAGTTCCTGACCGCGATGAAGACCGAGCCCGACGCCGCCCACCAACTGCTGGGGCGCGTGACCGACTACCTGGTCGACTGGCTGAAGCTCCAGGCGTCGTCCATCGACACCATCGACGGCGTATTGATCCTGGATGACCTCGTCGGGTTCTTGGGTCCCCGCGACGTGGAGACCTTCGCCGTGCCCTACCTGAAGAGGATTTTCCGGGCCCTGGACGTGTCGGTCCGATTCTTCCACAACGACGCCGAAGGGCGCCACTGCGCCCCGCGCCTTGCGGAGATGGGGGTTAACCTCTTCAATTTCAGTCACAAACATACCATCTCCGAGATGAGGCGGCTCGCCGGCGACGGGGTGGCGCTCCTCGGAAACATACCCCCACGAGACGTTATGGCAAAGGGGACACCCGCGGAAGTAATCCGCGCGGTGCAGACGGCCCTGGAGGACTCGGCTGATCGGAGGAGATTGATCCTTTCGTGCGGCGGGGGCATGCCGCCGGGCGTCCCCACGGAGAACATCCGGGCATTCCTGAAGGCGGCCCGGGGAGGAGGACCATGAAGTCGCACCGCTCGATGACCAGGCGCGAGGCGCTCGGCATCCTGGGGTTCGGGGCGGCCGCCGCCGCGCGGGGCGCCCCCGCCGGAGACTTCCGGTTCGAGGAAATCGGCGACAAATCGCTCAAGATGTGGGAGGGTGACCGGCCGATCCTGGTCTACAACCACGGCGTCATGAGCCGCGAGGGCGTGCCGGCCTCCTACAACCGCGCCTGCTACGTCCATCCCCTCTACGGCCTGGACGGCGAGATCCTCACCGAGGACTTCCCCAAGGATCACTACCACCACCGCGGCGTCTTCTGGGGCTGGCCGCACGTCAGGATCGGCGACCTGGAGCGCCAGACCTGGGTCCCCACCGACAAGATACTCGTGCGCCTCGTCAGGTTCGCCCGCCGCCAAGCCGGCCCAGGCGAGGCGCGCCTGGCGGTGGAGAACTCCTGGTCGGCGGGAAACCGGCGTGCGGTAAGGGAAGATGTAGAGATCGTCGTACACACGGCTGACGCAACGGGGCGCAATATCGATTTCGATCTCTCCTGGACCGCATTGGGAATCCCGGTGACGCTCCGCGGGGCGGAGGGAAAGAGCTACGGCGGTTTCACCCTCAGGTTCAACACGCGGCCGAAAGAAGCCGGCGGCATCCCCGAGAGGCAGGTGCGGATCGCCGTCCCCGGCGGGGTTTCGACGAAGGATCTCCCCGAGACGCGGCTGCCGTGGGCGGATCTCACCGCGCCCTTCCCCGGCGCACGGGGCCGCAGCGGCGCGGCGATCTTCATCCACCCCTCCCACCCCGATTATCCGCCCACATGGCTGACGCGCCACTACGGAGTGCTGTGCGTGGGCTGGCCCGGCGTGAAGGGAGGGACGCTGGAGCCGGGGAAGACCGCCAGGTGCCGCTACAGGATCTGGATACACCGCGGAGATCCGGAGGTGGACGAGATCAAGGCGGCCTACGCCGCCTACGCGGGGAGGTGAAACGATGAGGCTCGCGACCGCAGCGCTCTTGCTGGCCGGCGGGACCGTGGAGTTCAGGCGCGACGACGCCGCCGGCCGGATGCAGGTCATGCTTGATGGAAAGGAGGCCTTCGCCTACCGGTACGGAAAGGATCTCGACCTGCCGCACTTCCACCCCGTCCGCAGCCCCTCCGGCCGTCCCATGACCGTCCAGCGGGCGGTGCCTTATCCGCACCACCGCTCGTTCTGGTTCGCCGACGACGTCCAGCTGGAAGGGAAACGCAAGGCCTCCTTCTACAACGCCTGGTACAGCGGGGCGGACAGAAAGAATCCCGCCCCGCCGTTCAAGGACCGGATCCGCCACGTCGAGTTCCTCCCCGAAAAGATCGGGCCCGATCGGGCGGCGACCGGGATGAGGCTGGTGTGGGAGATCGACGAGGGGATCCCGGTGCTCGACGAGCGGCGGGAACTAGTCGTGGTGCCCCTGGGAGACGGAGAGTATTTCCTCGACGTGACCTTCACGGTGACGTCCTCCTACGGCGAGGTGAAATTCCTCAGCGACGCGGTCCACTACGCGTGGCCGTACATCAGAATGAACGGGGAGTTCACCCCCCGGGGAGGCGGCCGGCTGGTGAACTCGGAAGGCGGCCAGGGGCAGAAGGAAACGCACGACAGAACGGCGCGCTGGGTGGACTATTCGAGCATCGGCGAAGCAGCCGAAGGGTTGGCCATGATGGTTCACCCGGACTCGGGGCCGCCGCCCCGGTGGCTGACGCGGGACTACGGGACCTTCGGCCCGCGCCGCCCCGCCGAGCGCAGCGGCAAGCCCTTCGCGCTCAAGCGGGGGGAATCCATGCGCCAGCGGGTGGGGATCCTCGTACACCGCGGAGATTCCCGGACCGGCGCCGTCGAGGAGAGGTACCGCCGGTACGCGGAGGGGAAGCTCTAAAGGACCTTCCACCCCCCACCCACGTCCGTTAGAATGCGCGCGGACAGGGGAAGGATGAATCCCCGTCCGGGTGAGATCCCCGTTTTCGAGACTGACACGATGAACGCGCGCGAACTGTGGGACCGCTACTGCCGCTACCTGTGCAGGGTGCCGTCGAGCGGCATGACGCTGGACATCAGCCGGATGAACTTCCGTGAGTCGTTCCTCGACGACATGGCCCCAGCCATGAGCCGCGCCTACGAGGCGATGGAGGCGCTCGAGAGGGGTGCGATCGCCAATCCTGACGAGAAACGGATGGTGGGCCATTACTGGCTGAGGGCGCCGGACCGCGCTCCTACAAGGGAGATCGCCGAGGAGATCCGCCGGGGGATCGCTTCCGTCAAGTCCTTCGCCGCCGACGTCCACTCCGGCAGGATCCGGCCCCAGCGGGCGCCGTCGTTCACCCGCATCCTCTGCGTCGGGATCGGAGGCTCGGCCCTTGGACCCATGTTCGTCTCCGACGCGCTGGGCCACCCGCGCTCCGACCGCATGGCGGCGCACTTCATCGACAACACCGACCCCGACGGCATCGCCCGCTCGCTGGCGGCGCTCGACGGCAAGCTCCCGGAGACGCTGGCTGTGGTCACCAGCAAGAGCGGCGGCACCCCGGAGACGCGCAACGGCATGCTGGTGGCGGCTGGCGCCTACCGGCGGGAGGGACTGGATTTCGGGCGCCACGCCGTGGCCATCACCATGCCCGGATCGAAACTGGACGCGCAGGCCGCCTCAGAGGGCTGGCTGGCGCGCTTCCCCATGTTCGACTGGGTGGGCGGCAGGACAAGCCAGACCTCCGCCGTGGGGCTCTTGCCGGCGGCGCTGCAGGGACTCGACGTCGACGGCCTCCTCGAGGGCGCCGCCGCCTGCGACGAGGCCACGAGATCCCGCGTGACTCCCCGCAACCCGGCGGCCCTCATGGCGCTGATGTGGCACCACGCCACCGGCGGCCGCGGGCTCAAGGACATGGTGGTGATCCCCTACAAGGACAGGCTGCTCCTCTTCAGCCGGTACCTCCAGCAGCTGATCATGGAATCGCTCGGCAAACGCCTCGACCTGGACGGCCGGCGGGTGGACCAGGGCATCACCGTCTACGGGAACAAGGGATCAACCGACCAGCACGCCTACGTCCAGCAGCTGCGCGACGGCGTGGACAATTTCTTCGCCGTCTTCATCCGCGTGCTCGAGAGCGGCGGAGACCGTCTGGAGGTGGAGCCCGGCATAGACAGCGGAGACTACCTGCACGGGTTCCTCCTGGGGACACGCGAGGCGCTCTACGAGAACGGCCGCCAGTCCCTCACGATCACCGTGCAGCGGGTGGACGCCCGCTCGGTGGGGGCGCTCATAGCGCTCTTCGAGCGCGCCGTCGGCTTCTACGCGTCGCTGGTCAACATAAACGCGTACCATCAGCCCGGCGTGGAGGCGGGAAAGAAGGCGGCCGGGAACGTGCTGGCCCTCCAGGTTCGCGCGGCGGCCGCCCTGACCGAGACGCCCAGGACGGCGGAGGAGATCGCCCGGCAGATCGGGGCCGCCGACCAGGCGGAAACGGTCTACCTGGTCCTGGAACACATGGCCGCCAACGGGCTGGCGCGGGCCGACGCGGCCGCGGGGCCGCGCGAGGCCACCTTCCGCCGGCCGTGACCGGCTTACTCAGTCCTTGATCTGGCGCACGTAGATGTTGGCGAGCTCCAGCGGCCCGGTCGCGACGATCCGCATGGGCCCGCGCGCAGGCGCGCCCGGCGCCGGCCGGTCGCGGTAAATCTCCCTCCCGTTGAGAGCCAGCGTGAGCCGCCCGCCGCGCATCGTCCCCTCGAACCGGTTCCACCCGCGCTGCTTCGCCATGTGCCGGCCCATCGCGGGATCGGCCGGATCGATCACCACGGCCGCCTCCTTGGAATCCCGCAGAAGCACGCGCGGCGTCCCGGATCTTTCCTCGAGGCGTACGTCGAAGATGAACCCCATGTCCCCAAAGGATTCCTCGGTGACGATGGAAGCCTCTCCCCGCGGTCCGGGATTACCGCAGGCGAGTATCCAGTCGCGGCATTCCCAGGGGCCCGAGATCTTCCATCCCTCGAGATCTACGCCGGTGTAGAGACAGCGATATCCCCGGTCCTCGACGGCCACGTGCGCCGGATCGATCGGCGTGTCGGGGAGCTCCTTTATCCGGATGTTGCGGAAGTGAACCAGACCGCCCTCCGACTCAAGGCAGATGTAACCCTTGCGGGGGGAGCAGTCCAGCCCCCTGGTGACCACCTTGCCGTTGACCGCCAGCGATATGTTCCCGTCCCGGCACGCTATCCTGTAGTGGTTCCACTGGGGACAGGGGCGGCTCCGCTCCTCCGTGGGAAACGCGCGGCTCCCCCCGCGGCCGTTGACAGGCGTCATCTTCGCCCCGTGAATGGGGAATATGTCGCCGTGGGTCGTGTAGTGCTGCGTGTTGCCGTAGTCGTTCTCCAGCACCTGCACCTCGATCGCCCGGTGGAACGGTTGGCCGGGGGCGGTTATGTCGTCGGCCCACACGAAGACGCCGGAATTGCCCTTCGGACGCATGTGCCTCCATTCCAGCTCCAGGATGAAATTCTGGTACATGCGCGCGGTGCGGAGCTCCCCTATCGGCCTGCCGGAGCAGACGATCATCCCGTCCTCGACCGTCCACGTCGACGGCGCGGTATTTACGCGGACCCAGCCGGAGAGATCCTTCCCGTTGAAGAGCGGCCCGAACCCCTCTTCCTCTTGCGCCGCCGAAGCGGCATGGAAGAGGAAAAGAAACGCCGCCGACACGAAGACGCCGTGATCCCGGGACATGTATCCTTCCTCCTCTTCTACGCCGCAGAATACCCCCTTTCGCACGCCGGCGCCATGGAAACGACCGGGCGGCGGCCGGCGATTCCCGATCCGGCCGCGTTCCGTTATCCTGTCGCCGCCCGTGTTTAAACAGAAGCGGATCGATTCGGAGGCGAGATCATGCACCCCTGCCTGGCGATCTGGACGGCGTCGTGGTTCCTGCCGCCGGCCGGCCCCCCGGCGACCGGGGACCGGGAGGAATTCACGGCCTTTCCCGAGAACGGCACAACCGTGACGATCATGCGGCGGGGCGAGTCTTTCATGGACGTCACGCTGATGGGCTGGGGACCCAGGTGGCAATGGTTGGGCTTCCAGGGGCAAGTCCGCGAGGACGGCGACGCCGGGATGCTCTCCGCCAAGGCCAGGTGCGGCGAGGCGGAAATCGGCCTCAACGTCCGCGCCTCGAAGAGCGGTCCAAGGCGGCTGAAAATCGACGCCGAGGCGGCGACATCCAAGGACACCGAGATCACCTGCATCGTGGCCGCGGTGGATCCCGACATGAAGCGATTCTCCGGCGGCAAGGCGATCGCCGCGACGGCCGACGGCGGCACGCGCGAGGTCGCGCTGCCGCTCGGGAAGAAGGGCCTCGGCGAACGCGTAAGCAAGGTTACCCTGATGGACGCCCGCGGGGAAGGCGCGATCCTCACGCTCGATCCCCCCTGCGACATCCCATCCGACGGCCCGGCGCGGATCGTGATGGCATCCGGCGCCTTCCGGGCCGCTTCCCCGGCGAGGGTGTCGATCACGATCGACCTGCCGGGCGAGCTCGCCTGGCACGCCTCTCCCGCCCGGATCGGCCTCGAAAGGGAGACGGAGGACTGGTACCGGTTCAAGCCCGACTCCGATTGGGACAAGCCTTCGGAGATCGGCATGAGAGATTGGTTGGATGCCCCGGCCGGCAGGCACGGCCGCATCGCCAGGAAGGGCGACAAGCTCTTCTACAACGGGAAGCCCCTCAAGCTCTGGGGCGTCAACCTCTGCTACGGCGCCTGCGCGCCTGAGAAGGCGCTGGCCGAGAAGCGCGCGAAGTTCTACTCCACCTTCGGCATTAACGCGGTCAGGCTCCACAAGTACGCCGACGGGCCGGGTTGGGCGGGCATACAGTCGAAGGACAGCTTCGCGGACTTCGACCCCGCGGCGCTCGACCTGATGGACTACCAGGTGGCTCAGTTCAAGAAGGCGGGGATATACGTGAAGCTCTCCGCCCACTTCGGCGTCCAGCAGCTCGGGCCGGCCGACGTAAAATACGTCCCCTACATGGACGAGTTCGGCGGCGGCAGGAGGAAGGAACGGGTCGCCACGCCGCACAGCGCCGTACATTACGCCCCGGAATTGCAGCAGCTCCAGATACTCCAGATGACCAACCTCCTGCGCCACCGCAACCCCTACACCGGCATGACCTACGCCGAGGATCCGGCGGTGGCCTTCATCGAGATCATCAACGAGCAGTGCATATTCTTCTACACCTCGATGGCCCCGCTCAAGGCCAGCCCCACGATCCGGAAATACGTCGGCAGGCGATTCTGCGACTGGTTGCGGAAGAGGTACGGCACCGCCGAGAAGCTCCTGGAAGCCTGGGGCGACCAAGCCCTCGACAGCTTTCAGAACGAGATTAAGACCGAAGGCGAGCACCTGGAGAGGGACAACATCCTGCCGCTGGGAAACCCATGGTACTGGGATCCGGAGCAGCTCAAAGGCTCCCAGGCCTTCAGGAAACGGCGTCTCCTGGACACCATGCTCTTCCTCTACGAGCTCCAGAACGAGTTCTACGACCGCTACGTGAAGGCCGTGCGCGAGGCGGGTTACACGGGCGAGATCGTCTCCTCGAACTGGCAGGCTGGCCGGGCCTACAGTCATTATTACAACCTTCATTCCGACGCGCGAGTGGGCACGATCGACCGCCACAACTATTTCGGGGGCGGGAAGGGTCGGCGCATAGAGAACGCCTCGATGCTGGCGGTGCCCGGCTCCGCCATCCTCAGCTCCGGGATGCAGCAGGTGGCCGATCGGCCCTTCATGCTCTCGGAATGGATACACGTCTACCCGAACGAATGGGGCGTGGAGGGGCCGGCGATCATCGGCGCCTACGGCATGGGGCTCCAGGGCTGGGACGCCTCCTTCATGTTCCAGAACAGGGACTCCGGCGGGTTCAGCGAGAAGGTCGGCCGCGACCGCTGGGACGTCACGGCCCCCCACGTGCTGGGGATATTCCCCGCCGTCTCGCGACAAGTCCTCCGCGGCGACGTCGCCGAATCGGATCTCCCGGCCCCTCGCAACGTCCACATCCCGTCCCTCGACGACGAGCGGCTGGGCTTCGAAGACATCTCGACCCAGGAGCACGACGTGAAGAGCTTCGGGAGCGACAAGGTCCCCTCGCGGACCCTCGCGGCGGCCCGCTGCGTCGTGCGGTTCACGGAATCCCCGGAGGAGACGCCGCGGTTCGACCTCTCCAGGTTTACCCGCGACGGCCGGATCGTTTCCAGCACGGGCCAGCTCCGCTGGAAGGAGGGGGATTCGAGGCTCTCCGGATTCTTCACCATGAACACCCAGGCCACCAAGGCGGTGGTCGGATTCGCCGAAGGACAGACATGTGAGCTGGGCGAAGTGACCATCCGCCCCCGCTGCCGATACGGGGCGATCTACGTCACCGCCAGGGAACCGGACAAGGACGTCGGATCCTCCAGGAATCTCCTGGTCGCGGCCGTCGCCAGGGCCCGCAACGAGGGGATGAGGATCCTCGGCGACGAGCGGATCCTCGAGCCGGGCGGGCCGCCGGTGCTGATGGAACCGGTGCGGGCGGAGATCACCATCCGGCGAAGGGGAAACCCCAGGGTCATACCGCTCGACCACAACGGCCGCAGGACCGACGCGATTATCCCGGCGAACGATGGGAGATTCGAAATAGACGGCGCCCGCGACAAGACCTGCTACTATCTTGTGACGTATCAGGAATAGTGGAAAAGATGCGGGCGCTCCTCCTGGTGGCCCTCGCGGGGCTCACGCCGCCGCAGGCGTCAGAACGGCGCGCGACCGTGGGCGCATACTACTTCGACGGCTGGGCGGGCAAACACCGCCTGGCCGGCCGCGAGGCGTGGGCCAAGGACGCACCCACCCACCTGACCAGGCGCATGCTCGACGAGTTCCCCGACCGGGAGCCTCTCTGGGGCTGGCGGGACGACAAGCTCGAGGTCATGGAGCGGCAGATCGATCTGGCCGCGGGCCACGGGATCGATTTCTTCGCCTTCTGCTGGTACTTCCGTCCCACGAGGAAACAGGTCGACGAGGATCCGCTGCACACCGGCCTCAACCTCTTCCTTAAGGCGAGAAACAACCGCCGCGTGAGGTTCTGCCTCCTGGTGGCCAACCACCAGGGCGCCTACATCGGCGGCCCGGGAAACTGGATCCTGGCGTCGGAGTACTGGATGCCGCTGCTTACGCACCCGCGGCACGTGAGGGTGGACGGAAAGCCGCTGCTCATAGTGTTCAACCCGAGGGATGTCGTCCGTGAAGGCCTGGAAAACCTCCAAGCGGCGGCGAGAAAGGCGGGGTTGCCCGGCGTCGCGGTGGCGGCATGCGGGCACGGCGATCCCGTGGTCGGATTCACCCACCGCACGTATTACAACATCGTGCCCGGCTACGCGTCCGGATCGCAGGAGCGCCGCTACGCGGAGCTCGTCGAGGCCCACCAGAAGGCCTGGTCCGGAACCCCGGAGCAGCCCTTCATCCCCGAGGTGACGGCGGGCTGGGACAAGCGCCCTTGGGAGGGGGAGAACGGCCTCAACCAAAGGCCGGGGTGGTATTTCCCGGACCGCACGCCGGAGGCGTTCGGGATCTTCATGCGGTCGGCGATCGAATGGATGAACCGGAACCCCGGCCGGACGACTAAGGAGCGGGTCGTCCTGGTTTACGCATGGAACGAGTTCGGCGAGGGGGGATACATCGCCCCCACCAAGGGCGATCCGGACGGGAAATATCTCAAGGCCATGAAATCGGCCCTCTCCGGGCCATGAACATGATGCGGGACCCCCGACGGAAAGGAGCGGATGTCATGAGCGTGATGTCCAGGAGGAGGTTCATCGGCGCGGCGGCCGCGCCGCTTATCCTGCCGGCGCGCCGGCTGGGACGGGCGGCGCCGTCGAACAGGATAAACCTGCTGGCCATCGGCACCGGCAGGCAGGGGATGAACGCAAATCTCAAGACCTTGCTGGGATTCGAGGAGATCCGCGTCGTCGGCGTCTGCGACGTGGACCGCTGGCGCGCCCAGAACGCAAAGGGGATCGTCGACAGGCACTACGGCGACGGCGAATGCCGCCTCTTCACCGACTTCCGCGAGGCGCTGGAGATGAAGGGGATCGACGCCGTGATGGACTCCACGCCGGACCACTGGCACGCCCATACGTCGCTGGCGGCGATCCGGAAGGGGTATCACGTCTGCACCGAAAAGCCCCTCACCCGCTACGTCGCCGAGGGACGCGCGCTGGCCGACGCCGCCCGCGAGAAAGGGATCGTCTTCCGCACCGATTCCGAGTGCCGCACCAACAGCTACATGCACAAGATCGCCATGCTGGCCCGGAACGGCTATCTGGGCAAGATAAGACGCATGGAGGTCGGCGTGCCCGCCGGAGACACGCCGGGAGGAAACCCCGACCCCATGCCGGTCCCCGAGGAGCTGAACTACGACCTGTGGCTGGGGCCGGCGCCCTTCAAGGAGTACACCGTGGACCGCGTGCATCCCGTCCGCGACATCATGGGACGCCCCGGCTGGATGCGATGCCTGGACACCTGCGAGGGCATGATAACCAACTGGGGCGCGCACCTGCTCGACGTCGCCCAGCTGGCCAACGACACCGAGCGCACCGGGCCGGTCTCCGTGGAGGGCCAGGGCGAATACCCGCCGTCCGGCTCGGGCCTCTGGAACGTCCTGATCAGGTTCCGCGTCCAGTACAGATACGCAAACGGCGTGGTCATGGATTACGTGATGGACAAGCCCTACCTGAAGGTCGAGGGCGATGAAGGCTGGGTCAAGGGCTACTGGATTACGGATGGTGGCCTCTCGGCAAGCGACCCGAGGCTGCTGAGGATCAAGTTCAAGGATTCCGACATCAAGCTGCCGCAGCGCACCGACAAGGGGGACTTCATCCACTGCATCAAGAACCGGGCGCCCCGGGAGTCCATGGCCGACGCCGAGGTCGGCCACCGCACCTGCACGATAGGCCAGATCGGCCACATCGCGATCCGCCTCGGCCGCCGCCTTGAATGGGATCCCCTCAAGGAACGTTTCGTCAACGACACCGAGGCGGACAAGATGCTGGCTGGCACCTACAGGGCCCCTTGGAGATTGTAAGAGAGCGCCCTCCGCTCAGGGCTTGATCACGCCGAGCACCACACCTGGAACGTCGCCGCGCGGGTAGCAAGCCTTCTTGATCGCGGGACTGCCGGCGGTGATCCTGAAATCGCGCGAGGCCACGTCGGCGAACCCCGGATCCACCGCGGCGCTGCCCGCCTCGAGCCTGAGCTCCTTGCGGACCTCGTCCAGCGCCGAATACCTCTTGTGGCGCTTCCAGGTGACCCCCCAGTTGAACAACCCCTGCCACGGCGCCGCGAAATAGAGGTTGTTCTCCATGACGATCTTCAGCTTCTCGAGCGAAAGCCCCGTCGGCGCCCCGGCGGAATCGCGCGCCTGGTATCCCGCCGCCAGATCCTTCTCCGCCCTGCCCTGCTCCTTCTCCTTGTCGTCCTGAAGCGCCGCGGGCCAGTGGCGGCCGTCGGCGATGTCGAACCATCCCCAGGTCTGCGCGTCACGGTTCAGGGCCATCACATTGTTCCGGATCGTCTCGCTGTGGTTCCAGATCCAGCGCTCCTTGCGGTCGTCGATGAGCGGCGTCTTGCGGTTCTGCTCGCGGAAATTGAACCCCTCCTTGTTTCCCACCATGAGGTTGCGCTCGACGACGCCGCCGGGAGACGACGACAACACGACGGCCGCCGAAGCCCCCCAGGCCCCCGGCGTCCCGGCGAAGCCGTTCCCCACGATCACGTTGTCGTGGGCCTTCAGGCCGTAGGAAATCTCGTAGAAGATTCCGGCGTCCTCGTTGTCGGCTATCAGGCAGTTCCGGACCACGCAGTCCTCGTTGCCGATGTCGAACCATACCCCGTTGCCGCGGTTCTCCGCGAAGACGCTCTTCTCCAGTACGGCACCGCGGCAGAAGCAAAGCTTGTTGCCGCCCGCCTCCCACCCGCGGTTGAATCCCTTCAAGTTGTTGTTCCTGACGACCCCGCCGGTGAAGAGCAGATCGTGCGCGCGGTTGGCGCCGAAGCCGAGCTGCCCGTTGTCCTGGAAGACGCAGCGCCGCACTATGATCTTGCGCCCGGTGAAGGCGGCCCCGGAGGAGTTGGCGCGCTCGAAGACGCAGTCCTCCACGACGTTGCAGTCGCCGGAGAAGATCGCCCCGCCGTGCTGCGCGGCGTTGGCCGCGTACCGGAACCTGATCCCTCGAAGATGCACGCGCGCGCCCTTGGAATGCCACCAAAGTCCGCGCGAGGAGGCCTCGACCGCCGCGCGGTCCTTGAGCGGGTCGGCGTCGTCCCGCGGCGAGAAGTAAAGCCTGCGGCCCTCGTGGTCCACGAAGAATGTCCCCCGGGTCAGCCGCTCGCGGCTGAGCACCTGCAGGAGCGGGTATCCCCTTACGAAGACCTGCTCAGCGCGCCCTATCATGCGGTGGTAGTCGTCGTCCGGGTGCGCGAGGTTCTTCGTCCAACCAAGAAATTTGTGCGGCCACCTGGCGCTGAAGAGATCCGGCCCCTCCTTCCTCAGGTCGTCAAGGAGATCGGCGCCGGTGACGACCACGCGTTCGCCGGCGGCCGCGGCGAACCTGATGGGTTTTTCGGGGGTGCCGTCCTTCTCGACGACCACCGTCTCGCGGTAGACCCCCTCGTGAATGACCACGGTGTCGCCAGGCTCGACCCTCCTGGCGGCCTCCGATATCGTTCGGAACTGGACCTCCGCCGGGACGCCGGCCAACTCCCGCGGCGAGACGTGCCAGGTGCGCCCTTGACCGCCTGCACCCGACAGCCACCCCGCCAGCGCCAGCCCCACCCAAGAGCCCATCTGCGCGCTCCTTTCGCCAAGTCCCCCTAGGGATCACGACGCCGCGCCCGGGGCGCATATCAAAAAGTACAAGAAAGTTGTCACTCTGTACAAGCGGGAGGAGGCCACGGATAAGGTCGCTCCATCCTATAGATATTTACATGACGGCGATCGTCCTTGCGGTCCTCGCCCTGCAAACCCCGGGGGAATGGTCGAAGGTACGGCTGCCCTCGCCCCGCGACGTGGAGCTCGGCGGACCGCTCGGGGAGGACCTCCGGCGCGGGCTCGACCGCCTGGCCAGGCCGCCGTTCGACACCGCCTGGATACTTTCCGACGTCTCGTTCGAGGTCAAGAGGATATTCACCAACTACAGCGGCGACGCGTCGGGCAGGTTTCTCGAGCTCGCTTCGCTCACCAGCCCCCGCGACGCGTCGGTCCCGCCCGCCTTGGACGCCGTCGTTGAAAGGATCGGGCGCTACCAGAGGCCCGATGGCCACTTCGGCGCCGACTTCGATCTGTCCAAGCCGCTGGAGAAGAACACCGTCAACAAGACGGCGCCGCTGCCGATGTTCTGGGGCAACGCGCGGCTGCTGGTGGGACTGGTCACCGCCGCAAGGGAGCGGAACCGCCCGGAGCTCCTGGAGGCGGCCGCGAAACTCGGAGACTTCTACGTGGGGAGCGCGGATCTCATGTGCTCTCCGGCGCGGGAGGCGGAGTACAAATCCACAGGCACCTATGGGGACAGCTACGTATGCGACTACTTCCCCGCGATGGAGGGGCTCGCGCTGCTCTATCATGCCACCGGGAAGGAGAAGTACCTCGCCCAGGCGCGGCGGATGGCGGATTTCTTCATGCGGTTCGACGCGCTGCCCATCGACCACAGCCACGGCAACCTCTGCGCCTGGCGCTCGATCCTGATGCTCCACGAGAGCACCGGGGAGAAATCCCTCCTCGCGGCCGCCAGGGCGAAGTGGGAGGCCGCGGTGAACGGCGGCTACATCTGGCCGATCGGCGGCCTGGGCGAGCACTGGCACGTGAAATACCACATAACCGAGGCGTGCAGCGAGTCCGACTGGCTCAGGTTCAACCTGGATCTGTGGCGTTTTACGGGAGAGACGCGCTATCTCGACATGGCCGAAAGGGTCCTTCACAACCAGTACAGGATCAACCAGTGCCCCAACGGCGGCTTCGGATCGCGACACCTGGAGGCCGACTCGGCGGGGCCCTTCGCCGTCAAACCCAAGATCGATGAGTGGTATTTCTGCTGCGGCTTCCACGGCCCGCTGGGGCTCCATCTACTCAAGCCGTATCTGGCGGCATCTTCAGATCGCGGGATCTTCGTCAACTTCCTCCTGCCGTTCCGCGCCATGGTGCCCCACGGAGAGAACATGTGGGACCTCAAGGTTGAAAGACTGCCCTCCGGGGGACCCGATGAGAAATGGTCGATAGCCCTGACCACCGCCGGGGGCCCGGATCGCCCGCGGCCCAAGGTGTGGATAAGGGCGGCGGGCCGCGACGGATACCTTCCCTTGGCCGGGGACGGCGTGGTGACCCTGGCCCCGGCAATCGGCCTGGAGCAACGGCGATTTCGAAAGATCAGCCCGGCCGCCGGCATCCACCGCGATGTGGCGATCCTCCACGGATCCAGGGTGCTCTTCGCCGCGGCGGTGGAGGGCGCCGGGAGGCCGACGATCCTCGTTCCGATCGGAGAAGGGCGAATCCCCAGGCTGCCCGAGAAGGATGGAGGATTCGCGGCGGCGACGCTGCCGTCGGCGGAGGCGGACGAGGCGGCCGTTGAGAAGGCCCTGGAATCGGGGCCGGCCGTGCTCCTCCGGCCATGGGGTTCATTCGTCCCCAAGAGGCGGGCCCCTTTCATGTTCGACGTCGTGGCGGTGCCGGCCTCGCGGCTGGACGAAAAGAAGCTTCGGGAAATCGCCGAACGGGCGGCGTCCGCAGACGGGCCCGTCTTCGGCGATGATCTGGAAAAAAGACGCGAGCTGTGGCCCGAGATTCAAGGTTGGTCCTTCAAACCAGAGGGGATACTGGTCTCCGGAGGCGACGTCGGCCTGCTGCAGGCGGAAGGATACGAAGACTACCGCCTCGAGTTCGAGATCGTCCTGCCCCATGACGGACAGGGGATCTCCGGATGGCTCGTGCGCGCCCGCGGCCCCGAAGACGCCGTCATGTTCCAGATACAGAGCGCCGACAGTACATTCCACGCACCGGAATACAAGACGAAACCCAACACGCTGCGGCCGCACCTCCGCCGCGGCGGCCGGTGGACCCTCCTCGACCCCTTGCCGCTGCCCGCGACGGTCAAGCGCGGAGAGTCCCACAGGGTGGCCGTGGAATGCCGCGGCGAATCGGTGGAGGTCTTCCTCGACGGCGCCCGCGTCTGCTCCATGCGCGTCCCTGACCACCGCCAGGGAGGTATCGGGTTCCGCGCCGCGGGCCCCGCAGAGCAGGGCCTTTTCCGCAAGATCTCCCTCCGCAAATCCCACTGATTATAAATCAATCGCTTTGATTCATAATCATACTGGTTATGAATCAAACGCTTTGATTTATCGCGGAGGGCCTCGATCGCGGCCTCGTCCTTCTTCACGACCTGACGGACTACGGCCAGGAACGGTCCCTTGCGGTAACGCGCCGACAGCGCCGCGGGCGCGACGGCCGCTTCCGGGGCGACGTTCTCGTCCCGCAGTTGAAAGATGAATATCTCCGTCTCGCTGGGATCGACCACGGCATGCCACGATCCGGCCACCCCGGCCGAGGGATTCCGCGCCAGGCGGGGGTTGCCGCCGGGACCGCGCTGAAGGTACACCGATCCCGCGGTGAGCTGCGCCGCGGCGAGAGCGAAATCCTCGACCGACGGCGGCCCCATCCTCATCTTCACGCGCAAGATCGCCTCGAGGCGGTCGATCACCGGCCAGGCCGGCTCGGGCCCGCTAACGACCGCCAGCACCAGGTCCTTCACCAGCACTGCCGCACCGGGTACCGAGGGTATTTTCCCCTTGAAGCCCTCCAGATCCGGATAGTCCCTCCCCTCGCCGACGCTCACCTCGATCACGCCCAAGGGGCCTCGAATCCTGCAGGAGAACGCCCGCCGGTCGATGCGCTCGTCGGTCATCACCCATCCCTCCGGCAAGTCCTCAGGCCGCAGCCGGGCGTGAAGCAGGCGGACCGGGCGCGGACGGTTTGGATCCCAGCCGAACTTCTCCCGCATCCTGTTCTCCAACGCGTCGAGCGTCTCGTCGTCGGGCCCATCCACCCCGAAGACCCACACGCCCCCGCGCCAGCCCGCGCCCCTCCCCTTGAGCTTTTCGCCGATCCCGGCGCGCAGCGAATCGTCGGGGATCTCCAGCAGAGTGACCGCACCGCGCGGCCGGAACGTCGCCCTCCAAGCGGCCGCCACGTCTGAAGGCCGGACCTGATCCAGCCCCGCCTCCCGGAGGACCGCCGCGCGATCGTTGACGACCCCGGAGATGGCGTAGCCCGGAGGGACCTCCACGTCCCGCATGACCAGCGTCTCGAAGGTCGTTTCCGGCAACCCCATCCACGCGCGCAACTTGGATCGGATTTTGACGTACGCCCCCACGCCGGCCCCCTTCAGCCGAATCGCGACCAGCGAGAGGCCCGTCCGGATGACGTCGTGCCAGGACGGATCCCCGCGGAATTCCTTCTCGGCCAGATCCGCGTCTTCGGCCTTTGAAAACCTCCGGACTTCCAGATCTACGGCGTCCACCGTCTCGACGTTCACCATGGTCCAGCTCCCGGCCCGCCCGCCGGCGGGCGGCGCCGCGGGGCGCTCCCGCAACGACCAGCGTTCCGGAAGATCGTCGCCGCCGACGACGAGATTCTCGAACGGGACCTCGGGGATCGCCGAAGGAAGACGGAGTTTCCTCTGGAGCCGCGAGACCAGATCCAGGAAGACGCCCCGGCGTTCCCGGCGCGGGGCCCATGCCGGCACCAGGAGCTCCCCCCTCCGATGACTCCGGCGGTTCTCAAGCCTCTTGAGCGCCAGGAACTCCCCCTCCAGACGCTCGGAAACTGGCGTCACCACGGCCACGAACGCAACCTCGCCCCGAAACCAGACGGCCGCGTAGCCGGCCTTGAGATCGGAGCGCGAGACGTTCTGGAGCTTCACCAAGTCGAGGTACCGGACGATGGAGTCTATCTCCGGCGGATCCTTGGCGGTGAACGGATTCCTGTTCAGCACGCCGCCGCGGGTGTCGGCGTAGATGACCACGCCCATCGAGTAGATGTCCGCCCGGTGGTCAACGGATTTCGGGTTTTCCACCTGCTCGGGGGCCACGTAGTGCGGCGTGCCCATCACCATGTCGGTCTGGGTGAGCATCGCCTGCGGCTGCGCGCCCACGATCTTGGCAAGGCCGAAGTCGGCGATCTTCACCCTTCCCTTCCTGTCCATCAGGATGTTCTCCGGCTTGATGTCGCGGTGGACCACGCCCTCGCCGTGGGCGTACTCCAGGGCGTCGCAGAGCTGGGGAACGATCCCGAGGGCCTGCTCGGGGGTGAGCCCCCGCTCGCGCATCAGCTTGCGCAGGTTGACGCCGTCGATGGAGGGGAAGCTCCTCGGGCGGCGACCCAGGCCGCGGGCCCGATCCGGTCCCGCAGCGGGGACAGTTCTCGCCGTCGTACATGGCCCCGCAGGCGGAACACTTCCTGACGGTATCCACGGCGTCGATCGGCGCTCCCGACTCATTGATACCAAAGTCGGCGCTCCGCGGATAACCTTTCCGCGCCGCGGAGACATCCACACCGCGGCACTCAGGCGCGGTAGATCGATATCCTCGGGCTGTCGAAAACCTTCCTCCAGCGGGCGGGAGGGGACCGGATCTCCGGAGGGATCGGAGGACCCTCACCGCGCCCTCCGGCGCACCAGTACTTGTCGACGATCACGACCGCCCCTCCCGGTCCCCCGGCATCCTGGAAGGAAACGTACCTGCGGGCCGGCCGGTGCCCTTCGAAGAAATCGAGGGCCTCGACGGTCTTGACGTCGGATATCACCAGCGCGGGCCGCTCGCGCACGATCCACCCGATGGCCTCCCTGGCGCCTTCCGCGTACACCCGCTCATGCCTCCAGGCCCCCTGCACCGCGATCATGTGAAGCGCCGAGAGAGCCAGCCCCGCCGCGACGGACCACGCAGGCCGCGCGCGCGACACCGCCGCCCCCAGCACGCAAACGAGCGGAGCGGCCAGCACCGGGAGCGTCCATTCAAAGAGGAAGAATCCCGGCAGAAACGGGATCAGCGAGGAAGGCCAGAAGCAGTACCCCACGTAGATCGACGCCCACCAGCCGGCCAGAAGACGCGCACCCCCCTCCCGCCTGCGTAGGAGCCACACCCCCGCCGCAAGCCCCGGCAGAAAGACCAGCCCGTGCCACGGCGCCAGCATCCTCACCGGCAGGTCCAGGAAAAGACGGTAAAGTATCGAACCGACCGTCGTGTAGTGTTCCGCCATGTAGCGTCCGACATGCCAGTACCGGATCATCTCGAACCGCTTGAAGGGATTCCCCGCCAAGATCGCGAACCCCGCCAGCTCCGCAAGAAACACGCCCAGCGCCGCCAGCGCCATCGGCAGGTACCAAGTCCACCGCCGACCCGTCAAGAGCCAGTGCGAGACGAAAAACGGGATGATAAAAACCGCGTGTTCCTTGTGCAGATAGGCCCACCCCAGGAGCAGTCCCGCCAGGGCCAGTCGCTTCGCGGGCCTCTCCGAATCGAGCGCGCCGAGGAAGAAATGCACCACCAACGCATGCCAGAGGGCCACGGGGGTGTCGGCGTGACATTCGGAGGCGAACCGCACCAAGTTCGGATGGATCGCGGCTATCCAGGAGGCCATCAGCCCCGCTTTCTCCCCCCAGTAACGACGCGCCAGGGCGAAGACCACCCCCACAAGCCCCACCGAACATATAATGTTGTAAAGGACCAGCGGCACCTCGCCGGGCCCGAAGACCGCGTAGAACAACATGATCGGCAGCAGGAATCCCATCCTCGTCTGCTGTACGTTGGTGAACCGGAGCGTCCCTTCCAGCCGCTCGAGTGCGGTCTTTGAATAGACAATGTCGTCCCCGATCTGAAGCCCCGTGAAATAGATGCCCCGAACGCCCGCCGCCAGGATGAGCAGTAAGACCAACCAGAAGATACAACGCTTTGACACCGAAATATAATTCAAACCCCCGAGCCCTTTACCGTCCACCCTTATCAACCTATTACACCCAAGTGGTATTACCAATTTTTAGAATTTCGTGGATTTAGACATTGTATTACAAACAGGTAATGCCGGTATGACCTGCAACCGGAACCAAGCAGTACTGGATGGGATCCTTGATCAGATCAGGCGCGGCATATGGCCACCGGGATTCGAGTTGCCCGGAGAACGCGCCCTGATCAAGGAGTTCTCCGTCAGCAGGGTGCCGCTCCGCGAGGCACTCTCCAGTCTCCGGACGCTGGGCGTCCTCGAAACCAGGCCGGGGAGCGGGACCAGGGTCCGGAAGGTGGATGTGGAAACCATCGCCCGCCTGTTACCACTCTTGGTCACCTTGGAGGCGCCGCGCACGTTCGGGCAGATATTCGAACTCCGCATCCCGCTTGAAACCCGGACCGCGTGGCTGGCGGCCGGGCGGCGCACGGAGGAAGACGCCGCCGCCTTGCGGGCGCTCGCCGGCCGGTTGCGCGCAGAGCTGGACGCCGGCCTCGAGACGGCCGTCGAGAGCGACCTGGCCTTTCACGTAAGGATAGCCGAGGCGACCCAGAACCCGCTCTTCAGCGTCCTGATCAGGACGATCGCGCAACTGGTCAGGCACGTCCAGATCGTCAGTTGCAAGGACGATCCCGAGCGCCGCCGCCGCGCCGTGCAGTCCCACGAATCCATCGCCGAGGCCATCCTGGCACGGGACGCCGAGCGCGCCCGCGCCGAGATGGAGGTCCATCTTCTTTACAGCGCAAGCCGGATCCCGGGAGGTGCCCCATGACGATCGCCGCGGCGCTGGCGATCCCGCTCCTTGCACTCCGCCAGGAGATCCCCCGCATCGACGGCGAGCCCTGGACCATCGCGGGCGATCCGGATCTGGGCGAAATCTCCGACCCGAAACAGCAGCCGGTGGACTTCGCCATCTGGCGGGCGGCCGACGGGACCTGGCAGCTCTGGTCGTGCATACGAAAAACCAGGTGCGGCGGCAAGACCCGGCTATTCCACCGATGGGAAGGCAAGGCCCTGACGGAACCCGACTGGAAGCCGATGGGGATCGCCATGCAGGCGGATCCTTCCACGGGAGAGACCCCCGGCGGACTCCAGGCCCCGTTCGTCATCCTCCATGACGGCCGCTATCAGATGTTCTACGGCGACTGGGAGAACATCCGCCGCGCCACGAGCGCCGACGGCAAGGCATTCAAGCGCGACCCGGCCGAGCCTCTCTTCAGCGAGGCGCCGGGCGGCAACACCAGGGATCCCATGGTCCTCCAGGCCGACGGCCTGTGGCACTGCTACACCACGGCCCACCCCGGCGGAAAGGGGGCCGTCTACTGCCGCGTCTCCCGCGACCTGGTGACCTGGACCGACCCGAAGATCGTCTCGCGCGGGGGGGCCGCCGGCGCAGGACCCTCCTCCGCTGAATGCCCGTTCGTCGTCTTCCGCAATGGGTATTACTACCTATTCCGCACCCAGCGGTACGGGCGGAACGCACAGACGACCGTATACCGCTCCCGCGACCCGCGAGACTTCGGCGTTGACGGCGATCGCTGCCGCGTCGGCACGTTGCCGGTCGCGGCGCCGGAGATCATCTCCCACGACGGCCGCGACTACATCGCCTTCCTGCTGCCTTCGCTCAAGGGCATCCAAGTGGCGCGGCTGGCCTGGGACGACCGTTCAGGCGGCGCCGACCCGCCCCGACCGACCCTTGAGCGGCGGCCGTGACGGGCGGCGCTACTGCCGCCCGCGGGACGCCTCGTCACCGGCCCCCTTCCTGGGCAAGTCTCGCGCCGCGCGGGCCTGTATCGCGCAGCCGCCCACCGTCGCCGCCAGCAGCAGAACCCCGTAGAACAATCCCAACCAGCTGGATGCGGCCAAACCGGCCGACGCCAGCACCGCCGCCAGCCCCACCACCAGCAGCGCGCCCCCCACCAGCGAGGTGCCGAAGATGCCGATGGGGCGCTCGAAGAGGACCGCGAGGATGCCGCCGAGCACGGCGCCGATGATCGACGCCGCGGGATGGACCTTCCCCAAGACGGCGCAGGCGACGGCGCCCGCCAGCACGCACCCGGCGGCCGCGCCGTTGACCGCTACGTTGACGAAATAATAGGCGTTGCCGGCAAGCAGCCCGACGATCCCCAGCACCGCCGCGATCCCCAGCGACGCCCACGGTCCCATGTGAAAATGTGCCGCCGCCAGAAGGCCGACCGCCGCGAAGAGCAGGCCGCTCGCAAGGCGCGCGAACAGACGCATCATCCGGTATCCCGCCAGGACCAGGACAATCCCCAGGACGGCCCACAGCGCCCCGTACCAGGCGGGCATCTCCTTCAGATTCTCCATAAGACCTCCTCTTCCAATTATGACCCTCTCCGCCTCGCGGCGCAAGGCGTCCGCGCCCGGTCCGGACCGGAGGGGGCCAAGGAATTGAGGACCGCGGAGGCCGGATAGTGTAATATCATCCGCGGGTCCAAGCGGGGTTTCCCATGATCGAAAACAAGAAAAGGCCGGCACTCCTCGGCCGGCGCGAGTTCATCGGCGCGTCGCTTGCGGCGGCGGGCGCCGTCGGAGCGGTCCCCCAGCAGCGCCGCACGGCGGTGGACCGGGTGACTCTCGGCAGAACAAGCATAAAGATCACCCGCCTCGGGATCGGCACAGGGACCAACGGAGGACGCGTCCAGCGCACCCTCGGCCAGGAGGGTCTCGCCGCCCTGATCCGCCACGCCTACGACCGAGGAGTGCGCTACATCGACACGGCGCCCAACTACGTGTGCTTCGAGTACATGCGCCGCGCCCTCAAGGATCTCCCCCGCGAGGAGCTGGTGATACTCTCCAAGGTCTCCTGGTCCGACCCCAAGGGAGTCGCCCCCCAGCTGGAGAACATCAGGAAGACCCTGGGCACGGACTATCTGGACATCGCGATGCTGCACGGCGTGACCAAGTCGGGCTGGGCGGACGACCTGGCGCGCCTGCGCGATGAGCTCTCGGAGGCCAAGTCCAAGGGCATCGTCCGGGCCCACGGGCTCTCGGTCCACAGCATCCAGACGCTCCGCGAGGTGCCCGCCTGCCGGTGGGTGGACGTGGCCCTCTGCCGGATAAACCACACCGGGCAGTACATGGACGGCTACACGGGCGTGTGGAAGGAGCCGGGGGAACACGCCGATGCCGTCGCCGGCATCCGCAAGATCCGCGAGACCGGCATCGGCGTCCTGGGCATGAAGATACTCGCCAACGGGGATTTCAAAGATCCCGAGGAGCGCGAGAAGTCCGTTCAGTTCGTCTGGAAATCGGGCCTCGTGGATGCGACTGTAATAGGCTTCAAGTCCGCCGCGGAGGTCGACGAGGCCATCGAACGGATCGACCGGGCCCTAAACGGCTGAGCGGGCTCGCCGCGGGGAGCGAAGATGAGGAAGGAGAGCGGACCTTCACCGGCCGATCGGCGCCGCTGGGTGGCGGGCTGGGCGGAGATCGAGACCCGGCTGCGCAGGGCCCGCGGGATCAGCGAGGAATTCCGCCGCCAATTCCGCGCCGGCGGGCGCTGGAAGTGGACCGGCGAGGAGCTCATTGAACGGGTCGAGCGGTGGGCCCGGCGCCGCAAGGGTGACGTGATGGTCTGCCGCTGCTCGGACGCCTTCAGCGCGCCCTCGGACATCGTTGTAATGATCCAAAGGGACGGCAGGCATCTTCTGGGCGCCGCCTGCTGCCTGATTCCCCGGGGCGGCGGCCGGGCGCCGCTCGAGTTCTTCATGCGCCCCGATGAGGCCCTGCGGCTGGGGGAGGCGCTCCGCGTGATGGAGGCCTTCAAGCCTTGGCCCCAGCCCGGCGGCCCCCCCATACGACGCGGCTGATAGAGCCGGGTGGAAGCCGACAATTTTGTAGCCCCATCCCATACAATTTCGGTTCATCCCCTCAATCAAACGCGCCAAACGTTCGCCCACCGGCGGCACGACATTTGCGCGATTCTTCCATCGCCGGTCCGGGGGCGCGAAAGGGCTATCTCCGTTCCCGGGTCTTTCAATGTCGGCGTTTGGCCTCTTGGCGGGGCCGGCAAGGGGTTTTTATACGTATGCGCGTCTCGCCGGACAAGGCGGACCGCCGGATACTCGTCGTGGACGACGAGCCGGTGATTCTGAAGATGTTGGAGGCCTTCCTGGGGCAGCACGGCTGGAAATGCCTCACCGCCGGCGACTTCGCCGAGGCGCTCCGGATACTCGACGCGGAGGAGGTGAGCTGCGCGATCATCGATCTGCACCTGAAGGATTCCTCCGGCATAGACCTCATCAAGACCGTGGCCCGCACGCGGCCCCAGGTGCGCGTGGTGGCGATTACCGGCTCGGTCATAGGAGGGCCGGGAAACGCCCTCGCCGCCGGCGCCGCCGTCGTGGTCACGAAGCCCATATATCCGCTCAAGCGGATCCTGAACGCGGTCGAAGGAAGGAGTCACGGCGTTGAGTCCACCGACTAGCCGGCCTGTCGGCGGAGGGCGCCCCGCCGCCGCCCTGCGGGCGGTCACGGCGTTGTCGGCGGTGGCGGCCCTGCTGGGCGGCCCCGGCACCCCCACGCCGGCCTGCCTTTGCGTCCTGGCGCTCTACGCGGCGGCGAACCTGTTCACCATCTCTGGGAGGCCCGCCGCCGTCCTACGGGAGGTGCCCGGTGCTGCGATCTTCGCCCTCGACCTGGCGGCCGTCACGACAATGATGCTGCTGGCGGGAGAGGCGCAGCCGCGTTTCCACGCGGTCTTCTTCCCCCTTGTCTTGTCTGCGGGGCTCTCCATGAATCCGCGCCCCGCGGCGGTCGCCGCCGCGGCGGCGCTGCTCGCATACGGCACGGTCGCCGGGTTCGCACGTCCGGGGGAGATCATCGAGGCGGGATTCGCCGCCCGCGTGATCCTCCTTGCGGCGGCCGCGATTCTCGCTGTATTCGCCGCGGGAGGCAAACCGCGCGAAGTAACCTCTCGACCGGTGGAACCGCCCCCGCCTGATGGAGACAAGACAGGACGGCTGGCCGCCGAGGTCAGGCGGCTTGAAGATTACCGCCGCATACTGTTCGAGGAATCCGCCGACGGGGTCCTCCTGGCCGGGCCGGACTGGGTCATCAGGGAGGCCAACGCGCGGGCTCGAAGCATGCTGGGCATGGACCCCGTCGGGACCAGCTATGGGGACCTCATCAGGATGAGCGACACACAGGTGGTCACGGCGCTCCGCGCCAAGGAGCTCCTGGCCAACGGTCCCAAGCGCCCCGCCATCGCCGCCGTCGAGCTGAATCGGCCTGACGGGGGGAAGGTCCATTGCGAGGTCGTCCACAAGACCGTCAAGATCGGGGAGACGGATCACAACCTGTTCCTGCTGCGGGACGTGGGAGAAGTGCGGGAGCTGCACAAGAGAGTGGCCAATCTCGAGAAGATGAGCGTGCTGGGAAGGCTCCTGGGAAGCCTGGCGCACGAGATAAATAATCCACTGACCGTCGTGCTCGGCTACGCCGAGCTGATCGGCACCACGGATCTGCCCCCGGAAAGCGTCAAGGAGTACGCGCGCCACGTCTTGGATGCCGGCCGGCGGTGCCAGCACGTCCTGAAAGGCTTCCTCGGCCAATACCGCATGAGGCCGTTCGACATGCGGCCCGCGCGGCTCGGCGAGATCGTCCGAAGGGCGATGGACCTGATGGACTTCCACCTGCGTTACCACATGGTCCGCGCCGAGATCGACGTGGACGACAGCGTCGATATCCGCGCCGACTCCCAACAGGTCGAGCAGGTCCTGATCAATCTGTTGATGAACGCCGTTCACGCCATGAAGGGGCGGCAGCGCCGGCTCCTGAGGGTCAGGGCAACCGCCGACAGGGAGGGACCCCTCGTCGAGATATCCGACACGGGTTGCGGGATACCCCCCGAGCACCTGAAAAACATCTTCGACCGCGGGTTCTCGACGAAGGAGATCGAATCGGGCCACGGGCTCGGCCTCCCCCTCTGCCAGGAGATCATCCAGCGCCACGGGGGCAGGATCGAAGTCTCCAGCCGCCAAGACGAGGGCACCACCTTCTCCCTGAGATTCCCCCCCGCCCCCAACTGTTAACGCTTTCGCGTCGCTATTTCGTTAACAGTTTCGCCGACCCTGCCGCAGAGGGCTGGGCGACGATGGACTGACGGCGCACCCGGGCGGCTACCGCCCGCGGCCCTCGGCACGCCGCGGGGAAAACTCCAGTGCCAGCCTCACCGCGTCGAGGAGATCCTGAGTCTTGAAGGGCTTCTCGAGGTACGTCATAGCGCCGGACGCGTACGCCGCCACCTTGTCCCGCGGATCGGTCCGGACTGAAAGTATCACCACCGGTACCTGCCGCGTCCCGCGCTGCTGCTGAAGCCTCTGCGTCAGGATTATGCCGTTCATCCCGGGCAGATTGATGTCGAGCAGGAACAGATCCGGCCGGGACGCCAGCAGCTGCGCGATCGCCGACTCTGCGTCCGGCACCGCCACGACGTCGTAACCCGCCCCCCGCAGCGCCCGCGTCACGAACCGCCGCACGCGCGGGTCGTCGTCCACCGCCAGGATCCTGGCGGCCGCCTTCGCCATTGCCCCGCCTCAGTCCACCGGCCCGTACCTCGGCCCCAGCCCGTCCGTCACCAGCTTCCTGCCGTGCTCCAGCAGCGCCGCCCGCCTCTCCGCCGCCAGCGGCGCGTACTTGGAGGCGAACTCAACGTTCTGCACACCCTGCTCCACCGTGAAAGGACCCACCAGCGCCGTAGACACCCCCTCGACGTCCAGCGCGTAGGCGATCGCCGAAGGCATCCACTCAGGCCCCGTGACGCACCCGACCTCCGCCCGGCGATGGTTCGGGAATCCCCCCTTGATCCCCACGTACACCTTCATCGCCACGATGCCGCACTTGTGCTTGCGCGCCAGCGGCAGCACCTTCTCCTCGAAATTGTAAATGTTGCGGTCCGCGTAATTGAGCACGCACTGCACCACGTCTATCTGGCCGGTCTCCAGCAACCGCTTGAAGTGAGAAGCCCTCGAATGGCCGGTGCACCCCACGAACCTGGTCTTCTTCCCCTTCTGCGACAGCAGATACTCAAGCGCCCCGTCCTTCGCAAGAACCTTGTCCACGTTCCGGCTGCCGACGTTGTGGATGTGGACGAGATCCACCTGCTCGATCTTCATCTGCCGCAGGGAGGTCTCCAGCGACTTCTGCGCCCCCTCGGCCGTGTCCACCGACACCTTCGTCGCCACGAAGAGGCGATCCCGGCGCCTGGGGAGGACCTCCCCCAGCATCTCCTCCGCCTTGTTATAGACGCGAGCCGTGTCCACGTAGTTCACGCCGCGGTCGAGGACCTCCGCAAAGATGCGTGCCCCCTCCTCAACCGGCAGCGGCTTCTCGCCCGCCGGCGCGGTCCCAAGCCCCAAGACGGTGACCTTGGCCCCAGTCCTGCCGAGGATCCTGGTGGCCAGCTCGCCACGGCGTCCCGAGGACCCAAGCGCCGGCAGCGCAAGCCCCCCAGCGCCCGCCGCCCTCAGAAATTCGCGCCTGCTTATCGACATGACGGCCACCTCAGAACTTTATCACCATCTCAACCCCGAGCTGCCGCGGCGCGCCGAGATACCCAACATAGTCCGGGACCAGGAACCCGCTGGGCACTCCGTAAGGATGATAAGTCTCGTCTAGAAGGTTCCACCCGACGAAATATATCCCCCACGACTCCACCTCATAACCGACCCTCGCGTGAAGGAGCCCGTACGCCACCTGCCGCTCGCGATTCCATTCGTCGTAGTAATACCTGCCGACGCCGGCCCATTCGAGCCGGGCGAGCCAACCGTCCGACACGTATTGCCCGTAGATTGAATAATCGTAACGCGGCGTCATCGGCAGCCGGTTGCCGTCGAAGACGACCCCGTTCGGATCGGTGAAATCCTCGAACCTCGCCCGGATGAGCCCGAGCCCTCCACCCAGTTCCACGCCCCCTACCGGCCGCACACGGATTTCCAACTCCATTCCGAGAGAACGGGCCTCGTCTGCGTTCACGTTGGTCATCTCCGTCATCCCGACGAGGCGACGTACCTGCAGATCGTGAATCTCCTGCCAGAAGAAGCTTACGTTGGCCTGTACCGCCCGATCGCACCAAGCGGACTTGAGCCCTGCTTCAAAGTTCCATATCCGCTCCGGATCCCACCCAATAAGCGCCGGATCGTCCGATATCTGGCTGTACCCCGCGGGCCGCCACCCGCCGCTGAAGAGGGCGTACGCCGTCAGGTCCGCCGTGGGGCGGTACGCGAAGGCCGCCTTGGGAAGCAGGACGTCGTCCGTCCGCCCGTCATGGACCCGCGGCGCCGTCTCCACAGTCATGCCCGCCGGGAAGCTTTCCATCTGGTGCTTCTTGTGAACCCTCACGCGGCAGGATTCATAACGGCCCCCGAGGGTGAAGTCATACTGCTGGTCGATCGTGTAGGTGAACTCCCCGAACGCCGCCAAGGTGCGTCCCCAGGTCCGCGCGATCTGCCTGTCCTGGACCGGCACGGGGAAAGGGATACCGAGCGCGGCCGCCAACGCCGGGTCGTCGATCTGGTAGGCCAGCAGCGACTCCGTGTCCTTGGCCTCCCCGTAGACCCCCAACAAGCCGCGCCACTCCTTGAATCGGTCCTTCGTGTCCAGACGGATCTCCTGGGACCAGGAAACCGCTGACCGACCCTCTACCAGGATAAGCACGTCGTACGGCGAGAAATCGAAGTCCGACCTGGCGTCATCGGTGTCGAACGTACGCCGGGAGGTCACGGAAAGCACCTCGAACCAGGGGTTCTGCCACGCCAGACGCGCCGCCCCCAGGAAGGATTCGTACGTCTTGCCAGAATCCTCGTCGTAAGCGACCTTGTAAGGATCGTCCTGGTGAAGCAGACTGTACGGGTCGATGCCGTCGCGGGCCCGCTGTCCCTCGACGACGATGGCCGCCGAGAATGGATCGACCGGCGAGACCTCCACCCGCGCGCGCCCCGAGAGATTCTCCCTCCGGTCATCTCGGCCGGCGGCGTTGTCCACGAACCCGTCGCACCGGTCGAAAATGCCTGCCAGGGAGAAGCCGGCCGTCTTCTCCGCGATCGGTCCCCGCACGGAGGCCGCGGAACGCAACAGACCGAAGCTCCCCGCGCGAACGAAAACGTCGCCCGCCGGCTTGGGAGGAACCGGCCGTGTGCGCACGCTTATCGCCCCCGCCTCGGCCGCCTTCCCGAACGCCGTCGGCTGCGGGCCCCGATATACGGTGACGCTCTCGACGTCGTAAAGATCTAGGTCGAAATTCCGCCAGTCGGTGTACGGGACGTCGTCGAGGTAGAGGCCCACCACGGGGACTTCGCCCAGGCTCCCGTTGGTCAGGCCCCGCATACCAAAGAACTGGCTGCGCCTCTGGGTTGAAATCGTCTGGAGCCCAGGGACCGCCGGTCCAAGATCCACGGTCCTGCCGATCTGCGCCGCATGGAGTTCTCCCCCCGAAAAAGCGGTAACCGCCCCCGCCTTCACCGCCTCCTCTTCCGGAATCCGCGTGGCCGTGACGACCACCGGATCCCTCTCCTGGGCGTCCTTCCGCCGGGATTCCTCCTGCGCGACCAGGCCGGCCGCTGGAAACAGGCCACAGAACAGGAGCCAGGCGGACCGCTTCAAGCCTCCTCCACGACGGCCAGTCCCGCCGCGCGGGCGAATTCGCGGAGCGGCCCCATGACGTCCCCATAAACCGTCACCCTGTGCCATCCCCATTGGTCCCATTCCCTCATCAGCTTGTCGATGTCCCCCTTGACCTCAACCGCCAGCTTCGTCCGGCAGGCCATGTCCTCGTCCACGTTCTCGACCGACTTCCCCTGGTGGACCAGTATCTGCTTCGCCTCCGACTTTATCTCCAGCGTCGTGGTCATGTAACCCAGGGGCATGAGCGACCGGAGCGCGGCGCCCTTGCGATCCTCCGAGTGATTCCGGATGTGGTATGGATTCCGCGAACCCTTGGGGCCGAAGACGCGTGTCGGCGCCACGCAGTGGGCGTAGATTATCCTGTTCCTGGACGTGTCGATCACCGGATCAGATATATACCCCGGCCGTCCAACGAGCGCCCCGAGGACCATCATGGTGGAGGCGGAGCGCAGATCGCCCTCACATCCGCCGACCAGGCCGGCGTCGTTGAGCTCCGTGAACCCCAGGCACGGGTATGCCTTGATCTTTCCGCCGTAGAAGCCGCCGAGGCAGTTGATGCTGATCCCCTCGGCCCCGTGCTTTTTGAGCAGCTCCCTCATCGCCACGTACATCGCCCCGGACCGGCGTATCTCGTCGGCGGAGGGCTCGATGATCTTCTCGGCGGCCTTCATCCACGCCTCGGCGACCCGATCCGCCTCGCCCCTGTCCGCCGCCTCGTACGCCTCGTGCAGTTCCTTGAAATCGACCGGCACGACCTCGATCCCCAGGACCTCGCGGATGGCTGCGCCGCTCTTGGGCATCCCCCAGCCGCCGCCGACCACAAGCAGCTTCTTCCCCTTGAGCCTCCGGAGGCATTCGGCGGGATCGACCGCCTCCACGCGATCCACCGCGCAGGACAGCGGAGCGGGCTGAGCGTAGCGCCCGCGGATGACCTTCAGGGCGGCGTCCATCCAGCTCTCAACCGTGGCCCCCGGCTTCTTGAGCTCGACGAACGTGCGGGCGGCGGCCGCGACGTCGTCGAGATTCGACGAGGAAACCCCGACCACCTTACGGCCCTTGCGCCGCGCCGCGGAGTAGGCGATCAGGAACTCCCCAGAGCCGCCGTAGAGGTCGTCCACGAAGATCGTGGGTCTCCCCGAGGCACCAACCGCCTGCGGCGCGCTGGTCCAGAGACCCAGCATGTAGACAAGGTAACCGTCGACAGGCCCGGCATCCTGTATGGCGGCCTTCGCCTGAGCGGCGTTGTTGGCAACCGAGTAGACGAAATCTATCTCGGGACACGCCTTCCCGAGAAACTCGGTGAGCCGCCACTTGCGCCGTTCGAAGTCGTATCCGATGTTGGGCCATATGGGCTTGTCGGAGGGGACGTAGGTCCAGATCACCCGTATCTTCGGCTTCTCGACGGGGGTACGCTGCGCCGAGCCGCATCCGAGGAAGGAAGACGCCGCCCCCGCACCCGCCAGACCGGCCAGGAACCGCCGCCGACTGCATAGCCCGCACGAATCCCTCTTCACCATCGGCCGCCTCCTCTCAGAGCGGATACAAGTACACCATACAATGTGATCCGCTCCAGCAAATTCCGCCGAATACTTAAGGCGGTCAAGCGCGAGAGCGATTCATCGGAACCCCCACAACCGCCGCCGCGCCGCCGGTGTTTTTATTATGAATCCGTACGCCGCGAAAGCGAGGTGTTTATGTTACGCGCCGCTCTCCTACCATTACTGGCGTCCTTGACGACGGCGGGAGCAATTGAGTCCCACGCCGACCAAGCCGCCGAGATTTCAAAATCCTCCGGCGTGACAGGGGGGCTCGTCGTGCACGTCGGCTGCGGCGACGGCAGGCTCACTGCGGCCCTCCGTGCATCCGAGTCCTTCCTCGTCCACGGCCTCGACAGTGATCCCCAGAACGTCCGGCGCGCGCGCGAGCACGTCCGGTCGCTCGGCCTCTACGGCCCGGTCTCCATCGACCGCTTCGACGGGCGGGCGCTTCCATACATCGACAATCTCGTCAACTTGGTTGTCTCGGAGACGGAGACGGCGGTCCCCATGGAGGAAATCCTCCGCGTGCTGGCCCCCGGCGGCGTCGCCCTCATCGGCGGCCGCAAGACCGTCAAACCATGGCCCGCGGACATCGACGACTGGACCCACTACCTCTACGGCGCCTCGAACAACGCGGTGAGCCGGGATCTCCAGGTGGGCCCCCCGCGTCACCTCCAGTGGATCGCCGGTCCCAGGTACTCGCGCCACCACGACCACATGTCGGCCATCAGCGCCATGGTGGCCGCGCGCGGGCGCGTCTTCTACATCTTCGACCACGCCTCCCCCCAGGCGATCCAGCTGCCGCCCTCGTGGATGCTGGTCGCCCGCGACGCCTTCAACGGGACGCTTCTATGGTCCCGGCCGATCGAGAAATGGCACACCACGATGTTCCGCCTCAAGAGCGGACCCGCACAGCTCACCCGGCGCCTGGCGGCGGTCGGGGACAGGGTATACGTCACCCTCGGGCTGGAGGCGCCGGTCAGCGTGCTGGACGCCGCCACCGGAAAGCCCATCAGGGAATACGAAGGATCGGCCGGCACCGAGGAGTTGCTGGTCATCGACGGCATGCTTTTGGCGATGATAAACGACAATCCCTTCCGCCAGCCGGCGGATCCCAAGGGCCTCGAATACACCTGGCAGGAGGGACCGCGGCGCGTCGCCGCCTACGACGCGGAAACCGGCAAACTGCTGTGGAACCGCCCCCAGCCCTCGGTGCTGCCCTTGACGCTCGCCGCCGACGCCCGCCGCGTGGTATTCCACGACGGCCAGAAGGTGGCCTGCCTGGAGAGGAAGACGGGCGAGGAACTGTGGCGATCGGAACCCATGGCACGCCGCCAGCCGCTGCCCACCAGCTTCGCCCCGACGCTCGTGCTCCACGGGGACGTAGTGCTCTTCTCCGGGGGCGGCAAGGGTCTGGGCCCCCGCGACTTCAGCACCACGGGCAACGTGATCTACGGCATCTCGGCCGAGAACGGGAAGATCCTCTGGAACGCCCCGCACCCGCCGTCCGGCCACAGGACGCCCCAGGACGCCCTGGTCGTGGGGGGACTGGTGTGGCTGCCCGCGATCGCCCAAGGGAAAGACTCCGGCGAGATGGTGGGACTCGATCCCCGCACCGGCGAGGTCAAGAGCAGATTCCTACCCGACGTCGAGACGCACTGGTTCCATCACCGGTGCTACAGGGCCAAGGCGACCGAGAAATACATCCTGACCAGCCGCACCGGCATCGAGTTCGTGGATCCCCGGGCGAAGCACTGGATCATAAACCACTGGGTGCGCGGCGGGTGTCTCTACGGGGCGATGCCGGCATACGGGATGGTCTACAACCCTCCACATCCCTGCGCCTGTTACCTGGAGGCCAAGCTCTACGGCTTCAACGCCCTCGCCCCGGCCTCGCCCTCCAGGACCGTACCCAAGCAGGTGCCTGACGAGGGGCGGCTGGAGCGCGGCCCGGCCTACGGATCCGCCGGCGTCGCGGCCCCCGGCCCGGACGACTGGCCGACGTACAGGCACGACGCCGCCCGCAGCGGCGCCACCTCCGCCGCCGTGCCGGCCGGCGTGAAACCGGCCTGGCAGACCGCGCTTGGAGGGCGCCTGAGCCCTCCCACGGCCGCCGGCGGCAGGATATTCGTGGCCCGCATCGACGACCACACCGTCCACGCGCTGGAGGCCGACTCCGGGAAGGCCGTCTGGTCGTATCAGGCCGGCGGGAGAGTGGACGCGCCGCCGACGATCTGGAAGGGACTGGCGCTTTTCGGCTCGGCCGACGGGCACGTCTACGCCCTGCGCGCCTCCGACGGCGCCTTGGCCTGGCGGTTCCGGGCCGCCCCCGTGGACCGGCGGCACACCGCCTTCGACCAGGTGGAATCGGTCTGGCCGGTGAACGGCGGAGTCCTGGTGTTGAACGACATACTCTACGCCGTGGCCGGCCGCTGGAGGTTCCTCGACGGCGGCCTGCGACTTGTCAAGCTCGAACCGGCAACGGGGAAGAAGCTGGGCGAATCGATCCTCGACGACCGCGACGACGAAGGCAGGGACCTCCAGGAACACCTCAAGGGCCTCAACATGCCGGTGGCCATGGCGGACGTCCTTGTCTCGGACGGCAAATGGCTGTACATGAAGTCGCAGAGATTCGATCTGGACGGCCGGCCGCTCGACATAGAGACGCCCAACAGGGAGGCTCAGGAGCAGACCGGCCAGTACCAACATCTCTTCTGTCCCACGGGGCTGCTGGACGACGTCTGGTGGCACCGCTCATACTGGGTCTACGGTCGAGTGTGGAAATCTGGGGCGGGGGGATATTACCTGGCCGGGCGCTATACGCCCGCGGGGCGGCCGCTGGTCTTCGACGAGGCCAACGTCTACGGCTTCGGACGAGATCCACAGTACTACCGCTGGACGACTCCGATGGAGTACCAGCTGTTCGCCTCGGCCAAGGCGCCCAAGGTGGAGCGGATGGGCGGCGCCGCCGGCACAGGCCGGGCCGCGCGTAGGGCGGACCGCAAGGGCGAGGCCCCGGCGCCTCAGAAGCCCCCGAAGGGTCAAACACCGGCGCCGGCCTCCACGGTCGCCAGTCCCCCCAACGCCCGGATCGTCCCGACCTGGGCGCAGGACGTGCCCCTCCTGGCGCGCGCGATGGCGCTGGCCGGGGGGACGATCTTCGTGGCCGGTCCGCCTGATCTGGTTGAGGAGGAGGCGTCCCTCAAGACGTTCGCCGACCCCGGCACGCAGGCAAAGCTGGCCGAGCAGGCCGCGGCGCTCGAAGGAAAGCGAGGCGCCATCCTCCTGGCGGTTTCAGCGGCCGACGGGAAGAAGCTCGCGGAGATAAAGATGGATTCCGTGCCCGTCCATGACGGCCTCATCGCCGCCGGCGGCAGGCTGTTCTGCGCCTCGATCGACGGGAAGGTAATCTGCCTGGCGGGCGGACCATAGGCGCGCCGGGTCATTCCTCGACTGAGCGGCCGATGCCGCGCGGATCCGAGAGGAGAAGGCGTCCATCTCGTTGCTGAGCAGGAACCCGGCGCCGCGCTCCACGATCCCCGACCCATAAGAGCCGTTCAAGGTCGTCGTGCAGGCCGCCGCGTTCCCCCGCCTGTCCACGATCGAAAAGTGGGCCGTCTCTTCCCTCTCCCGCGGCGTCCCATGAGTCACGCGTTCCGGGGGCGTCCTCGAATCGAGCCTTATGCCGGCGGCTCGCGAGGCGGCATAGGCCTTGGACGTCAGGGCGGCGGGGATATCCACGAAATCAGGGTCGCCCAGGAATTCCGCCCGGTCGGCGAAGACCCGCTTCTCGAACTCGGCGACGAGGTGAATGTAATCACCGCTGTTGTGTCCCATGGACCGAGGATCCCGGGGATCCATCATGTTGAGGAGTTGGATGAGGGCGATCCCAGCGGAGGAAGGCGGGGGCATCGACACCACGCGGAGCCCGCGATAGCTCCCCTCCACGGGTTTCCGCGTCGCCGGCTCGTAGCAGGCGAGGTCGTCGGCGGTGATCAGCCCGCCGCCTGGACGAAGAGATCCCCGGCCTCGCCCTTGAAATAGTCCCGGAAGTTGTTGCGGCCCTCGGCGGCGAAGCTGCGCGCCGTCCAAGGATCCACCCTCCAGCCCCAGCAGCGCAAGAGATCGGCCCATCGGTAAATGGCTGCCTAGAAGCAGCCCCTCCCTTTCAAACCGTGCTGACCGAATCGTGCCCTGCAAACGGGGCAGTCCCAGCGAATACGCCTCGGAAAACGTCAGGGTCCGAAACGCGCGCTGGCTGCGGCTGCGAGGAAGCAGAATCAACCGGTCCCACACGTACCGCTCGATCTTGGCGAACTGCCGGGAGGCATTCCCACCGCGAAAGTAGGCCGCCCTCCCCAACAGCACCGGTCGGAGTCCGGCCAAGATCAGCCGCGGACTCGTCCCCGAGTACCGCCGAGGGTCGGTTCCCCTTCAGCCGATTGAGGACGGCCTCCACCTCCTCCTTCGCCGCGACACTGGGGTCTGCTAGGAGGCGCCCTCGACCTGCCTCGGCGGGACCTGCACCCGCTGGTCGGCGACAGCTTAGCAGGACGCGCCACGGATGGATTTTATCACAAAGTACCCGCCGGCCCCCGGGCGCGGGACAGAATTGATCTTGACCGTCGGCAGGAAAGATGCATGTTAATGGACGCAGGAGGAACGCGCGATTTGAGGTCAGGGTGAACTCATGAGGGACGAAGGCATATGCCGCCGCGGCTTCTTGGCCCGCTCGACCGGGGCGTGGCTGGCGGCGCGCGCCGCTCAGGAACCGGGCGGGGAGGCCAGGGGATCGGGCGCGGACAGGCTGGGGTGGTTCCTGGCGATGCACTCGTACACGCTGCGACACGTCCCTTTCCTGGACGCCGTGGATCTCACGGCCCGCCTGCGCGTGCGCCACGTCGTCGGCTGGTCGGGCCACCTCGTCAGCGAGGACTATCCGGACATCAAGTTGGACTTCAACGAGCCGCGCGTGCACAAGCTCGTCCAACCGAAATTCCAGGAAAAGCGGATGTTCGTCCCCGGATACGGGCCCGTCGCGATCCCGGCCGCTGAAGAGGCGGCAAAGACCCTCCTGGAGAACTGCAGGAAGATGGGTATCATGACGGTAATAACCGAATCCCCGCCCGGTGAAACGACCGACAGGCTCTGCCGGGATATGGGCATGTACGTCGCCCTGCGCCCTTCAGCCGCCACCGCCGATCCGGGCAAGCTTATGGAGGCATGCACCGGCAGGAGCCGTCACGTGGGGATCTGCGCCGACACAGGTTTCTGGAAGCGCCGGGGGCTCGACCCGGTGGATTCACTCCGCCGGCTCAAGGGCCGCCTTCTGATCGTGATCCCCAAGGATCTTTCCGAGGACGGGCAGGAAACAGCCTGGGGCGATGGAAAGTCCGACCTGAAGGGCCAGCTCGCTGAGCTGAAATCCCAGGGCTTCAAGGGATTCGTCGCCCTCGAACACGAAACCCCCGAGGGCGAGGAGGCCGTGAAAGCCGCCCGGCGCAGCGCCGACTTCTTCCGCCTCGCTTGCGACGAGCTCTCGCCCCCCAGCTGACCATCCCCCATCTGTTAACGAAAACGCGACGCGAAAACGTTAACTATTCCTGGCCGCAGGGGGATTTCGTCTGTCCCAGTCTCAGCCGGAACTCCGGCCACCTCTTCCATTCCAGGTACGCCTGTTCAAGCACGACCTTGGTCCCCGCCGACGTGGAAATCGAACCGCCCGTCGGCGGTCCTGCATCTGAGCCCCTCCGTCAGGCTGACGGCGAGCTCTTCGTCATTCCCGGCGCCCGTCGCGGCGAATTTTCAATTTCGGCGAACCGCCGGCCCCGCCGCGCCAATTAAATATTCAGGGAGACGCAAGAGGGCGGACAGGAAACCCGCCCGCCGGGAGGAAACCATGAGGGCCCGCGCGTGCTCATGTTTCTGCGCGGCGGCGCTGACAGCGCTCGGGGCGGTCGCACCCGCCGGGGAGGCCCCGCTCCCGCAGGCGGCCGGCCAGGCCGCGGCCTGCACCTCCCCGGATCCGATGAAGTGCAAGGCGTGCCTGCCGGCCTACGAGAAGGCCGCCTCCTACGTGAGCGGGAAGATCAAGGCCTCCACCTTCCCCGTCAAGATGGTCGCCGGATGGCTCTTCCTGGCCGACGAACGCTTCGAGAAGGAGCTCCAGCACTGCGTGGACTGCGCGGTCAACTGGCGCAGGCAGCCCGGCTGGCGCGAGCACAGCCACCCAGAGAACTGGTATCCCGCGCTGGCTGCCGTGTTCCTGGCCGAATACTACAAGTACCGCCGCGAACCGCGCGTCCTGGCAGCCATGAACGACCTCGCGAAGTGGTTCGCCTCCACGCAGGAACCGAAGAACGACGGCTGGTGGAAGTGGAAGGAGGGGGCCTACACCGACCGGCTGGACTACTCGGTCGTCAACCACGGCTTCGTGACCTCTCTGGTGATGTCCTTCTTCTACACGGCGCGGGAACACGGAGTGGGAATCCCTGAGAGGGCCTTCAAGAGCGGCGACGACGCGCTCCTCTACATCACAACCGAACGAGGGATAGGCTACGGCCTGCCGCGGAAGGGCGGCCACGGCTGGGGCGACAAGACCGGCGCGCGCGGCGCGTGGGTCATCCAGGGACTGGCCTACTCCGGCCACCTGGGGCACAAGGTCTGGAAGATCTACGAGAAGATACTGCCGGATCTCGTGCCGAACATGGACAAGGGGCACCACGTCGGCGCCTTCCACGGCCTGGCGCTGGTCCTGGGCTGCCACGTCCTGGGGCCGGCCGCCTACCGGAAGCTCGCCGATTGCTGGCTCAAGAAACTCCTCGCAAAGCAGGGGGCCGAGGGAAACCTCTACATAGGGGACGACGGCGAGGCGGGCGGCGAGCCTGGGCTCCTGCGCGGCGACGTAGGTTCCACGGCCGCATTCGCCCTGCTGATCCGCCTCCAGGATCCGCGCCTCCTGACGCCCAGGGACCGCGCCAGGCGCGCAGACGGGGTCCTGGTGATGCGGAAGGCCAAGTAGCCGCCCCGGCGCTACTTCCGCCTCTGTTCGACCGGCGGCTCCGGCCGCGCCCCCGCGTAGAGCATGACGGGCTTCAGTATCCCCCCAAGCATCAGCTCCGATATGCGACCGTGGTCTATCTTGAGCGCGACGAGGTTCGCACGACCCGCCGCGACCTTTCCTGTGACCTCCACGTCCTGCGGCTTCCGACCCGCCTTGAACGTCCCGACCGGCTCGCCGTTGAGATAGACCTTCACGTCCCGGCCGTCGATCTCGCCGAACCAGAGGTGCAGCGGCCCCGGAGGGAGATCCGCCGGCGCCGCGAAGGATGCGCGGTACCACATCCAGGTGAGCTCCTCGGGTACCCCCTGCTCGACGAGCGTGGCCGAGCAGGTGCGGACCTTGCGCCACCCATCCGCGGGCGCGCCGGGCCTGAACCACCCCGCCGCTTCCCCCTCGTCCTTAGGATCGTATCGGAACATCCACTCGTCGGGCAGCCGGGCGACCAGCTTGCGACCCCCGGTCACCCGCGCGAAGCCCTCCTCCACGGTCGGCCCCAGGAACCTCGGCGCATAACCGCGCCGGTACTCGGCGACGGGATGTATCCCCCCCGCCTGGATCGCGTCCATGTGCGACATCCACTCGTCATAGATCTTCTTCGCCTCCTCGAAATCGCAGCGGTTCGTCGCCTCGCGCAGGGCGATGAAGAACCGCGCGTTCTCCAGGCCCATCCTGAACATCTCCACCCGGCGGCGCACAAGGTCGCCGTCGGCCGCGCGCGCGGCGGCCTCCAGATCCGCCTGGCAGGCCTTCAAGAACTGGGGCGTCCAGATCAGATGGGCGTAGTAGAACGAGCCCGAATGCGCGTCCGTCTCGCGGCACGCCTTGTCGATCCTCTCCCAATAGGCTTTCACGTGAGGCGCCGCCCGGCCGCAGAACTTCGCGTAGAAATCGTCCATGATCGAGTCCACGTCGGCGTCCGCCTTCCACGCCAGCCGCGCGGCCAGATACGTGTTGATGCCGTAAATGTGCCAGAGCGCCAGGGATTCTATATTCACCCCCAGGCAGGCCTTCTTCTTCAGGTAAGGGAAGTCGTCGCGCCAGACCGAAATCTTCGAGAAAGGCAGCGTCAGCTCGGCCAGCACGTAGTTGTACTCGCGCCATCCGATCCGGGAGACCGCCGCCGCCCAGCCGTCGACGACCTCCCGGCAGCGACGGCGCGACTCACAGATCGGATTCATCAGGCTGTGCATCCGGCAGAACCGGATCGGCGCGATCCACGCGCACAGGTTCGGCGGCGCGTCGCGAACCTCCCTGGGGGGCAGGGAATAGTCGGCGTAGGCGTAGAAGTTGAGGATCGCGTCGGGGGCGGCCTTGAGGACCTCGCGGCCCACGGCGTTGTAGAAGCGCTGGTACCGGTCGGAGACGGCCACGCGGCCCGAGCTGGGCTCCAGATAACCGGCGACGTCCTCGGCGGCGCACCTGTCGCACTCGCAATAACCGGTGCCGTCGGGCGGCGAGATGGACACCGCCGCCGCGCCCTTTCCCTTGAGCTGGGATGCAAGCGCCTCGGCGAAGAGCCGCCTCACCTCCGGGTTGGAGGTGCAGAGCCAGTCGCCGGGACGCCGCCGGCCGCCGCGCATGGCGTAGTATTCCGGGTGCTCCTTGCCGTATTTGGCCGCGGGTACGTGGTGCCAGTCGTGCCCCGTCGGCATGCTGAGACCCCCGAGGCGGTTGCGGCGCTGCCAGTGCCGGCTGTGCCAGTTCGGTCCCCAGATGTTGCGGGAGATGAAATCGGGCCTCTCAGCCACGTCGAGGTTTCCCACCGAAATCGTCCTGGACTCGGGGACGACCTCCCCCAAGGGGTTGTCGAAGAACCACCGGCACCCGAGGGTTTCAAGCAGGTGGCACGCCGCGAAAAAGGAGGACTCCGCGGTCTCGCCCGCTAGAAGGATCCACCTGCCCCGCGTCAGGATTCTGTAGCCGTCCCCCGATGCGGTTTTCGGCGGGGCCGCCAGGCCCAGCTCCGACGCCATGCATCCGACGACCACGGCCGGCGCGTCCGGAGTGGGCCTGGTCGACCGGATTTCCAGTTTCGCACCGGACATCCTCTCGACCCAGCGGGCGATCTCCCCGGCGGCCTCGCGTCCGTCGTCGGCGCAGTGGATCGCGGCGACGGCGCGGCCGTCCCGCACTATCTCCACGTCGACGCAGAGGAAGGAAATTGCGGCGAGAGCGGCAAGCGTTCCCATCCTCCACCCCCGTTCACCTGGCGTAAAAATTCGCCTTGAGCAGCCTGACCGCCGCCGCGGCCAGGAGCTCCCCCGAGCCCTCCGCGCAGCGGGCGCTGACGACCTCGTAGTTCCCCTGCGCGTAGGCCCGCTGCGTGGGGACGTACCCCACCGACCCGTTGGCGAGCTCCGCGATCATCGTGAGCCTGAAAGGGGAATCGTGCTTGACCGCCAGGCCGAGCTCCACGAACATCTCGCCCGGCAGCGCCACCCAGGCGAGTTCCTGGCCCAGCGAGATCACCTGGACCTCCGCGTCGAGCGGCTTTCCATCGCGCCCGGCGACGTCGAGGATCTTGAAGGCCTCCACCTGCTCCATGAATTTGGGGGGCTTCCCCTCCCGCACCCGGTCCCTGACCGCCCTGGCACGCTCCACGTCCTCGGCGGTCACCTTCGGCAAAGGCAGCGGCACGACCTCGTTCCGGGCCCGGAGCGCACCCGGTTCCACGGGCTTCAACCTGGGGAGGGTCCGCAGGACCTCGGCGGCCAGGATCGTACCCATGCGCGCGGCGTTGCCGTGCCCCTTCTGCGGTTCGCCCCAGTTGACGTCGACGTGGTTCACGTCTCCGCAGCAGCCCGTCAGGTAAATGGTCGAGAGATTCTCTCCCAACGCCTCCGACAGGAGCCTGGAGACGGTCGCGGGCATGTCGGCGGATATCTGGAGGCCGCCGACGTTGTCAAGGTGAACCGCGTAATTGACGCAAATCGCCACGGGTTTCCTTTTGCCGTCACGGAAGAGCACGACGGGCACCTCGGGATCTATGGGGCCCACCGGGCGGATCGTGTTGGGATTGAGTTTCCCCGGGTTCCACCCCACGGTGCCGTCCTTCATGTGGTAACGCCGGTTGAAGGCGATGGAATCCTCGCGGCCGGAGGCGGCGTAGACGGTGACCGGCGCGCGCGCGGCCCAGGCGCGCCTGACCGCCTCGGCGATCCTGCCGGGGAGCTCCTCGGAGTATCTCTTGGCGGGACTTGCGTCGGCGCCGAGGATCTCGTCGCGCTGGCCCCGGCCGGCGAGCACCGGCCCGGTATGGGCGTGGGTGGCGCTTATCATGACCGATCCGGCCGGGATGCCCGGATCGCGCTCGATCTGGCACCGCGCGGCCTCCACAAGCCACCTCGGGGTGCTGATCAGGTCGAGAGCGACTACGGCGGCCCTGGCCTCGCCCAGTTCGAGGGCCAGCGCCTTTGCGTGCAGCGGGTCGTGGACCGCCTCGGCGGCGCGGGCGTGGTAGTAACCGGCCATACCGACCCCCAGGGGCGGTGTGATGTCGACCGCGGCCGCCCCCGCCTTAAGGCCCTCATCGCCGCCCGCCGCCAGTCCCAGGGCAACTATGAGGATCTTCACGGCCGCCCTCCTTCCAGGTACTCCGCGGGGAACTTGTATGGATCGCGGTAGACCGGCATCGCCCGGCGGGCGGCCTCATCGTCCCCCACTATCTTGTCGGTCGCCGGATCGAAGCGCACGGCGCGACCTAGCTTGTAGGAGAGGTTGGCCAGCGTCAGGGCGATGTCCACGTTGAAGTGGTAAGAGACGTTGCAGCTGGGTTCCTTCCGGCTCTTGATGCAGTCGAGCCATTCCCGTTCCTGACCGGGCGACGGCGGCACCGATTCAGGGGGAGGCGTCAGATCCTGCAGGAGCTTGCCCTCCGGGAACACCTGGTGTTTGCCGTAGTTAGCGAAGAGCGTCCCGTTGACGCCGTGGAAGTAGATGCCGAGGCGGCGCGTGGGTTCACCGCGGCCGTCGTCGAACCCGAAGCTGTTGCAGAAGCTCATCATCCAGGTCATGGTCACCTTGGGGTACTGCCAGAGGGCCTCCTGCGTGTCCGGGGCGTCGCCGTCGCCGCCCACCACGTGGCGGCCGCCCGTGCTGAAGGTCACCAAGGGCGGTCCGAGCTCAAGCGCCCAGACCGGGAGATCCACGATATGAGGGCCGAACCCGAGCGTATGGCCGCCCGAATAGTCCCAGAAGAAGGAGTGGTTGTAGCTGTTGGCCGCCAGGAGCGAATTGTATGGGATGGCCGGCGCCGGACCCAGCCAGCGGTCCCAGTCGAAGCCCGGCGGCGGATCCTGGCGGGGCGCGATCCCAATGCCGTCCCTGCCCTGGTTGAGGACGTTGAAGGTGCGCACCACGCCGATCGGACCCAGGCGTCCCGAGCGGATCCAGTCCACCACACGGCGGTAGTTGGCCCCGGCGTGGATCTGGGTGCCCACTTGGCTGACGCGCTTGTGGCGGCGGACGGCGTTGCGGATCGCGACGGACTCGTACGGGTACATGGACATGGGCTTCTGGAGGTAGATATCCTTGCCGGCCTCGACGGCGCGGATCGCCATGAGGGCGTGCCAGTGGGGCGGCGTGGCGATGATGACGGCGTCGACGTCCTTGGATCCGAGCAGTTCCTGGTAATCGTGGTAGCCGCGCGCGGTTTCCTTGTGGAGCGCCAGCGCGGCGTCCAGGCGCTTCCTGTAGACGTCGCAGAGGGCGGTGACCACGACGTCCGGGTACTGGGCGCAGTTCTTGAGATTGCCCTGGCCCATGCCGTTGAGGCCTATAGCCCCCAGCCGTATCTTCTCATTGGGCGCCGGCGCGCCCAGCCCCAGCGAGGCGGCCGGCACGAAGGCCGGCGCCGCGAGCATCTTGATCGCCCCGCGTCGGGTGAAACGCGCGGTCTCCTCGTCCATGGGATCACCTCCTAAGAAATATCCACGACCCTGCCGGTGCGGGCGGATTCGTAGCAGGCGGCCAGGATCTTCTGGCTCCTGAGCCCCAGCTCGGCGCCGGGGTCCTCGTTGCACCCCTGGAGCACGGTCCGGCCGAATGCCTCGATCTCGGCGCGGTAGGTGTTGACCGGCTCGGGCGCGATCGTCATCCAGGCGGTGGCACCGCGGATCTGCGCCGCGTCGTAGCCTCCATCTCCCGTGAAGACGGCCTTCATCTCCCCGGCGCTCCCCTGGCCGATCGTGCCCGATGCCAGTATGCTCCCCTGCGTGCCGTACAGTTCCAATACGTTTCTGCTCCCCTCGTCGCGCACGCAGAAGAAGACGTCCACCGCGCCCAGCGCGCCGCAGGCGAACTCCAGGGTCGCCACTGCGCCGTCCTCCACCGGGTAGTCGTGGACCACGCTCCGGGCCAGGCAACCGACCCGGCGGATCGGCCCGAAGAACATCTCCAGGAGATCCACGCAGTGACCCCCGAGGTCCATGAGCGACCCGCCGCCGCCGAGGGCGGGATCCTGTCTCCAGGCCCCCTTGATCGGGGGGTACCAGCAGGAGAGCTGCGCGCGGGCGTAGACCGGTTTGCCGAGCCGGCCCTCTCTTATCAGGCGAAGCGCCTCCTGATGCTGGGCGTGGAAGCGCATCATGAAGGCGGTCCCCAGGGGGACACCCGCGCGCCGACAGGCCTCCAGCATGGCCTCCGCATCAGCCACCGACAGCCCCAGGGGCTTCTCGCAGAGGACGGGGCGGCGTGCCGCGGCGCAGGCCTCCACGTGCCGGCGGTGAAGGTGCGCGGGCGTGGCGACGTATACCGCGTCTATGTCCGCCGCCAGGATATCCTCGAGGCTCGCGGCCGCCGCGGCGCCGAACCGCCGCGCCACCTCGCGGTTGACCTCCGCGTCCGAGTCGTACACCGCCGCCAGCAGGGCGTTGGAGGCGGGCAGGATGCCCTCGGGGATCGTGCGCCGCCGGGCGATCCCGCCGGATCCTATAACGCCCCATCGCACGCGATCGGCCACGGCACTCTCCTATCTTGCGTAGTATCCGAGCACCTTGCGGATCGCGCCGGCGATGAGCCGCATGTGCTCCTCCTCGAGCCGCGGGTGACACAGGACTATGAAGGTGCGCTCCTCCAGCCAGGCCGCGTTGGGGCAGAAGGCCCTGTCGTAGCGGACGGCCTCGGGATCGGCGTACTCTTTCGAGCGGAACGGGAACCGGGCGCGACCGAAGCCGTTGTGCTCCTGGTACGCCTGCTCCTTGTAGCTCTGCGGCCAGAACTCGCGCCAGGCCGGTACCCCCTCGGCCACCAGGGCCTCCAGGATGCGCTTCTTGTCCACCCTCAGGCGGTCCAGATCGAGGACTATGGGGAAGACGAAGAATCCGTTCCGGCGCTCGGCGTCGTGGACGGGCAGCGTCATGATCTGAGGGACGACGCGGAGCTCCTCGATCAGTATCTCGCCGTTCCGGCGGCGCCGCGGGAGGTTCCAGGTATCGAGGGACCGTAGCTGCGCCAGCCCGATGGCCGACTGGATCTCGGTCATCCGGTAGTTGAAGCCCACGCGCGTGTGGATGTAGGGGCGGATCCCCTCCAGTTCCAGCAGCCGCAGGCGCGTCTTGACGTCGTACCCGTGGTCCCTGAAGGACCTGCAGGCGTCGGCCAGCTCCTCGCTGTCGGTGACGACGGCGCCTCCCTCGCCGCCGGTGGTGAAGGTCTTGCTCTGGCAGAAGCTGAAGCAACCGAGGTCCCCGAAGGTGCCCACCTTTCGCCCCTTGTAGGTGGCGCCGTGGGCCTGCGCGCAGTCCTCCACCACCGCCAGCCCCCGGCGGCGCGCGACGTCGAGAATGCCGTCCATGTCGCAGACGTTGCCGTAGAGGTGCACCGGCAGGATCGCGCGGGTGCGCGGGGTGATCTTGCGCTCGACGTCGACCGGATCGATGGTGTGGTCCCCGCGGCGGACGTCGGCGAATACGGGGATGGCGCCGGCCTGGACGACGCAGAAGGAGGAAGCGATGAATGTGTAGGAGGGGACTATGACCTCGTCGCCCGGACCGATGTCGAGCGCGGCCAGGGCGGTGTGCAGCGCGCTGGTGCCGTTGGTGGTGGTCACCGCGAAGCGCGAGCCGTTCCAGGCCGCCCATGCCTCCTCGAACCGGCGGCCGATCTCACCGGTCCAGTAGTTGACTTTGCCGGTCCGCAGAGGCTCCATCGCGGCCCGGATGGTCTCCTCGTCGAACCAGGGCCATCCCGGCAGCGCACCGCTTATGGCGGGGGCGCCCCCTTCGACGGCGGGCTTCTCGGCTGCCGACGCGAGGATCTCGCTCATATACCCCCCCTGAAGGCCGAGCAAGTATTATAGACAGTTTCCATTAATATATACAACCCCGATAATTTCGCGAGTCATGAATTTTATCATAATTCGATATAATTATTTGGAATTTACCCATTAATACCCCCGATCGATAAAATCCCGCACGCGCGGCGCGCGGTCCGCAAAGAGTGAACCGCCCCGGCGGCGGCAGCGGCGGCCTCAACGGTTATTCTTCGCCTGAGCGGATTTTCGGTGTATCATCTAGACCACGACGAGGATCCCCATGAAGAAGAAGACCGCAAGGACGGCCGGCCCGGACGTGTCACTGGAGGCCCTGCACCTCAAGGCCATCATGGACAACCTCCCCGACGCCATATACTTCAAGGACTTGGAGAGCCGATTCACCCGCATCAACAAGGCCCACGCGGCGTGGCTCGGCGTCAAGGACCCGGCGGAGGCGATCGGCAAGAGCGACGCCGACTTCTACACCCGCGAGTTCGCGCGGGCCGCCCTCGAAGTGGAGCAGGAGATCATACGCACCGGCAAGCCCATCGTCGACCTCGAAGAGAAGCTCGTCTGGCCCAACGGCAAGTCCATCTGGGCGTCCGCCACCAAGATGCCCCTGCGCGACGACAAGGGGCGCATCGTCGGCACCTTCGGGATCTCCAGGGACATCAGCGAGCGCAAGCGGCAGGAGGAGCGGCTCCGCGACTCGGAGGCCCTCTACAGCTCGCTGGTGGAGAGCCTCCCGATGTGCATCTTCCGCAAGGACTACGAGGGCCGCGTGGTCTACGTGAACCGGCGCTACTGCGAAGAACTCAAGATGAAACCGGAGGACGTCCTCGGCAAGACCGACTACGACCTGTTCCCCAAGAAGCTCGCAGAGAAGTACCGCTCCGACGACGCCCACGTCATGCGCACGGGGGCGATCTTCGACACGGTGGAGGAGCACAAGCCGCCGCGCCAGGCCATGTTCAAGGTCAAGGTCATAAAGACCCCCGTCTACGATTCAAAGGGCCAGGTGATCGGCGTCCAGGGGATGTTCTGGCGCGTGACCGAGACGGCACCCCCGTAGCCCCGCCGCCCTCCATCACGCGGCACGTGGTGGAGGATCTGCTCCTCCCACAGTCAGTGGCCGGACGAGGCGACGCTGCCGGCGCGGCACCAGTCCCTCAGCCTCCCGAAATACCGCCCGGCGACGAGATCGGAAATCAGCGACCAGAACCGGCGTCGGACGGCGCGGTCGCCCTCCGACGTGCCCTCGAAAAGGCCCTTGAGCGCCCCCGACAGATCCTCGCCGTGGCGCCGCCTGTACACCTCCGGCAGATCAGCGCACCACGGCACCGTGGGAAGGATCACCGCCTTCTCGTCCACGGGATCCGCCACGCGGACCTTCTTACGGACCGACTCGGGAAGCTGTCCAAGGTGGACGGCCATCAGCGAAGGCTCGTCGGTGAAGAAGGCCCGCACGGTCGTGCCGATGTGCCTCCCTAGGCGCCGGCGGCACGCCGTGGAGTATTGGCAGGGGGCGCAGCTCGGCCGGCGGATCGCGCCACGCCTCCCGCCACCGGGCCGGCAAATCGTCCGCCTGGACCAGGCAAGCCGCGGCCGCCGCCAAGAAGAGTCCCGTCATGGTCGGCTCAGAACTTGGGCGCCACGGTCACCGTGATCGACCCGGCCGCCGCCGGGCGGGCCGGCGCCAACCCGACGCGCGTCGGCCGGCGCCTGGCCCTGTAGTCGGCCTCCAGCGGCGTCTCCTCCACCGCGACGTCGCCTCCTTCCGCCTTTATGGAAACCCTCACGACGCGGTCACCCTCGGCGACCTCCAGCGTCGCCGGATCGACCCGCCGCACCTTTCCGAACGTGACCAGCGCGGTCTCGAATTCGATCGGCCCGGAGGCCTGGAAGGAGTCCATCACCGTCAAGGAGCCGCCGCCCGAACGGGAGTAGACGAACTCGCGCGTGAGCGACCGGAGGCCCTCCACCTCGTAGCAGGACGACATATCTATCCGGAACCGGTCGGCCTCGGGCTTGAAATCCGCCAGCAGAACCTTGCCCTCGGCCTTCCTACCCGACAGCTGGAGTTTCCCTGCGACCCTCGGCACCGGGTGGCCGAACGAGTTGTTGGCCGGGCTGGCGTACCGGCGGTGGTCGAAGGTGCTGGCCGTGTAGACCTCCGATCCGGGATCGCACAGCACGGGGACGCCGTCGACCACCACGCTGTACGAACCCACGTCGTTGTGATTGTGATGCTCCGCGTTGTGACCGCCCTTGAGCGCGGCGCCGAAGCGCCCCTTGACGCCCTCGGCCGGCCTGCATATGAGGACACCGGCGTCGGAAAACCAGCTCCGCGGGCCGGTATCGGCGCACACGGGCCGCCTTTCCGCCGGCAGCGGGCCCTTGTAGGGCACGGCCAGCATCATCGACGCCGCCGGCTCCCGCACCCCGCGTATCGGTCCCTGCGGGCGTGTCCCCGCGAAATGCCAGTCGATGAGCGCCAGGAGATCCGCGCTGGGAGCGGTCCCGACGCCGCAGTCGGCAAAGGAGGGATACCGCCCCCCGACGATCTCCGCCCGCCGCCCGAAAGAGGCGATCACCGCCACGTGCGGATCGGCCAGGAGATCCAACCGTCCTTCGGTGGCCCTCAACGCGAGATCGGCCAGCATCATGTAGTGACCGAAGCCGTAGTTCCAGTAGCCCATCCCCTCGCTGCACCACCCGTCGGGGGTGATGCCGGAGCGGAAATGCCGTATGTTCCTCTCCGCGCCGGCCAGGACGAGGGCCCTTGCGGAACGCGACTCGACGGAGGCCAGGACCGCGCCGGCGACGTTCGCCCAGCATACGGCATTCCAGTTGTTCGTCGTGGTGAGCCACCCATTGGGCGGACGCTTCCCGGAGAGCATCTCCGTGATGGGGGTCAGGATCCGCCGATCCAGGTTCTCGCGCAACATCCGCCGTATCCGCGGGTCTAGCCGCCCGCCCAGCCACGAGTCCAGCGTGCCCACGTACCAGCCGGCGGCCGAGGAAAACAGATCGATGTCGACCTGCTTGCCGTTGAAGTTGTTCAGCGACCGGTCGTGAGCCGGCAGCACCCACGTCTTGTCGGCGCAGAGGGTCTCCACCGCCCCCTCTATGGCCGGGATGAACCTGCCCTTCCCCTCCAGGGCCTCCGCCAGCACCAGCGCGTTGAACTTCCTCCACCGGTCGAAATAGACGTCCTGGTAGCGGCTCCGGTTACCGGTGCGTGAGAAATCGAGGTAAAGCCGCTCGTCGAAGGTTTTCAACGGGGAGCCCGCGGCGGCCTCGGCCTCCTTGAGTATCCCAGGCGTATCGAAGCCCGCCGCGATCTTCGTCCAGCCGTCCCGGTCGTCCGCCGGCGGCCCCACTCCCTGCGGTCTCTCCGGCAGCCACCCGGAGATTTCCTCGACGCGGCGCGGATCAGGGGCGACACCGCGCTGGTCCCGCTGGAGGGGTCCGGCCGCCAGGCCCGCCGCCAGCGCCGCCGCTACAAGGTGTGTCATCGGGACACCCTCCCGACTATGCTACGCCCGCGGCGGGCCCGGCGACCTACGCCACGTGTATCATCGCCTTGATCACCCCGTCCCGGTAGTCGGCCACCAGGTCGAACGCCTCCTTCGCCCGCTCGAGGGGGAAGCGGTGGGTGATGGCGAAATCCATGACGCCGGGGCGGTCCCGGAGGAAATCCACGGCGGCCTGCACGCAGTGGTTCTGCCGGCGGACGTTCTGGATGCAGATCTCCTTGCGGCGGATGAGATCGCAGACGAAGGATACGCGGTCCACTTCCGGGATCCCCAGGACAAGCAGCTTGCCCCCCGGCTTTAGGAGCTCGACGGCCTGGTCCAGCGCCTCCTGCTTGCCGCAGCACTCGAAGACATAGTCCAGTTGGAGAGGTTCCCGGTCCAGGATCGCCTTTACGACCTCCTCCCGGTAGGGATCCCCGACCCAGGAAGCCCCGACTTTCCGCGCCGCGCCGGCGCGGGCGGCGATCGGCTCGGTGACGAACACGTCCTTCGGGCCGGCCTCGCGGGCCGGCAGGAAGACGCTGATGCCGATCGGGCCGAAACCCAAGACCGCTGCTGAGCGGCCGCGCAATTCCCCCCCCAACCTCGTGGCGTATATCCCGATCGACAGCGGCTCCACCAGCGTCGCCTGCTCAAGCGTCAGGGAATCGGGCACGGGGTAACAGCATTCCTCGGGCATAACCAGCCACTCGCACAGCGATCCCTCTATCTGCCCGGGGCACCCGAGAAACCGGGTCTTCCGGCAGGTATGGAGACGCCCGGCCAGGCACTGGTCGCAACGGCCGCAGGAGATCGACGGCTCGATCGCCACGCGGTCCCCCGGCTTCACCCTGCGGACGGCCCGTCCGACCTCCTCCACGGTGGCGGAGGTCTCGTGCCCCACGGGAAAGGGGTATTTCACCACCTGGGTGCCGATCCTGCCGGTGGTGTAGTAGTGCACGTCCGACCCGCAGAGGCCCACCTCCCGGACCCGCAGGAGCACGTCGGTGTCGCGCGCGATCGCGGGCCGGGGCACCTCCCCGATCTCGAGTCTCCTGATCCCGGTCAGGAGCGCCGCCTTCATCGTCTTGTTCATGGCGGCGGACAATCTATAACGGCGGCACGGCCCGACGCAAGCTAAGAAATCTACGCCGCCCCGCCGCTTGGGGTATATAATGCGGTGCGGCCGAAGTGGCGGGCCAGGGGAGGAACCTTATGGACATCGGGCGCGTCGCCGTCTGTCTCATTCTGCTTTCAGGATGCGCCGCCATGGGCAAAGGACCGGCCGGAGGCACCTTCGGGGACGATCTGGACTTTCTGAAGCGGCACACGGACGTCATGGTGCTGCGGAGCCCGGACGGGAGGGCGCAGGTGGCGGTGGTCCCCTCCATGCAGGGGCGGGTGATGACCAGCACCGCCGGCGGGCCCGGCGGGGCCAGTTACGGCTGGATCAACTACGACCTCATCGCCTCCAAGAAGGTGGAGCCCCACATCAACTGCTACGGGGGCGAGGACAGGTTCTGGATGGGGCCCGAGGGGGGCCAGTTCTCCATATTCTTCAAGAAGGGGGCGCCGTTCGACTTCGAACACTGGCAGACGCCCCCGTGCATAGACACCGAACCCTTCGGGCTGGTGGTCAAGGCGGACGACCGCGCCAGCTTCCGGCGGCGGCTCAGGCTGCTCAACTACGCGGATTTCGCGTTCGACATCGAGATCAACCGCGAGGTCCGCCTGCTATCTGAGGCCGACACGTGGAAGCACCTGTGCGTACAGCCGGTCTCCGGCGTCAAGTCCGTCGCATTCGAGACGGAGAACAAGCTCACCAACTGCGGCGGCCTCCCCTGGAAGAAGGAGACCGGCCTCCTTTCGATATGGATACTGGGCATGTTGAAGCCTTCCCCGCAGACCACGGTCGTGATCCCCTTCGTCCCCGGCCCCGAATCGGAGCTCGGCCCCGTGGTGAACGACGCCTACTTCGGCAAGGTCCCGCCCGACCGCCTGGTAGTCAAGGAGGGGGTGCTCTTCTTCAGCGGCGACGGCAAGCACCGCAGCAAGATCGGCATCTCCCCCAAGCGGTGCAAGTCCGCCGCAGGCAGCTACGACGCGGCAAACGGGGTGCTGACCATCGTGCAGTTCAACAAGCCTAAGGGGGTCATGGACTACGTGAATTCCATGTGGGAGCTCCAGAAGGATCCCTACGCCGGCGACGTCGTCAACAGCTACAACGACGGGCCCGTCACGCCCGGAGGCAAGCAGCTGGGTCCCTTCTACGAGCTGGAGACCTCCTCGCCGGCGGCCGCTTTGGCGCCCGGCGAGACGATCACCCACATCCACAGGACGATACACCTCCAGGGTCCCGAGGCGGCGCTCGACCCCGTCGCGCGCGCCGTCCTTGGGGCGGGCATAGAGGAGATCAAGAACGCCCTCAAGCGCTAGGGGGCGGCCGGCTCCGCGCGGGTTATCCGCAGGACCGCCGGGTTGGGCCACTTGCGGTCGTTGTAGAGCCGCTGGGCGCGCATGGCCGTGATGCGGAGTCCCCGCTCGTCCTGCTTCCACGTGGCGCTCGGATTGATCCCCGGCTTGTATTCCAGGACCGTCCCGCTCTGGCCGAGTATCTCGATCTCCGTGCCGGGCGTGGCCCGGACGCTCTTGAGCGTAACGGTGTTGAGCTTGCCGTACTCCCACGGCCGCCCGGTCACGATCGCATAGACGGTGTCCTTGTCCTTCGCCTTCGTGAACCAGATGTTGTCCTCGTTGGTCACGTGCCAGGGCCTCACGTTGTAGACCGCCTCGTGGTTGACGAAAGTCCACAGCCCCAGCTCGCGCAGCAGGCGCTCCTGCTCGAAGGGGATGTCCCCGTCCGGATGCGGCCCCACGTTCAAAAGGAGGTTCCCACCCTTCGCCCGCGTCTCGACCAGCATCTCGATGAGTTTTGTACCCGACTTGTATTCCTCGTTGGTGGGCTTGAACTGCCACTGTGTCCCCATCGTGAAGCACGCCTCCCACGGGCCGGGAAGCGGCTTGCCGGGTATCTCCTGCTCCGGCGTCTTCATCTCCCCGCGCGTCACCACCGCGTGGGGCTGGAGATCCCAGACCAGCTCCTTGAGACCGTCCGGCTGGCCGTCGAGGAAGACGATATCGATCGGTCCGTACCTCGTCAGCAGCTCCCGCATCTGCGCCTTGTTGTGGGCCATCAGGGCCGGGACGTTCGTCGGCAGGACCGACGGCACCCCGCGCTGGATGATGATGCCCAGATTGTGGAGCAGCCAGAAGTCGTCGGGCGAGAAGTAGAGGCCCACCGCGATCCCCCGGCGCCGGAACGCCTCCACCACCATGCGCGTGACGTCCCGTCCGCAGGGGGTCCTCATCACGTTGAAGGGCGTAGTCTCCGTCTCGAACATGCAGAAGCCGCTGTGGTGCTTGGCGGCGAAGACCACGTACTTCATGCCGGCGAGCTTCGCCAGCCGCGCCCAGTCGTCAGGATCGAACTTCTTCGGGTTGAACGTGCCGGGCAGCTCGTTCATGTAGCGGAACAGGTAGTCCCCGGACGCCCCGACCATCGAGTGGCTTATCACCAGGCCCAGCTGCGAGTCGAAGCTCCAGTGGATGAACATCCCCAAGCCCAGATCCCTGAACCACTCGACCCGCTCGGGATCGTTGCCCGCCGGCCTGCCGGCCCCGGAGGGGCCGGCCCCCGAGGAGCACGCCGAGGAAACCGCAACGAGGACCGCCGGAAAGAGCCGACGAACCAGTGCCATGTCTATCCTCCCTTTTTCCCGCCCCCGGGCAGAGGCATCACGTTGCACCTCACGGCATACCTCAAGAACATGGCGGACATCTCTTTTACCCTCTCCGGATGCCGCCGCGCCAGGTCGTCGAGCTCCGCGCGATCCGCCTCCACGTCGTAGAGCTCCCAGCGATCCTCCCGTGGGCCCTCGGGCGCGAGCACGTTCTTGCCGACCAGCTTCCACCTGCCCAGGCGGACGGCGCAGTTGCGCTCGTGCTCCCAGAATAGGGCCCGCTCCCCCAGGGGCCGCCCCCGGAAGGCCGGCACGAGGCTGACGCCCTCGGGCGGCGCGATCTTATGTCCGCCGAACTCGTCCGGATAGGTCGCGCCCGCAACCTCCAGGCACGTCGGCATTATGTCGACGAGGTGCGCGGGGTCGCCTACCGCGCCGCCCCGGGCCGCGAACCCCCTAGGCCAGTGGACTACGAGGGGCGTGGCTATGCCCCCCTCGTGAACCCAGTGCTTGTACTCTCGAAAAGGGGTGTTGGAGACGTTGGCCCATCCGCGGCCGTAGGCGATGAACGTGTCGGCCGGCCCCGGCATCACGCCCATGCCTTGGCGCACCGGGAAGCCGTCCCGGGTCTGCTTGAAGGCCGCCGCCGTCTGGAGCGCCTCTGGCGCCATCGGCGGGAAGGGCGGCTTATCCGGCCTCGGCCTGCCCTGCCCCGTCCGCCCGACCGCCTCCGCGCAGGCGCCGTTGTCCTGAAGGTAGAAGATAAGGGTGTCGTCCAGCTGGTTCCCCTTCCTGAGCTGCTCCACCACGCGGCCTATGCCCTGGTCCATGCAGTCCACCATGGCCGCGTAGACCTCCATGCACCGCGCTTCCCACGCCTTGTCGCTCACCTTCTCCCAGTCGCCGGCTTGTGGCGAGATGCCGCAACGATCGTCAATCACCCCCAGCTTCTTCATCCTCTCGTAGCGGGCGCGCCGTATCGGCTCGTAGCCGGCGTCATACTTGCCCTTGTACCGGGCGATGTCGCGGTCCAGCGCCTGCATGGGCCAGTGGGCCGCCGTGTACGCGAGGTACATGAAGAAGGGCTTGCCGGGATGCAGCCGCTGGTGATCGGCTATGAACCGGACCGCATGGTCGCTGAGCGCGTCGGTGTAGTAATAGGTCTCCGGCTTGTACTCGGGGTCGCCGTAGGGGCTGATGAATTCGTTGTCCCGCGTGAGCGTGTAGGGATCGAAGTAATTCCCGGCGCCCTGGATCGTCCCGTAGTACCTGTCGAACCCCCGCCGGAGGGGCCAGCCCTCCTTGAACGCCGGCGGCGCGACGTGCCACTTGCCGACCATGTACGTGGCGTACCCCGCGCGCTTGAGGACCTCGGCGATCGTGACGCAGCGCCCGTTGAGCCTCCCGCGGTAACCCTCCACCCCCCGGTCGTCGATCATGTGGCCCACCCCGGCCTGGTGCGGATAGAGTCCCGTCAGAAGGCTCGCCCGGGTGGGGCAGCACCGCGCGGTGTTGTAGAACCGCGTGAAGCGCAGCCCGCCGGCGGCCAGGGCGTCAAGATTCGGCGTCCGGATCTCGCCGCCGTAGCAGCCGATGTCGGAATAGCCCATGTCGTCCGAAAGGATCATGATGATGTTGGGCCTCTCCTGCGCCGCATGGGCGGCCGCGCACATGCAGCCGGCCAGGATCACAGCCACGGCGTGCCGGAGGTTCATGTGCCGATCGCCTCCCAACGTGCCGCGAACTCGTACCAGACGCCCTCGTCCATGGAAGCCGCCGGGCCGTCCAAGAGCGGCAGGAACAGCTGCCGGCCGTGGACGAACGAGCGGCAGGCCCTCCCCGTTGGATATTGTATCTCCCAGAGGGCCCATCGTGCGCGGCCGCCCTTGAAAAACTCCCGCCCTGTCGGCCTCAACCGCCGAACGCCAGGCGCAGCCCGGCGGCGTCGGTCCAGAGCCTCATCCCGCACTCGACGTCGTTCGGCGCGCAAAGCCGCTCCTCCCCGTGCTCGAAGTACTCCTGGTCGCCGTACAAGTCGTGCTCCAGGACCAATGGGTCGCCGCCCGACGAGACGAGGCCCCGGATCACACCGCCCTGGCGGCGCAAGGTCACCGTGTAGTGTCGGCTCCCCACGATGAAGTCCGGACCGACGCAGCGCAGGGTCACGGGGCCCAGCCGGAGCGGTTCGGTCACCTCCGGCGCCGGGGGCGGGGAGCCGCCGCGATCTCCGGCCTCGCCGGACCCAGTCCCAATAGCGCCGGACCCGCCGGCCGCGGCAGCACCGTATATCCCAAGGGCCGCAGATCAACTTCCCCCTGGCCGCCGGGCCACTTAAGCCTGGCCCCCGCCGGCTCGGCGTACTTCTGCTCCTCCAGATACTCCGGAGCCGTAGCAGGCGTCGATACCGCCAGGACATCGCCGGAGAGCGCGATCTTCGAGAGGCGGCCCGACTCAGCCTCAAAGGTCAGTTCCAGGGGGCCGTGGCGGAACCGGAACTCGTCGGGCGCGGCGCGTCCGTAGGTCAGCCCGGCAAGGCGAGGATCAGGACCGGGGTCATGGCTCGAAGCGGATGTCCCTGGCGAAATTCCCGACTTGAACGTTGGATGAAGCCCCCGTGACGGCCTCCCCGAGACGAACCACCCTCCTGAAGGCCACGCCCCGTACCTGATGGCTTTCGTCGGCCCCCTGGACGCGGATGCGGCAGGCACCGGGGGCCCCCCAGACCGACACGTTTTCGAAACGCACATTGCGGATGCGGCCGGGCACCTGGACGCCGCCCTTGACGACGGCGCCGCCGGCGACGTAGAGGGTCTGGACCCCTTCGACCCTGATCCGTTCCGGCTTGTGCGTGCCGGGCCCGAAGTGGATGACGTTGGGGTTGCCCGTCTCGGGCCTCGCCGTCTCCAGCCGATTGGCGAAGAGAAGCAGGAACGTTCACGCGCCGCTATTTCGTTAACAGCTGGGAAACTGTTAACGAAATAGCGACGCGATTTCGTTAACACTTGGGAGAGGTGCTGGCGCGTAATAGTTTGTGGCGAACTTTGTAAGGGAAGGTCACATGCGTAAAAACTGGAGCGTCGTCCTGGCGGCGGCCATGGCGATCACGGCCCCACCCAAGGCCTCCGACGAAACGAGGGAATCGGCACGCAAGATACCGGTCGCCTTCGACGGCGACGTGGTCGTCGTCGGCGGCGGCGTGGGGGCGGTGGCGGCGGCGGAGGCCGCCGCCAGGAGCGGTGCCAAGGTCTTCCTGGTCGCCCCCCGCACCTATCTGGGGGAGGACTTGGCGGGGACGCTCCGCGTCTGGGCAAGGACCGACTGGGAGCTGACCACGGAACTCGCCAAGAGGCTGTTCGGGACCGAGGGACGCTCGCCGGGCGGCCCGGCGGCGCCCACCTCCGGCAGGAGTCTCCCGCTCAAATATGAGACAGACCGTCCTTCTGCAGCCCAACACAAGGACACGTCTCCTCCCTCTCTGCTCGCCGACGGCCGGTGGCACTCCGCCGTCAACCAGAGCGTCCAATACGACGGCCCGGTCACCGTCACGGCCGACCTCGGCGAGGTCCTCGACGTAGGAGACGTCTGCCTCATGGCTTTCCACGCGAAGGATTTCCTCGTCGAATCCGTCTCGATCGCCACGAGCGCGGACCGAAAAGATTGGAAGGAGGCGGCGACCATCAGGAATACGGCCGAAAAAGGGACGGAAACCAGCCACGCCGTGCCCTTCTCGGCGGCGGTCAACGCCAAGATCCGCTACGTCCGCTTCAACATCAAGCCCGCCGCGGGCTCGCCGCGTGTCCTGCTGGGCGAAATAATCGTCTCCCCGCGCGCCAAGCCGGAAACCGGGAAACCAGCCGAGGCGGCAGCCGTCCTCATCCGCCCCCTTCACGTCAAGCGGACGCTGGACGAAACCCTGATCGCCGCCGGCGTCAAGTATCTCCACGGCTGCTTCGCCGCAGACGTCCTCCGGGACGCCTACGACAATCCGGCCGGCATCGTGATGGCGAACCGGGCGGGCCGCCAGGCGGTGATCGCCAAGGTCATCATCGACGCAACGGACCGCGCCCGGGTCGCCCGCATGGCGGGCACCAAGACGAAACCCTATCCACCCGGCCCGCAGGAGTTCAGGCGGATCGTCGTCGGCGGCCAGCCAAGGACCGCGGACGGTTTATCAGTGCGTACGCTGCCGGAGACCTTCGGGGGCTGCCCCGTCCACGAGTATGTCCTGAGGATACCCATGCGGGACGGCGGCTTCGCCGCATGGGCCGAGGCCGAACAGATAGCAAGAGACCTCACGTACCACAAGGACCAGCTGGCCGCGGCGGACTTCCTGTTCCAAGTGCCCCCCGACCCCATAGAAGCCTCGAAACCCTCCACCGGAAATTGGCCGGGGGCTGCGAAACTGGACCTGGGGGCGCTGCGGCCCGCCGGGGTCGACCGCGTGTTCGTGCTGGGCGGCTGCGCCGATCTGCCCCGCGCGCACGTCGAGAAGCTCCTGGAGCCGCCGACCCTCATCGAGATCGGGATACGCGTCGGCGAGGCCGCGGCCAAGGAAGCCAGGTTCATCCCGGATCTGCGCGACGTGAAGGTGCCGGGCCGCACGGCGCCCCGCTCCGGCGGCGACACGAGGGAGCTCCTGGAGGGCGTCCGCCCGCTCGGGCCGGCCGCCGAAACCGTCGAACAGCCCGCGCGCGGCGTTCCCATCCTGGGGCGATACGACGTGGTGGTCGTCGGCGGCGGCACCAGCGGGGCCCCGGCGGGGATCGCCGCCGCCCGCCAAGGCGCCAGGACCCTGGTCGGGGAGTACCAGTGCGGACTCGGCGGCGTCGGCACGCTCGGCATGATCTCCAGCTACTATTGGGGCAATCAGGTCGGCTTCACGAAGGAAGTGCTCGGCGGCCAGAGGAGCTGGAACATCGAGCAGAAGGCCGAGTGGTGGAGATCGGAGCTGCGCAAAGCCGGCGCGGACATATGGTTCTCCGCCGCGGGCTGCGGGGCCTACATGGAAGGAGACCGCCTCAAAGGGGTGGTGGTGGCCACGCCGGAGGGTCGCGGCGTCGTGCTGGCCGGCGCGGTCGTCGATGCCACCGGGAACGCCGACGTGGCCGCCGCGGCCGGTGCGGCCACCGTCACAACAGGGATCGACGACGTGGCCCTCCAGGGCACAGGGCTGCCCCCCAAGGAGCTCGGCAAGAACTACACCAACACCGACTACACGCTGGTGGACGACACCGACCTCGTGGACATGTGGCGCCTGTTCGTCGCCGGACGCAGGATGGCCAAGAAGGCATTCGATCAAGGGCCGCTTATCGACAGCCGCGAGCGCCGCCGCATCGAGGGGGATTTCACGGTCACCATCCTCGACGCGATCCTGAACCGCACCCATCCAGACACGGTGCTGCAGGCCTACTCCAACTTCGACACCCACGGCTATACGGTGGAGCCCTACTTCACGCTGCACTTCCCTCACAAGAAAGGCATCGCCACCAACGTCCCCTACCGGGCGATGCTCCCCAAGGGGATCGAAGGCCTGCTGGTCGTGGGCCTCGGGATGAGCGTCCACCGGGACGCGCTGCCCGTCGTGCGGATGCAGGCGGATCTCCAGAACGGAGGGTACGCGGCGGGCGTCGCCGCCGCGACGGCGGCCAAGGCCGGCACCGTCCCGCGCAAGGTGGACGTGAAGGCCCTGCAGCGCCACCTGGTACAGATAGGCAATCTCAAGGAATCGGTACTGACCGACCGGGACAACTTCCCGCTGCCGCGGGAAAGGATCGAGGCGGCCGTCAAGAGCCCTACCGACCCGTACACCGATACCGCGGTCATCCTGTCTCACCCCAAGGAGGCCCTGCCTCTCGTAAGGCAGGCCTTCGCCCAGGCGAAGGACGACCAGGAGCGGCTGCACCTTGCGAAGATCCTCAGCGTCCTGGGAGATCCTTCCGGCCTGGAAGTGCTGATCGCGGCGATAGTTAAGGAACCGGGTCTGGACAAGGGTTGGCGCTACGTCGGAATGGGGCAGTTCGGGGCGAGCATGAGCCCGCTTGACTGCATCTTCTACGCCGTGGGCCGCCTCCGTGACAAAAAGGCCACGCCCGCGCTCGTCGCCAAGCTCAAGTTGCTGAAACCGGAGACGGAATTCTCGCACTACCGGGCCCTGGCGTGGGCGCTCGACCAGATCAGGGACCCCGCCGCGGCGGGGCCTCTGGCGGAGGTGCTATCCCAGCCCGGCGTCCGGGGAATGGCGGTGACCTCGATCGAGAAAGAGTTGGACCTCTCCAAGAAGATGCACTGGACCTCCACGGAGCCGAGGGCCAACGCGCTCAGGGAACTGTTCCTGGCAAGGGCGCTCTTCCGCTGCGGGGACAAGGACGGCTTGGGCAGGAAGGTACTGGAGGAATACGCGCGGGATCTTCAGGGTCATTTCGCCCGGCACGCCCGCGCCGTGCTGCAGGCGGCCAGATGACGCCATTAAAAACGATTTCAGCCCGATCATCGTTTCCTATAATAGCGGACCGGAGGACTGTCCGATGAACAAGAGCGCAGAGACGACTTCGTCCCGTCGCGATTTCCTCACGCGCACCGCCGCCGCCTCGGCCCTGACGGCCGCGGCCATCCCTCCCGTACACGCCGGCGGGGGTGAGACGATCCAGGTGGCCCTTATAGGCGCCGGCGGCCGCGGGGGCGGCGCCGCCATGGACGCCCTCAACACGAAGAGCGGCCCGATCGTGCTGACGGCCATGGCCGACGTCTTCGAAGGCCGGCTCCGCAGCTGCCACAAGAACCTCAGCAACAGCAAGAAGTCCCAGGTCGACGTGCCGCCGGAACGCCAATTCGTGGGCCTTGACGCCTACAAGAAGGCGATGGACAGTCTCAGGCCCGGTGACGTGGCTATCCTCGCGACGCCGCCAGCCTTCCGTTGGGTACACCTGACCTACGCCATCCAGAAGGGCCTCAACGTCTTCATGGAGAAGCCGGTGACCGTGGACGGCCCGACCACCCGCCGGATGTTCAAGCTGGCGGAAGAGGCCCACAAGAAGAATCTCAAGATCGGCGTCGGCCTCATGGTCCGCCACTGCCGCGGACGCCAGGAGCTCTACGAGCGGATCAAGGGCGGAGAGATCGGCGACATCATCGCCATGAGGGCCTACCGCATGCACGGCCCGGTGGGTTCGGCCTTCTCCGGCCCCAAGCCCGCCAACGAGAACGAGATCCTCTACCAGATCCGGCGGTTCCACAGCTTCCTGTGGGCCAGCGGCGGGTGTTTCAGCGACTTCTACATCCACCAGATCGACGAATGCTGCTGGATGAAGGGCTCATGGCCTGTCAAGGCCCACGCGGTGGGCGGGCGCCACTACCGAGGGGGCGACGTCGACCAGAACTTCGACAACTACGCGGTCGAGTACACCTTCGCCGACGGGACCAAGTTCTTCTACTACGGCCGCACCATGAACGGCTGTCACGATGAATTCTCCAGCCACGCGCACGGCACCAAGGGGCACGCCATCATCTCGATGTCCTCGCACACGCCCGGAAAGGTCCGTACCTTCAGGAGCCACACAATGGCCCAGAACGACCTCATCTGGGCCTACCCGCAGCCGGAGAAGAACCCGTACCAACTCGAGTGGGACGATCTGATCGACGCCATCCGCAACAACAAGCCGTACAACGAGGCCAAGCGCGGCGCGGAGGCCAGCCTGGTGACCTCCATGGGACGAATGGCGGCCCACACGGGCCGGGTCGTGACGTACGACGAGATACTGAACAGCGACCACGAATTCGCCCCGGACTTGGACAAGCTCACCCTGGATTCCCCGGCGCCGCTTCAGGCCGGTCCCGACGGCAAGTACCCCGTTCCCCAGCCGGGCATCCAGAAGAAGCGCGAATACTAGCCGGCGGATCCTGAAGACCGGCCGCTGGCCGGTGAAATATTCAAGGTTTTTTTGCGCATTCTCTCATGGACGGGCTCGCTGAAGCCGGCTACCCTCGAACCACGGACGGATGGTACGCACCGCCGGAGTGATCGTGAGGTGACCAGCCATGTCCCGCAGAAAAGCTAAGATGGAGAAATCCTGCGGATCCTCGTGCGGCTGCGGTGGGCGCTTCAGCCGCCGCAGGTTCCTCAAGGCCGCCGGCGCTGGAGCGGCGACGCTCGCCGCCCCGCGGGCCATCGCCGGCCCCTTCGAACCACAGGACACGTCGGACCATTTCGTACCCGCCGACAAGAAACTAGACCCGACGTGGATCCGGGCGCTCTTCGACCATGGAGAACGGACCTGGTATTCCGGGAAGGATCTGGAGACGATCGGCATGCCGGCGGGAGGGATTTGCGCAGGGCAGATATACCTCACGGGAGACGGCCGCCTGGTCTACTGGGACATCTTCAACACCAACCACCACACCGGCTGGGGGGCCAACAACTACAAGGTCGGCCGCAAACCCACCGAGTGGTCCACGCGCAGGGGATCCAGGTTCATCGACGCCCCCGCGGTTGACCAGGGTTTCGCGATACGCTACCGCAGCGGCGAGAAAACGGCGGTCCGCCCCCTGGGAGTCGATGGATTCCGTCAAGTGCGGTTCTGCGGCGAGTACCCCATCGGCCTGGTGGAATACGCCGACCCGGAAATCCCGCTCGCGATCACCCTGGAGGTCTTCAGCCCCTTCATACCCCTCAACGCCGCCGATTCGGGCCTGCCTGCGACCCTCCTCAATTTCACGCTGAAGAACACCGGCTCCGCGGCGGCGGAGGTCGCCGTCGCCGGCTGGCTGCAGAACGCCGTATGCCACTTCGTCGGCGCGCGGCTGGGCGAGGCCGCACGTCGTGTCAACCAGGTCATCAGGGAGCAGGGCCTCTGCGGCGTCCTGAGCGGCGTCCGCCGCCCGGCGGCCCCGCCGCGGCCTCCTCCCGCAAATCCTCCCGTGGTCTTCGCGGACTTCGAAGACGACAATTACGGCGACTGGAAGGTCGAGGGAGAGGCCTTCGGCTCCGGTCCGGCCAAGGGCACGCTGCCCAACCAGCAGCCGGTAAGCGGATTCAAGGGGAAGCGCCTCGTCAACACCTACCTGGGCGGGGATCGCCCGCACGGCAGGCTGGTCTCTCCAAGTTTCAAGATCGACAGGCGATACATCTCGTTCCTGATCGGCGGCGGCAATAATCCCGGCCGCACCTGCATGAACCTCGTCGTGGACGGGAAGATCGTCCGCACCGCCACGGGTCACAACAGCGAGGAGCTCAAACCCGAGAACTGGGACGTGAAGGATCTCGCCGGCAAGGAGGCGCATCTCGAGATCGTCGACGCCGGGAGCGGCGGCTGGGGCCACGTCAACATCGACCGCATCGAGTTCCGGGACGCACCGATGGGCGACACCGCCACCGTACTGGAGAAGCCCTTCGATGAGGGAACGATGGGGTTATGGGCGCTGGGCGCGGAGCCGGCCATGGTTTCAGCCTCGATCCCCGAGGGGAAGGCGGTGGAAGTCCTCTTCGAAGGCGACGGCCTGGGATCCGACGCCCGGGCCGAGAAGCCCATGGACCAGGTCCTGCGGGGAGTCGTGGGCAGGAAGTTCACTCTGAAGCCCGGGGAATCGGCGACGGCCTCGTTCGCCGTGACTTGGTGCATGCCCAACCTTTACTTCACCAGGGGCGCCCAGGCCCAGGACGGCACGTACGAGTCCTACGTGAAGGCGGCCAGGCAGTGGGTGGGCAACTATTACGCGAAGAGGTTCGCCGACGCCGCGGCGGTGGCGCGCTTCGTGGCCGCCGAATTCGAACGTCTGGCGGGGCAGACGCGCCTCTGGCACCGGACATACTACGACTCGACCATCCCCCGCTGGCTGCTGGACCGCATCGGCGCGACCACCTGCAACCTGGCAACGAACACATGCCAGTGGTGGCAGAACGGCAGGTTCTGGGCATGGGAAGGGGTGGGCTGCTGCCACGGCACCTGCGGGCACGTGTGGAACTACGCCCACGGATTGGCCCGGCTCTTTCCGGAGCTGGAGCGGTCGGTCCGCGAGATGCAGGACTTCAAGGCCGGCGTGGGGTTCCGCGAAAAGGACGGGGCCATCATATTCCGCGGCGAGAACTTCGGGATGTGGGCCGGGGACGCCCAAGGGGGATACATCCTCAAGGCCTATCGCGAACACCTCTGCAGCGCCGACGACGGCTTCCTCAGGCGCCTCTGGCCGGCCGTCAAGAAGGCGATGCAGTTCATGATCGACCAGGATGGCGACGCCGACGGCCTGATCGAAGGCAAGCAGCACAACACGTATGACATCGACTTCTACGGCCCGAACACCATGGTGGGGTCGCTCTACCTGGGGGCGTTGCGCGCCGCGGAAGAGATGGCCCGCGAGATGGGGGACGTGGAGTTCGCCGCGACCTGCCGCCGGATCTTCGAGCACGGGAAACGCAACAGCGTCGAGCGTCTCTTCAACGGCGAGTACTTCGTCCAGAAGGTCGACTTGGCCAGGCACCCCAAGCACCAGTACGCCGACGGCTGCCTGGCGGACCAGCTCTTCGGCCAAGGCTGGGCCCACCAAGTGGGATTGGGCTACGTCTATCCTCGTGAGATGGTGATGAAGGCCTTGCAGTCGATCTGGAAGTACGACTGGGCGCCGGACGTCGCCCGGCAGAACAAGGCCCATCCCCCGCAGCGATGGTTCGCCTATCCTGGCGAGGCGGGGCTATTCACCTGCACGTGGCCCAAGTCGAAGCACCTCGGCCCCAACAGCGTACTCTACCGGGACGAGGTCTGGACCGGCATCGAGTACCAGGTGGCCAACCACATGGCATGGGAGGGGATGCTGACCGAGGCGCTCGCCATCTGCAGGGCGGCGCACGAACGCTACCACCCCTCCAAGCGCAATCCCTTCAACGAGATCGAATGCGGCGACCACTACGCCAGGTCGCTGGCGGCGTGGGGCATGATCACAAGCCTGTCAGGATTCCAATATCACGGCCCGCGCCGCCACCTGGGCTTCGCACCGCGCCTGAAACCTGATGATTTCAAGTCCGTATTCACCGCCGCCGAAGGCTGGGGCATGATCGCCCAACGGCGCCTCGGGGCCATACAAGTCAACAAAGTGGCCGTGAAGTGGGGCCATGTTCAGGTACGGACCTTGGCGCTCGAGCTGCCGCCGGGCGCCCGCCCCGGCCAGGTCGCGGTGACGCTCGCCGGCAAGAACATCGCGGTCGGGATCAAGGCGGAGGACAACAGCGTCACCCTCACGCTGCCCCCCGACACCACCATCAAGGAAGGCCAGGAGCTCTCCATAACCCTGAACTGTTAACGTTTTCGCGTCGCTATTTCGTTAACAATTGCGCAAGCGTTACCGTTTTCGCGACGCGAAAACGTTAACTCGAGTGGCTATTCCGTGTCCCAGCCGGCGGGACCGCTCAGGTTGATCCCGATCACCTCCCCGCCCTGATGACCCGGACCCCGTAAGGCGCCGGGAATCCCACCGGCATCTCCACCGCCCCACCGCTCTCCGCGTCCGAAAGCTTGAGGGCCGACGCGTCGAATCTTAGCGCACCCGGCAGGAAAGAGACCGCGGTTTCCGCCTCCCCCGCCGACCAGCTGGCGAAGACCATCAAGAGCTCCGGCCGGTCCCTCCGCTCGAGGACGATCCACTTCACCTCCGGGTTGGTCACCCTTACGGGGGGCCTGTCAGCCCAGTAGTTGTGCACCGCCACGACCTCCTCGCCGTATCCGAACTCCTTCACGAGTTTCTCCAACGCCCCAGACCGCTGGATCTCGTGCACCATCCGCATTCCCCACTCCGACCGCTCGACCAGCCGATCCACCTCCGACTTCGACATGGTCTTGCGCAGCTCCGCGAAAACCCGATTGTTGTTCCCCGTCACGGCGTAGAGCGAAAGCGGATAGTTCCCCGCCTGGAGCCCGATCGTCTCCGCCCGCAACCAGTCGGGCGCGAACGGCCGGTCGTTCCCAAGCTCGTGGTCCAGATCAGCCGTCCCCCACGTCAGGATTGGCAGGACCATCGTGTTGGTCATGTGGAGCACCCACTCCAAGGGTTCGGGCCGCGTCCGGCGCCGCTGCTGGAGGGCGTGCCACACCCGCTTCTGGTACTCCCGCTGGCTCCACAGCAGCAGCGCCGGCTGGATGTGCCCGTCCTCCGTCACGTAGGCCTCCGTGGTCCTGAAGTTCGTGGAAAGCTTGGGATAGACGTTGTCCCAGTAGAGGCTCACCCCGCGTTTCAACCACTCGTCGGCGAAATAGACCCCGAAGTCGCGGTAGCTCTCGCCGAAAGTGACCCAGGCGTTCTGCCCCACGAAGGCGTAGCCGGTGTCCAGGCCCGCCGGTCCCGGCGCCTGCCGCGCCCAGGCGTCCTCCGAGCCGCACCACTCGTCCTGGAAGACGATCCACTCTGGCCGCGGGACCGCCGCGTACATCTCCTCCTGGTAGACGGTCAACGGCCTGTTGGGGCCGATGCCGCGTGCCCTGCCGGCGAAATGCTCCACGCTCGCCAGCCAGTCCCAGTTCCCGTGCACCAGCGGCGGCTTGTGCTCCTTCACGTAGTCCTCGAACCATTTCCTGTCGAAGTCCTTTCCCGTCCTGCATTCCAGTATCTTGTCCGCGATCCGCCAGTCGTCCTTGAAGGGCCCCTGCGATGCGCACTGGAGCCCCCCGAAGGGCACCACCGCCAGCCCACCCGGTATGTCGGGAAGCCTCTTCCTCCAATCCTCCGGCATCGGCTTGGTGGGCGACGCCTGGAGTCCGAACACGAGCCGCCTCGGCCCCGAGAGCGTCACCGGCCGGTTGACGAGATGGATCCGCAGGACGACCCTGCCGGGCTCGCGGACGATCTCCTGGATCGCCGCCTTGCCCTTGCCCTTCTCCGTGATCCATCCCTTGTCGTTCTCGCCGAACCACGCCAATCCGCGCTCCTCCGCCCCCAGCCACACGTAAGGCACGAACATGTTCCTCCACGACGGCGACCGGACCGCCCGGGCGCCATCCCACACCGTGCCGGAACCCGCGGGGACGAGCCCTGACGGATTGTGCCTGAGCCCGTCCGCTATCGCGTGGAAGAGCGGGGCTTCCGCCTCCTTGAGCGGGATCTCGATCCACAGCCGCCGGATCTCCTCCGGCCTCCGGCCGGGCCGCAGTTCCATCTCCACCTTCATGCAGCCGTCGATCTCGATTGAAGAGGCGGTCCGGATCTCGACGGGATCGGACGACGCCGCGGCCTCCCAAACGGCGAGCTTCGGCGCGGTCGCCTTCCACCTGCCGTCCGCCCTCCACCACTTCCCTTCCCCGGCGGCCGAGGCGTACCGAACCGTCATCGGCGCCGCCATGATGTCCCTTCCCTTCGACTCCACGCGATCCCACAGCCCGAAGCCGTTCATCTCGTGCCTGCGTCCCACCACGCTCACTGAGCGGCCTTCGACCTTGACGGGTGTGAAGGGCGGGAATATCTCGTCCGTCACGCCGATCCCGTTCCTCTCCCACGCGAATTTTTTGCGGACGAAGACGAACGGAACGCCGGGCTCCTCCTTGCCGCAGGCCAGGACGGCCGTGCCTGACAGCGTGTACGTACCATCGCCGAGCGGCGGTATCTCGAACGAACGCTCCACGGCCTCGAACGGCCCCTCGTTGCGGATGAGCGTCCTGCCCGAGCCATCCCGAAGCTCGAGGCGTACCCTCGCGATGCGGTCGGCAGGGACGTTGGGTTCCAGGAGGGCGTAAATGCGGTTCGCGTACGGATGGTACTGCCCCTTGACCTCAAGTGGGGGCAGGCGCACCCCGCCGCGGAGCTTCGCCGGGTCGCGGTAGCGCGCATGGGCGTTGGCCGCCTCCTCGGGAAGGAGCGCCCTGTCGTAAAAATAGATCTCGTCCACCGCCGCCACGCCCCCGTGCGGGACGAACGCCGCCTGGCTCATCACCCCCTTGTTGTGCGGCCGCGCAAGCGGCTCACCGCAGCTGCGGCCCGCCTCCCGGCCGTTCAGATAGAGGACGACGTCCTTCCGCCTCCACGAGGCGATCGCGTGGTACCAGGTTCCCGGGAAGTAGAGCGTGCCGGTCTTGTCGTGGACGAAATGGAGCCCCGCCCCGCCGCCTTTGTCGAAGTAGAGCGTCAGGGGGACCCCGTTCGGATTCTCGCTGTTGAAGAGATAGAGATTGAAGGCGTTCGTCCCCAGGAAGGTCACGTTCCTGTCCGAACAACTGTTAATGCCCACCGGCTGGAACCAGAACTCGACAGCCCCCTCGTCCAGCCCAAGCAGCCTCGGGGCGGACATGGAGAGTTTCCCCAGCAGCGCCCGGCCGCGGACGCCGGGCACCCACCGCGCGCCGGCCGCGTCGATCTTGAGGCCGGCCGCGCCCCCCGCGGCGGGCCTCGGGTCGCCATCCAGGGGCAGGTACAGCACGGGGGCGTGCTCCGCGCAGAAGTAGGGCGGCCCCGCAGGGATCGCGCGCCTGCCTGCATCGACGGTCCAGGCATCGTCTTCCCGGGGCTGGAAGCGGAAGACGCGGCGGTGGATGCGCAACTGATCCAATCGCCCGGCCAAGCCGGCGTCGCCCTTGTCGTTGTTGCCCACGTACAGGGGTGCGGGCTTGATCTCCTCGTCGCCGCTCACCGTGAGCCCCTGGCCCCAGGCGATGGGGACGGCGGCGATCTCGCGGCCGTCCACGAGTATCCTGCGGAAGCTGACAGGGAAGCCGGCGCTCACCGCGGCCACGTGGACCCACCGCCCGACGGGAACCGCGCCCTCCGGCGTCGAGGTGCGGGTGGCATTCCCGTAGAAGCAGTTGCGCGTCTCCAGGTGGAGCGCGCCGCGGGTGTCCACCGCGAGAGAGAACCCCTTGGTCACGTCGACGGCGGGGTCGTACCGGGGCTTGTCGTCGGTTTCCCCGCGGCGGAAGACGATGTACGCCTGCCTGTCCGGGTACCTGTCCAACCGGATCCACGCCTCGATCATGAGATTGCCGCCGGGGAATATCCCGGAGGGCGTAACCTTCAGTGCGCCGCGGCCGCCGAGCCCGAGGGCCCCGCCGAACTTTCCGTCCGGCGCCGCCGCCGCGTCGCCGACCGCCTCGACGGAAGCGACCTTTCCGGCCGCCTTCACCAGGTCGCCGTCGTTGAACGCCATCAGCAGATATAGGTGCTCGTCACGGGAATCGGCCGAGTACTCGGTCCACCAGGCCACATCGACGGCCCCAGCGGCGGCGGCCGATGCCAAGAGGAGAGCTTCAAGGAAGGCGGCCTTCATCTAAATGCTTCCCATATCTCTTACACCCGCGCCGTCAGACCCGAATGAAGACCTTGCGGCGGTACATCCACAGGCAGAAGAGCCAAAGGACCAGCAGGACCATGACGCTCTCCAGCATGGGGCCGTACGTGCCGGAGAAGATCGACTGGCCGAGGTGTATTTTCAGAGTCTCCCTGATCCAGGACCGCATCAACTGGGTCATCACGTAAGTCTCGCGCAATAAGCAAGTTCGCATTGAGCTATGTCACGCGGCCTTCGCCGTCCTGAACACGATTCCGGTGATCTTGTC
>FWPU01001292.1_pt1 | contig 73966 bp, 82 predicted proteins | sample 2228361 | NCBI WGS metagenome assembly FWPU01 (sample SAMEA103939777, study PRJEB20133) | metagenome | reverse complement strand
GGGATTTAAAATTACTTTAGCTTTGTGGAAGTGCATGAGGTTAGTTTAATTTTCCGAGTATTCAATGGCAACAATGCTCCCATAAGGAACTAGAGCTAATTTTCCATTTTCTTCTTCAAAGACTATCCCGCAATCATCATAGCTTGCGATGGTGCCTTGAAGTTTATCTCCATTTGAGAGAAGTAAAACGACTAGTTTCTTGCTGGCAATAAATTTTCTAATATGCATGAATAATCGCAAATGTTCAATAGCTGTAGTCATTTTAACCTCCTATTTTTTAATCGGTACTTTTTCGATTGCTCTTTAATATGAAAGGTAAAGTTGGAACTATTTCTATTTTGATATACAATTTCTTTCAGGAGGTAGGGGAGTGGAAGAAGATAAAGAGAAGGGAATACCAAAAGATATTTTTGAGAAAGACCCTCGTATCCGGATAGTAGGAGAAGGAAAGAAGGAGGAAAAGAAAAAACCTTTGCCTACCAAAGAGAAGGCCTTTAAGGAGAAAGAAATTATTGAGCTGAAGGAGGGGATGGGAAAAGAAGTTAAAGAAGCTGTTGAAGAAAAGCCAGTTGAGACGGCAAAGGAAGAGGAGGAGATATTTGTTAAGGAAGGGAAAGAGAAAGAGAAGGGAAAAGAGCAAAAGGTGGTGGAGGTGGAGGAAAGTCTTGAGCAGTTAGTTTCAGCTCCTACTATTGAAACTCCGGCTAAGGAGGCGAGAAGGGGTGAAGCTACTTACTATGAGTTTGAAGAGAGCGAGGAGGGCTTAAGGAAAGTCGAGGTGGGTGAAGTTGTCACATACGGGACGGAAACCCTAGAGGAGAGCTATCCGCAAAGAAAAACGCGAGGCTTGATTTTCTGGGCTACCTTTGGTACCGTGATTTTTCTCATATTTCTAGGTCTTTTAATAATAAATTTTTTGCTTAGGTTGTAATAAAAAATCCCCTTTGATAGACTTCTTTCATGAGTTTGCGTATCCGGAAACTTTCTTTTCTTATTTTTATCCTCCTTTTGTTTACAGGTGTTCTCGGGTGTCTCGACCAGTCAAGTCAGGCAGAAGAATTTTTAAAAAAAGCTCAAAAGCACTACCGGAATGGGGTGGAGAAGGCAAAGGATTGGACTACCCTTGTTTCAAAACCGCAGAATGCAAAAGAGTTTAGAGAAGCAATAAGCGAGGGGAAGAAAAAGTTAAAGAAAGCGGCAGAAGAAATCAAGCTTTCCCAGAAAAATCTTAGGGAAATAAAAAAACTTAACGTCCCCGACTGGCGGAAAAGGCATGCTGACCTTTTATTGAAAGTTTGCGAAAAGGAGGTAGAAGCACTCCAAGTGGCTGTGGAAGCTTCAAAAGAACTGGAAAGGATTATGGGCTATGTAGATGAGCTTGAAGATTTTAGCAGTTCTTTTAGTGAGGCTGCTTCACACTTTAATACCTGGAGCGATCTTTGGAGAAAAAAGGAGTGGGATGAGGCAAAGAAAGAAGCGGAAAAGGCGAAGGAAAAGTTAGAGTCAGCAAAGTCAAGTTTAAATAAGCTGAAAGAGTTAGATATTTCCGGAATTGATGGATATGTGAAGGCACTCGATTTGTGTATAAACCTTGCCAAAGCCAGCTCTAGATATGCAGATGCAGCCAAGAGGAAGGATTATTCTGCCGCTAATGATGCGGCTAGCGACATCAAAAAGTACTCTCAAGATTTGGAGGAGATGAAGCTTTCTAAGTTGGATTTCAATTCTTTCATCGATGACTCATTGAAGCCTTATTTATATAGAATTGATAAATTAGCAGAAGAGGCAGAACAACTAGCTAATTCTGCTAATAAACTTTACAATAAAAATGTAAAGTAAGGGGTAAAGTTAGTTGAGTGAGACTTTATTTTCACCGTTAGAGGCTTCTCGGGCTCAAGTTACAAGTCAAGAGGGAAGCTCTGGCAAGAAGTGGATTTTAGGTGGATGTCTCGGTTGCGGTTGTTTAATAATTATTGTGCTTCTCTTTACTCTTTTTCTCTGGGGTGGAGTTGCCCTTTTTAAAATGGGTTCAGCTCCATGGAAAGCAGTGAGCGGTTATTTAGAAGCTTTGAAAGCAAGAGACTATGCTCAAGCCTATATTTATCTCTCTAATGATTTGCAGAAGGAGATGAGCCTTTCTGATTTCATTTCCTTTATTCAAACTCATTCTGATGAGTACGAAGGAATAGAAAAAGCAAAGCTTAAATCTCTGAATATAAGTGATAATAAAGCTCTAATTGAAGGGGTAATTATCTATTTAAGTGACAAAAGGGCATCTTTTGAAGCCAGTTTAATTAGGGAAGATAATGTTTGGCGAATTTCAGGGATTACCATTCGCTGAGAAAAAGATACTTAACTTGCTGGCTTTCTCTTTTTGTTCGGCATAAGATGGCGAGTGGGCTTTTCATCAAGGTCAATAAAGTAGTCAGCAGCTTCTTTAAGCCGAGTTGAAGTGCTCTTTCCGAAGGCCATTACTTCTACTAGGTGACCCTGATTTTTGAGATATTCAACAAGTTCAGTAAAGTCTCCGTCTCCTGAGGCAAGGACAACAACATCAAGCTTGGGAGCCATTTTAATAATGTCCATAGCAATTCCCACATCCCAGTTAGCTTTTCTTGTCCCGTCAGGAAATATTTGAAGGTCTTTGAATTTCACTTGAAAACCTGCTCTTTCCAAAGCTTCAAAAAATGCCCTTTCTTCTTCAATGTCTGCCTTGACTACATAGGCAATCGCTCTTATAAGTTGCCCTTTAGCAACTGCATCTTTGAGGAGATTGAGAAAGTTGACTTTTTTACCGTAAATAGCTCTTGCGCTGTAGTAGAGATTTTGAACATCAACGAAAACTCCCACTCTCTGATGTTCATGCCTGATTCTTGCGGTCTGCATGTTCTCATGCTATCAGATAAATAATTCTTTTTTCAATTGATTTGGAGCTATAGAAGGTGTAGAGAGGAGTGATTTCTTTAAAAAATTTTACTCCACTGCAGCAGTAAATTGGAAAAATTTTGTAGTCGGTGAAGCTTGATATATGGTAAACTCCTAATTAATGGAGGTGTTTGGTTGGAAAAGCATTGCTGGGAAATAAGAGGTTGTCCATCTGATATGGAGCTTTTTTGCCCCTTTGCCCGCTCCAGCGCTCCGTGTGAGTTGCCATGTCATTTTACTTATTGCCCTACAGCGGAAAGTTACAATCCTATGGAAAGCATGGCTGAGGCTGCGGGATTAAATCTTCAAGGGGGCGGGGCAGTTAAAGAAAAGTGTTTTGGCTGTAGGATATATTTGCACTATTTAAAAAAGAAACAAGGGAATGACGAGGGGAGTTAGTTGGCTTTGGAAGGGCGTCTTAAAGAGTTTGGTTTAGAAGAGCTTTTGAGTTTATTGGGGAGTTCAAAGAAGTCTGGCTTTTTGGAGTTAGAGAGGGAAGGGGCAGAGGGAGGGATTTATTTCGATGAAGGAAAAGTATATTTTGCTCGCTCTGAATGGAACAGAAGTTCTGTCGGAGTTCGTCTCTTGAGAAATAAGGCGATTAATCGGAACCAGCTTGACGAAGCTATGCGATTGATGCAAGAGGGAGCAGGAAATTTGGGAGAAGCTTTAATAAATTTAGGTTTTATTGATAGAAAATTTTTGGAGAAGTTTATAAGAAAGCAAATTGTTAACTCGATTTTTGATCTTTTTCGCTGGCCTGAAGGAAGTTTTCGTTTTTATCCTCACGAATTTGCTAAGGAAGAGCATTTAGGAATGGTGGTAGAGGTAAAGGGAATATTAGATGAGATTTCCAAGAGGAAGAAGGAGTGGGAAAGAATAAAAGAAAAAATACCTTCTCTAAAAGTTGTTTTTCAGCTTGCTGAAGCTCCAGGAGAGGGCTCTCGAGATATTCTTTTAAAACCACGAGAGTGGAAAGTTTTGAGGCTTATTAATGGAGAAAGGGATTTAGAAGCTATTGTTAAAATACTGGGTATGAATGATTTCGAAGTCTCTAAAATAATATATGGACTTTACTCAGTAGGGCTTTTAGAGGAAGTTAAAGAATCGCCAGTTTAGCCTTTATCTCAATGCCTGACAGAAGAAATTAATTGAGCGATTATAAGTTTTTTCCATTTCTGCAGGAAAAAAACATCCTGGAATTTCTCCCTTTAAGTGATGGTAGAAAACACATTCACAGCATTTTCCTTTCCGGGAGCAAGGCTCATAAGTGCAGCTGCATTGGGCTTTGTTTTCTTCTATCTTGCACTCCATTAACCATACCTCCTTTCTGGAGAAAGGTTATCTTATCTCTCATGTAATTTTCAAGGAAGTTGTAAAACCTGTGTTAGAATTTATTAGAAATGGGAGAAAGGCCTTCATGGGATGCTTATTTTATGAAAATAGCGCGAGAAGTTTCCACTCGTTCTACCTGCTTGAGGAGGCAGACAGGAGCAGTGCTAGTTTTAGAGAAGCGTATTCTCACCACAGGATATAATGGAGTTCCCGCTGGGTTAAAACACTGTAGTGAGGTGGGATGCTTGCGGGAGAAACTCTCAGTAGCCTCTGGTGAGCGTCATGAGCTCTGCCGAGGACTTCACGCTGAGCAAAATGCCCTTATTCAAGCGGCTATTTATGGAGTTTCCGTTAAAGGAGCAACGCTTTACTCTACTCATTTTCCCTGCTCGTTATGTGCGAAAATGCTTATCAATTCCTTTGTGAAAAGAATTGTTTACGAAGATGACTATCCTGACGAACTGTCCCGTTCCTTACTTTCCGAAGCCAATGTAAGGTGGGAGAGGATATAAATTGCTTTATTTCTTCATTTTCTTGCTGGCATTTTTTATCACTTATCTTTTTACTCCTTTGGCGGGGAAAATTGCTCTCTTTTTGGGAGCTGTTGACCACCCAGGGGAAAGGAAAGTCCACTTTAAATCAACTCCCCGCATGGGTGGTTTGGCAATATACATTGCTTTTTTATTCTCTCTACTGATAAGTATAGTTTTTATAGTAAACAGAGGTTTCTCTCGGCCTATTCCTTACCAAGAGATAATTTCTATTACACTAGGTGCAACTGTTGCTCTTTTAGTAGGTCTTTCTGATGATTTAAGAAGTCTTTCTCCTAAAGAGAAGTTCATCGGTCAAGCTTTAGCTGCAGCTACCTTAATCTTTCTGGGCACAAAAATAGATTTTCTTAATCTACCTTATTTAGGCATTGTCTCTCTGGGGTATTGGAGCTACCTCATCACCTTTTTCTGGGTAATAGCTTTTATGAATATAGTTAACTTAATTGACGGCCTTGATGGTCTAGCAGCGGGTGTTTCTGCAATTGCTTTCCTCACTTTTTTCGTTGCTTCTTACCGCATGGGACAGTTTTTCACTGCTCTTTTCTGTCTTGCTCTGGCAGGAGCATGTGCAGGGTTTCTTAGATACAATTTTTATCCCGCCAAAATTTTCATGGGTGACACAGGAAGTCTACTCTTAGGGTTTCTGTTAGGCGCTATAACTGTTCAAGGAGTGATGAAGACTCTTGCTGCTACAGCTTTTCTTCTTCCCTTAATTGTTATGGCAATTCCAATTGTAGATACAGCGCTGGCTATTTTTAGAAGAGTGAAGAGGAAAAAACCAATCAGCGAACCTGATAGAGAGCATATCCATCATCGCTTTTTAGATAGAGGATTTAGCCAGAGAAGAGCCGTGCTTTTTATTTATCTTTGGACGGCTATTTTAAGTGTAGTTGCACTTTCTTTTCGATTTGTAACATTTTCTCCTCTTTTTTGGGGAAGTTTGCTGGTTTTGCTTATCATAAGTCTTATAATCTCTTATTTTTTAGGTCTTTTCGATGTAATTTTGGGAAGGAAGTAATTGAAGAAGAAAAAATGGGTAAGTGATTTAACATTTTATATAAGCTGGGCAACTGAGTTTGCAGGAGCAATCATGGGAGGAACGTTGATTGGTTATTTTTTGGATAAAAGATGGGGAACATCACCTTGGCTTATGCTTCTCGGTTTTTTTGTGGGTACCATTTATGCTTATCTTTCTTTTTGGCAGTGGGCAAAAAAGCAAGTTAAATAGTCTTGTATTTTCTCCTTTTTTATGATATTTTACCTGCGGATTTTTGCTAGGTGGTGATGTGATTGGAAAATATCATGCATCATTTTGTTCCGGAAGTATTATTGGAGTTAAGGGTAGGTAATATTGACCTTTCTATTACGAATTATGTGGTTTGGCTTTTTGTAGCTTTTGGTATTACTTTTCTTACATTTTTTATTGCTGCGAAAAGAGCAGCATTAGTCCCCAGAGGAGCTTTTCAAAATGCAGTAGAAGAGCTTATAGAGTTTGTGAGAAATGAGATGGTAGTGGGAGTTATAGGAAAGGAGGGTGAAGCATACTTTTCTTTCATCGCCACTCTTTTCTTTTTCATTTTAGTCTCTAATTTAATTGGTCTTATACCAAATTCAAAGACTCCTACTTCTCTAGTGGGAACTACCGGGGCTTGGGCGGTGTTGGTATTTTTCCTCTATCACTGGGTGGGAGTGAGAAAACACGGCGTTTGGAGATATATTAAGAGCTTTGTTCCATCTGGCGTTCCTCTTTGGCTCGTACCTTTTATGTTTGTTATTGAGGTTATAAGTCATTTCTTCCGGCCATTTTCACTGGCTGTTCGTCTTTTTGCTAATATGTTAGCTGGACATACTGTTTTGGCCGTTTTTACTTTAATGGCTGTAACATCTTCCTGGTGGGTAAAGGCTATTCCTTTTTCAGGTATTGTGGTAATGTATGCCTTTGAGATCTTCGTTGCTTTCATCCAAGCTTATATTTTTGCTATTTTGGCAGCTATTTATATCGATGGTGCTCTCCATGTTCATTAGAAGGGAGGTGTATTGATGGAAGCAGGACTTGCCTGGTTAGGAGCTGGTTTAGCAATCGGTTTAGGTGCTCTAGGCCCTGGTATTGGCATTGGAATGTTGGTTGCCAAATCTGTAGAGGGTATGGCCAGGCAGCCAGAGGCTGCAGGGATTATCAGGACTGCTATGTTTATTGGTATTGCCTTTGCTGAAGCAGTCTCCCTTTATGCTTTGGTGATTGCTTTCCTACTCTCATTTAAAGGTTAGAGGAGGTGAAAATTGAGTATAACACCTGAAATCAATCAAGTTATATATTCTACGGTTTCCTTTCTCATTCTCTGGTTCCTCTTGGCTAAGTATGCTTTTCCCCCCATTCTTAGAATATTGAAGGAGAGGGAGGAAAAGATTTCCGAATCTCTCCAAAAAGCGGAAGAAACTCGAGCGGAAGCGGAAAAGCTACTTCAGGAATATAAAAGGCGCATTGAAGAAGCGAGGGAAGAAGCTCAGAAAATTGTGGAGCAGGGAAGAAAGATGGGAGAAAAAATGCGTGAGGATGTGGTGAAGAAAGCAGAAGAGGAAGCTGCTCACATTTTAGAGCGAGCTCATGAAGAAATTGAGAGAGAGAAAGAAAAAGCCTTCAAGGAGCTGCAAAAACGCTCTGTTGAACTGGCAGTAGATTTAGCTTCTAAGTTAGTGAGAAAAACGCTTTCTCCAGAAGACCATCGTGAACTTATTGAGGAGGCTCTATCTGGGGTGAAAAGTTCAAATGAAAACTAAGGAGCGTCTTTTAGCAGAATCTCTTTTCAGTCTTTCTGAAGCCTTCGGTTTAGAAGAGAGAGTGGGAGAAGAGCTTATGGCAATCTCCCGAGCTTTGAAAGAAAAAAGTGAGCTAAAAGATTTACTGGAAAGTGAAAAAGTGGAATTTGAGAAAAAGAGAAATATTTTAAAGAAGCTTTTCAGTGGTAAGTTTTCTGCTCAAACCTTGAGTTTTATTTCTCTTCTTTTTGAGCTTGGAGAAAGTAGAAAAATTGATTCTTTAGCTGTGGAGTATCAAAAAGTGCTTAAGGAAAGGATGGAAAAGTTAGCTGAAGTTAGAGTTCCTTTCCCACTTGAGTCTCTGGAGAAAGAAAAGCTGGCCGAGAGAGTGAAAGAAATAGTGGGAGAAGATGTAAGAGTTCAATTTGTGGTGGACGAGTCTATTTTGGGAGGTTTTAAGTTGAGAATCGGAGACAAACTTATTGATGCTAGTCTCCGCACACAGCTTGAGAAAATTAAAGATTTAGCTGGAAAAAGGTAGGAGGTGATTATGGAGATAAAGATTTCTCCAGAGGAGATAGAAAAGATACTTAAAGAAGAAATTGGAGAGTTGGAAACTCGACCGGAGATAACTGAGGTAGGGACAGTGGCTGAGGTCGGTGACGGTATTGCCCGTGTAGTTGGTCTTAAAGGAGCAATGGCTTCCGAGATGCTGGAGTTCGAAAGTGGCGTCTATGGACTGGGGTTGAATTTGGAGAGAGATGAGATTGGGGTGGTGATAATGGGTGAAGAGACTTCTGTTCAGGAGGGAGAAATAGTTAAATGTACGGGAAGGATTCTTCAAGTTCCAGTGGGTGAAGCACTAATTGGCAGAGTTGTGAATGCACTGGGAGAGCCTCTTGATGGGCGCGGTCCTATAGAGCCAGAAGGATACAGGCCAATTGAGTTTAAAGCTCCGAGTGTGGTAGATCGGCAACCTGTAAAAGAGCCTCTTCAAACAGGAATAAAAGCTATAGATTCTATGATTCCAATTGGTCGCGGACAGAGAGAGCTCATCATTGGAGACAGGCAAACGGGTAAAACTGCCATTGCAGTTGATACTATTATCAACCAGCGAGATACTGATGTGATTTGTGTTTATGTCGCTATTGGGCAGAAAGCTTCAACCATTGCTCAAATAGTTGAAACTTTTGAGAATTACGGAGCAATGGATTACACAATTGTGGTAAGCGCTCCAGCAAGTCATCCTCCTTCTCTTCAATATATTGCTCCCTATGCAGGTTGTGCTATGGCGGAGCACTTTATGTACAACGGAAAGCATACATTAGTTATCTATGATGACCTCTCGAAACACGCTGTTGCTTATAGACAGCTTTCGCTTTTATTAAGAAGGCCCCCTGGAAGAGAAGCGTATCCAGGTGATGTTTTCTATCTTCATTCCCGACTTTTAGAAAGGGCAGCTAAACTTTCTGATGAGATGGGTGGAGGTTCGCTAACTGCTCTTCCCATTATCGAAACGAAAGCTGGCGATGTTTCTGCTTACATTCCTACAAATGTTATTTCTATTACGGATGGTCAAATTTATTTGGAGTCAGATCTCTTTTACGCTGGTATTCGTCCTGCTATCAATGTAGGTATTTCTGTTTCTCGTGTAGGTGGCGCGGCTCAAATTAAAGCGATGAAGCAGGTAGCAGGAATGCTTAGGTTAGACCTTGCTCAATATCGGGAGTTGGAAGCCTTTGCTCAACTGGGAACCGAGTTGGACAAAGCAACCCAGGCTCAAATTGAAAGGGGAAGAAAAATGACAGAACTCTTAAAACAGCCTAGGTATGTGCCTATGCCGGTGGAGAAGCAAATAGCAGTAATTTTCGCAGGTACGAGAGGATTTTTAGACGATGTGCCTGTGGAAAAAGTCCGCCAGCTTGAAGAAGGTCTGTTGAAGTTTCTAGAGGGAAACTATCCTCAAATTTTAACTCATATTAAAGAGAGAAAAGTTTTGAGCGAAGAACTGGAAAAGGAATTAGAAAAAGCTATTAAAGAGTTCAAGGAGGCATTTTCTTAATATGTTGAAGATGAGACAAATCCGCCGCCGTATTAAGAGCGTGCGGAACACTCAGCAGATTACTAAAACCATGGAAATGGTAGCGGCCGCGAAGATTAGAAAAGCTCAGATGAGAATTGAGTCTGCCCGTCCATATGCTTTGAAAATGATAGCACTTCTTGAAGATGTGGCTTACCATGCAGGCGAGGTATACCATCCTCTTCTGGAGATTCGTTCTGAGTTGAAGCGAATTGCGGCAGTGGTTATCGCCTCGAATAGAGGTCTCTGCGGAGCTTTCAACTCCAATGTTCTTCGCCGGGCAGAGGGAATGTATATGAGGTCAGAGAAGGAGGGAAAAGAGGTAAAAATAATTTCTGTAGGTAAAAAAGGACTTTCCTATTTTCGCTTCAGAGAGATTCCTCTCTACAAAAGCTTTATTTTTTCAGATGAGCCTTCTTATTATGACTCCTCTTTAGTAGCAGATTTACTCATTAGAATGTATTCTAGAGGGGAAGTCGATGAAGTTTATCTCATTTTTAATCACTTCAAATCTTTACTGGTGCAGAGGCCTGTTGAGCACAGGATGCTACCAATAGTGAGAGAAACTGAAGAGGAAGGGGAGGAAGAAGCAAGGAAGGAATTCCTTTTTGAACCCCAACCAGGTGAGGTTTTAAAGGCGCTTTTACCTACTTACATTAGAACACTTGTATATAGAGCATTTTTGGAATCAATTGCTAGCGAACAGGCAGCTAGAAGAGCAGCTATGAAAAATGCCACAAACAATGCAGAAGAGATGATAAAAAATCTCACTCTCCAGTTTAATAAGGCAAGACAAGCTCAAATAACTCAGGAAATAACGGAAATTTCCACTACCGCTGAGGCGGTTAAAACTAGGAAGATACGAGGGAGGTGATTCAATTGGGGGTTGGAAGATTAGTTCAGGTAATTGGACCGGTAATTGATGTTGAATTTAAGCCTGAAGAAATACCTCCAATTTACAATGCTCTCCTGGTAGAAGGTGAAACTGCAGCCGGAAAGGTTAGAGTTATTGCAGAGGTGCAGCAGCAGCTGGGGGGAAGTGTGGTGAGAGCTGTGTCTCTTACCTCTACCGACGGTCTTGTTCGAGGAATGGGGGTTGTTGATACAGGAGCTTCTCTTTCCGTACCTGTGGGGAAAGAAACATTGGGGAGAATTTTTAATGTCTTTGGTGAGCCTATAGATAAGCTAGGAGAGGTTAAAGCTGAGGAGAGAAGACCAATTCACAGAGAGCCTCCCTCTTTTGAAGAATTAGAAACTTCCACCCAGATTTTCGAAACCGGAATAAAGGTTATTGACCTCTTGGCTCCATATGTAAAAGGCGGTAAAGTTGGACTTTTTGGTGGAGCTGGCGTGGGAAAGACAGTAATTATCATGGAGCTTATCCACAACATTGCGGTTCACCATGGTGGTGTTTCTTGCTTTGGAGGAGTTGGAGAGCGCACAAGAGAAGGAAATGAACTTTGGCTGGAGATGAAGGAATCAGGTGTTCTCAATAAGACTGTACTGGTTTTTGGTCAGATGAATGAGCCTCCTGGAGCAAGATTAAGAGTGGGTCTAACAGCTCTAACCATGGCCGAATACTTTAGAGACCATGGGCAGGACGTTCTTCTTTTTATTGATAATATTTTCCGCTTTGTTCAAGCTGGCTCAGAAGTTTCAGCTCTTTTAGGTCGAATGCCTTCAGCGGTTGGATATCAGCCTACTCTTTCAACAGAGATGGGAGAATTGCAGGAAAGAATCACATCTACCAAGAGAGGTTCTATTACTTCTGTTCAAGCAATTTATGTTCCTGCTGACGATATTACAGACCCTGCTCCTCACACTACCTTCACTCACCTTGATGCAACAACCGTTCTTTCTCGTCAAATAGCTGAGTTAGGAATTTATCCTGCTGTAGATCCTTTGGACTCTACATCCCGCCTCCTTGACCCTGCATTTATAGGGGAGGAGCATTATCAGGTAGCTAGGAAAGTGCAGCAGATACTGCAGAGATATAAAGACCTGCAGGATATAATTGCCATTTTGGGAATGGATGAGCTTTCTGAGGAGGACAAGTTAATAGTTCAGAGGGCAAGAAAAATTCAAAAATTCCTTTCCCAACCCTTCTTTGTAGCGGAGCAATTCACAGGTAGGCCAGGAGTATATGTCTCCTTGAAGGACACCATTAAAGGCTTTAAAGAAATCTGTGAAGGAAAATGGGATCATCTTCCTGAGCAAGCATTTTATATGGTGGGAACCATTGACGAAGCTGTAAAGAAGGCAGAAGAACTTCGGGAAAAGGTGGGGGTAGAAGCTTGAGAAAGCTCTTCCTGGAGGTAGTTACTCCTGAAAGGGTTGTTTACTCGGGAGAAGTTGATATGGTGATTGCAAATACGGTGGAAGGAGAGATAGGCATTTTACCTCTTCATATACCTTTAATATCTCTTTTAAAAATTGGTGAGTTAAGGGTAAAGATAGGGGAGGAAACTGAGTATATAGCAGTTCACGGTGGATATTTGGAGGTTAAGGAAGATAAGGTTAGCGTTTTAGCCGAAGCCGCAGAGCTTGCCTCTGAAATTGATGTGGCGAGAGCACGCGTAGCTAAGGAGAAGGCAGAGGAAGCTTTAAAGGGAGAATTAGAAGAAGATTTACAAGAAGCGCAAAGAGCTTTACAGAGAGCTCTGGTTAGATTAAGAATTTCAGATAAAGCTGGTAGGAAATCATAGTGGAGCTAAACTCTATTTTTTAATGTGGTAATGGGTAGATGTCAAAAATTTTCATCCAAGGAAATACTCCTTTAATTGGAAAAGTGGAGGTAAGCGGAGCTAAAAATTCTGTTTTAAAGCTTATGGCTGCTTCTCTCCTTTCTCAAGAGAGGTGTGTGATAAAAAAAGCTCCTCTCATTAGAGACGTTAAAGTGATGGGAGAAGTTTTAGAGTACCTCGGAGCGAAAGTCTCAATGGGTGACGGGAGAGTAGAGGTTGTTCCTACGGTGAGGAAGAAAGAAGCTCCTTATAGATTGGTAAGTCAGATGAGAGCTTCACTTCAAGTTTTGGGTCCACTTCTGGCTAGAATAGGAGAAGCTTGGATAGCTAGGCCTGGAGGATGTAAAATCGGGCGAAGAAAAATTGACTTGCATCTAAAGGGATTATCGCTTCTGGGGGCGGATATTTCCTTTCAAAAGGGTTATATAGTGGCAAAAGGAAAGAACCTAAAAGGGAAAAGAGTGTTTTTAGATTATCCAAGCGTGGGAGCGACTGAGAATATAATGATGGCAAGTGTTTTTGCTAAGGGAAAAACAGTTATAGAGAATGCAGCTCGCGAGCCTGAAATTGCTGATTTAGCGAATTTTCTTAAAAAAATGGGGGCAAGGATTGAAGGAGAAGGAAGTTCCACCATTGAGATTAAAGGGGTTGAAGCTCCTTTAAAGGGAGCTTCTCATGAAGTTATTCCAGATAGAATTGAGGCGGGAACTTTCCTTATTGCTGGGATTATTACTCGAGGGGAAGTTTTTGTGAAGAGGGCAAATGCGCAGCATTTGGAAATGTTTTTACTGAAGATTGATGAGATGGGAGCATTTGTAAAGGTGAGTAAAAGTGGGATTAAGGCAGGTTTTAAAGATGATTTACGTCCCATTGATATCGCTACTCTACCTTATCCTGGATTTCCTACAGATCTTCAGCCTCAAATAACCTCTCTTTTAACGTTAGTAAGTGGAACAAGTGTAGTTACCGAGAACGTTTTCGATAACCGTTTCTTATATGTAGAAGAGCTTTTGCGTCTGGGTGCAGATATCGAGGTGGAAGGAAAACATGCTATTATTAGAGGGGTGGAAAAACTTTCGGGTGCACCGGTGAAAGCAACTGATTTAAGAGGCGGGGCAGCTCTTGTTCTCGCTTGTCTGGCAGCAGAGGGCAAAAGTGAAGTTGAAGAAGTTGAGCATATTGATAGGGGCTATGAAAATTTTGTTAAAAAACTTCAGGCCCTTGGAGCATCAATTCAAAAGGAGGAGAGCTAATGGATAGTGAAGAAATAATGGATATTTTGCCTCATCGTCCTCCTTTTCTTTTAGTTGATAAGATTGTGGAGATAGAGCCTGGAGAAAGAGCAGTGGGAATTAAAAATGTAACTGTAAATGAGCCTTTCTTTAAAGGGCACTTCCCTGGAAGTCCAGTTATGCCGGGGGTTCTTATTGTAGAGGCTTTAGCTCAGGTTGGTGCTTGTGCTTTGCTTTCTTTGCCTGAATACAAGGGGAAGATTCCACTTTTTGCTGGAATTGAAAAATTTAGATTTAAAAGGATAGTTAAACCTGGTGATACTCTAATTTTAGAGGTAAAAGTGTTAAAAATACGCCGCAACTTTGGAAAAGCAGAAGCTCAAGCTACTGTCTCAGATGAAGTTGTGGCAGAAGGAGAGTTGCTTTTCGGAGTAAGCGATGCAAAAAAGTGATTTAGAAAAAACCATACCCATAACTCCTCCTCCTAGTCGCTGGCAGAAGGTCAAAAGATATTTATTTCGTTTATTTTTAATCTTTTTCCTCCTCCTTTTTATTTTAGCAGCTGTGGGTTTCTTTTATGTCAAGAGCTTTGAATCGCGAGTAAACAAGGGAGATGCAGCTAATGCAAGCAAGTTTCTTGCTCCTCGCTCATCAAACATGAAAGAGTTGAACATTCTTCTGGTGGGGGAAGATACGCGCAAGAAGACTGAGAAGGGAAGAGCAGATACCATAATTCTTCTTACTTTAAAACCAAGGGAAAAGAAAGCTATTTTAATTTCTATCCCTCGGGATATGAGAGTCGAAGTTTCCGGTTATGGAAGGACAAAAATTAATCATGCATATGCTTACGGTAGCGTCCCTCTTCTTGTTAAAACAGTAAGCCAATTTCTCGATGCGGATATTCATCACTATGTGGTGACCAATTTTCATGGCTTTAGAAAGATAATTGATCTCCTTGGTGGAGTGGATATCTATGTAGAAAAGAGGCTTTACGATCCCGAGCACAACATTCTTATCGAGACCGGCTGGCAACATATGGATGGAGCTGAAGCTTTGAATTATGTCCGCTTTCGCCATGACCAGAAAGGCGATTTTGGAAGGATAGAAAGACAGCAGAAGTTTCTCCGGGCAATATTTAAAAAAGTAGCGAGGGCAAGCTCAATTTGGAAAATACCTTCTTTGGTCCACTCCGCAGCAGAGTATTTAGAAACGGATATGAGAGTGTCTCAAATGGTTTCTTTAGCTCGGATGTCCCTCTCATTAAAGGAGGATAATATTCAGATGACCTTGCTTCCAGGACGCCCTGCTCGAATTGGAGGTGTAAGCTATGTCTTGCCAGAAGAAGAAAAGATTTCAGAGATTATGTACTGGGTAAAAGAGAAAGGCGAGTTGCCGGAATTTTTAAGGAAGGACTTGAAAGATGTTTCTGTTAAGGTTCTTAACGGGTGTGGAGAGAAAGGTTGGGCAACCCGCGTTTCCTCTCACATGAAAGCAGTTTTAAACGTTGATGTGACCTCCATTGGAGATGCTGAGAACGATAATTTTGTGGGCACGGTAATACAGTTTAAGCCTGGTAATAGGGAAGCAGCGAGTACTGTTAAAAGTTGGTTGGGCTTCGGTTATCTGGAGGAAAGAGAAGATTTAAATACTGACTTGGTTATAATTTTGGGAAAGGATTCTATTTCCAAGCTTGAGGGGCGAATTTCTTGAAGGTCATAGTTACAGGAGGAGCAGGTTTTATCGGGTCCCATGTGGTAGAAGCCTTTTCTCAAAACGGTTGGCAGGTTTTAGCCGTAGATGATTTAAGTCGAGGCAAGAGAAAAAATGTTCCCCCGCATGTAGACTTTCTTTGCCTCGACATTAACAGCAAAGAGTTTGAAAATGTGGTTCAGGATTTTTCTCCTGATGTCATATCGCATCAAGCAGCGCAAGTTAGTGTTCCCTATTCTTGGGAAGACCCTGTTGAAGATGAGAGAAGGAATGTTGAAGGCACCTTAAGAGTCGTTTTGGCTGCCAGAAAAAGTAAAGTAAAAAGGTTAATCCTTGCCTCTTCAGTAGCTGTTTATGGAGAGCCCCAGGAACTTCCTGTGCGAGAAAACCATGCTTTAAATCCTATTTCTCCTTACGGTTTGAGTAAACTGGCAGCGGAGAAGTATGCTCTCCTCTTTAGTGATAGTTTGGAGGTGGTAATTTTAAGGTATGGTAATGTGTATGGACCTCGTCAGGAAAGTGAGGGGGAAGCGGGAGTTGTTTCTATTTTTTTAAGTAGGTTGAATAACAACAAATCGCCAATTATTTATGGAGATGGCAATCAGACAAGAGACTTCGTGTATGTTGAAGATGTTGCCCAGGCAAACATTTTGGCAGTTAACGTCAGGCCAGGAATTTATAATATTGGCACAGGGCATGAAACAACAGTGAATGAACTAGCTAACTTGCTCATTTCTCTGACAAATTCAGATTTATCTCCTCTTTACACTCAACCTAGAGAGGGCGAAATTTATCGAATTTTTTTACACATCGGACTCGCTGAAAAGGATTTAAATTGGAAACCTCGGTTTAGCTTAGAAGAAGGTTTGAGAAGAACAGTCGAAGGTTTTGGGAGGTGAAAGGTTTGAGCGATTTCGATATTAAAGATTTAGAGTTAAAAGATGAGGGCAAACGCCGAATTGAGTGGGCTGAAGCTCACATGCCAGTGTTAAAAAGCATAAAAGGCGAATTTGAAAGAGAAAAACCCTTGAAGGGTTTGAAGGTGGGCGCTTGCCTTCATGTAACTACGGAGACAGCAAATTTGATGAGAGTCTTAAAAGCGGGAGGAGCCGAGACTTTTCTATGCGCCTCAAATCCTCTTTCCACTCAGGATGATGTAGCTGCCGCTCTAGTGAAAGAGTATGGAATAAGAGTTTTTGCTATTAGGGGGGAGGATAGAGATACATATTACAAGCATATAGAAAGTGTTCTTTCTTTCTCCCCTCAAATTACTATGGATGATGGAGCTGATCTCATAAGCACTTTGCATTCAAGACATCCTCAGAGTTTAAAAAATGTAGTGGGAGGAACGGAGGAAACGACTACAGGAGTGAGTAGACTGAGGAGTATGGCTAAAGAAGGAGCTTTAAAATATCCAATTATTGCTGTGAATGATGCTTTGACCAAGCATCTTTTCGATAACAGATATGGGACAGGACAGAGCAGTCTAGATGGTGTGCTCAGAGCTACAAACATACTTCTCGCCGGTTCAGTAGTTGTGGTTTGCGGATACGGCTGGTGCGGGAGAGGTATTGCTACCAGGGCAAGAGGAATGGGAGCAAGGGTGATTATCGCAGAAGTCAATCCTTTAAAAGCTTTGGAAGCTGTTATGGATGGTTTTGAAGTGATGACGTTAAAAGAGGCTTCTTCCAAAGGAGATATTTTTATTACTGTCACGGGTGACATACGCGTTTTAGGAAAGGAACACTTTGAGAGGATGAAAGACGGTGCTATTCTTGCTAACGCTGGTCATTTTGATGTAGAGATAGATAAAAAAGCTCTTGAGGAAATAAGTATTAAGAAAAGAGAGATTAAAGCAAATGTGGAGGAATTCACTTTGAAAGACGGGAGAAAAATTTACTTGCTGGCAGAGGGAAGACTGGTAAATTTAGCAGCTGCTGAGGGACATCCGGCAGCAGTTATGGACATGTCCTTTGCCAATCAGGCTCTCTCTGTGAAATTTCTTTGGGAGAAAGGTAAATTGCTTTCTCCTCAGGTTTATCCAGTTCCAAAAGAAATTGATGAGATGGTGGCGGAAAGAAAGCTTAAGGTGATGGGGGTTAAAATAGATACTCTCACTGAAGAGCAGAGAAAGTATCTTTCATCTTGGGAGATGGGAACTTGAGTGTTATAGATGATTTAATTAAAGTGGGGAAAATTCTATATCACAAGAATCTGGTTGTGGGGAAGCTGGGGAATATAAGTGCGCGCGTGGAAGAAGGATTTGTAATCACCTCTGCAGGAAGTTCCTTAGGAAACTTAAAAGTGGATGACTTTGTTTTTCTTAACAAAGAAGGGGAGGTAAGAGAGGAGAAAAAACCATCTATAGAAACCCCTCTTCACCTCGAAATTTATAAAAAGAGAGGCGATGTTAATGCCATAATACATACGCACTCTCCTTACTCGGTGATTATGGGTTTAAAAAACTCTCAGCTTGATTTCTCTTCTGTCTTTATAGAGGGAAAGTTTGAGGCGGGGAAAGTTCCCTTCTTGCCTTCGGGGAGCGAGGAGATGTCAAGAGAAACAGCGCGCGTTCTTTCTCAAAAGGACGTGGCTCTACTGGAAAAGCATGGGGTTGTAGTGGTGGGTGAAGATCCTTTCCAAGCTCTTTATCTTGCTGAAACGATTGAGCATTTGTCTAAGTTGATGTATCTTTTGCAGATTTGGGAAAGATGAAAGTAGAAACGATGCGGTGGGATGGTGATAAGCTATATCTCCTTGATCAGACTCTCCTTCCTGAAAAGGAAACCTATTTAGAATGCAAAAATATAGAGGATGTCATAGAGGCTATAAAGAAGATGAGGGTAAGAGGGGCTCCAGCAATTGGAGTAGCAGCAGCTTTTGGAATTGTCCTAGTTGTGAAAAAGCTCAAAAAGCCATCTTATGAAGATGTTTTGAAAGCTTCCGAACTGCTCTCTGCTACCAGGCCCACTGCTAAGAATCTATTTTGGGCGCTGGAGAGGATGCTGAAGAAGGCTTTAGGAAAAAAAGGGGAGAGTTTGAAAGTTGCTTTGGAGAAGGAAGCAAAGCTTATTTATTCTCAAGATATAGAAGTGAATCAGAAAATTGGCAGGCTTGGCGCTGCTCTTTTAGAAAGCGGGGAGACTGTTTTAACTCACTGCAACGCAGGAGCTTTAGCTACTGCAGGATACGGTACTGCTCTCGGAGTTATAAGAGCAGCTGTTTCTCAAGGGAAGAAGATTAAGGTTGTTGTCACCGAGACGAGACCTCTTTTTCAGGGAGCAAGGCTTACCGCTTGGGAATTGGGAAGGGAAGGCATTGAGCACTGCGTAATCACAGATTCGACAGCAGGTTTTTTAATGAAGAGAGGCGAAATAAGCAAAGTTATTGTGGGTGCTGACAGGATAAGCCTGAATGGGGACGTAGCCAATAAAATTGGCACATATACTCTTGCCGTTTTAGCTAAAGAAAATAAGCTACCTTTTTATGTGGCTGCTCCTCTTTCCACCTTCGATTTTTCTCTTCAACGCGGTGAGGAAATTCCTATCGAGGAAAGAAGTGAAGAGGAAATTAAAAATGTGGGGAAAATTCATATCGTGCCCCATTTTTCCAAAGTAAAGAACTTCGCCTTTGATATCACTCCAGCTGCATATATTACCAAATATATTACAGAGAAAGGTTTATTAGTTACACCTTTTGAAAAAAAGCTTTTTGAGGTGGAGAAGTATTGATTCCCTCATTTTTATCTGTCCTTTTCTCTCTCCTTTTATTCATTTTTCTTGGATTTATTAGCAAGAAAATTTCTCTCTTAAAAGCGGAAGATGCCCAGATTGTTAATAATTTAGTCATTTATCTTTCTCTTCCTGCTCTCATTTTTCAAACAGTGAGAAACTCCCCTTTTCACTGGAGTATGCTCAAGATACCCTTAGTTGCTTGGATTGCAATGACTCTCTGTCTTGTTTTCGCTTGGCTGGTAGGGAAAGCGTTCATTTCTAAAAGAGAGCTTTTAGGAGGGTTCATTTTGGTCGCAGCAGTTGGAAACACCGGTTATTTGGGTTACCCTCTTACGCTTGAACTTTTGGGGGAGGAAGGATTTTTCCGCGCTATTTTCTATGACCTTTTTGGAACGGCACTTTTTATTTTTACGATGGGTATAGCCATAGCTGAATTTTACGGGAAGAGCGATAAAAGGGAGAATAAGCTGGAAAAGCTTCTTACTTTCCCTCCTCTCATCGCTTTATTTCTCGGTTTGATTTTTAGTGGAGTAAAGCTGCCTCTAGGGTTAGAAATATTTGTGGAAAGGCTGGGACAGGCAGCTATACCCCTGATATTAGTTTCAGTAGGGCTTTCTCTAGAGTGCGGAGAATTTAAACCCTATCTCTTTCTATTTCCCTACGTCCTTTTAAGCAAATTACTGCTTTCACCTCTCATAGTTTTTTTCTTTGGCAGATATCTTCTCTCTGACCCTTTAGCTTTCAAAGTAGCTCTGCTCGAATCTTCTATGCCCACTGCTCTTTTAACACTTGTTATCGCAATTGATTTTGGATTGGAAAGCAAGTTTATCGCTTCCACTATTCTTTTAGCTATTCTCTTTTCTTTTTTCACTCTATACTTGGTTCAGATTTTGTTGTAGCATAATTCCTGTGGGGCTAAAGAGTATTTTCAAGTCATTTTATGATTTTATTTTTCCTTCTTCTTGTCTTCTTTGCGGCGTGCTCTTCTCTAAACCAGTTTGCGATAGTTGTTTTGATAAGTTGACTTTTGTAGAAGTTTTTTGTGAACTTTGCGGAAAGCCTACCCTTTTACCTGTCAAAAGATGTAATTTCTGTCGGGGAAGGAATTTTAATTTTACAGCCAGGTCGCTTCTGGTTTACGATGATGAAACTAAAAGGCTCATTCATGCATTTAAATTTTATTTTCATCGCTATTTAGCATCCTTTTTCGCCTCTCTCATTTTGAAAAAATATGCAGATTTTGTAAAAGATGTTGACATCATCACCTTTGTGCCCATGCATCCTACAAAGCTTTTCCGGAGGGGATACAATCAGAGCTATCTCTTGGCGAGAGAGATATCCAGAGCATCAGGCATCCTTTTAGATAATGTCATTTATACCACCCGCTTGAGCAGAGACCAGGTTGGACTTAGAAGGGAGGAAAGGGAGAGAAATGTGAAAGGTGTTTACAAAATTAAAAAGAACTCGTTCAAGGAAATTAAAGGGAAAACAGTTCTCCTCGTTGATGATGTTTTCACTACTGGTTCCACAGTTTGTGAGTGCTCAAAAGCTTTAACCTCAGGTGGGAAAGCAAGAAAAATTAAAGTAATCTCTTTGGCAAGAAAAGTGTAACTACCATGCCCACCTGGCTATCTGAAAGAAGATATAAAGCAGGTTGAAAATGACTAGATAAGTTATGGCTTTTAATACTGCTTCGTCTCTCATCTTCCACCTCTGCATCGTTGATACCAGAAAGTATAAAACACCGGTGTGACGTGATATAATTTTTAAGGGCTCCTGCTTGGGTCTGTGGTTGAAAGCCCATGGTAGCCGCGGCCAAAAGGGCCCACGTAACCCCGAATTTACATTGGGGGAGCATGGCGCGGCTTAGGCGTAAGTCCTGCCTCCCTGGTTTCAGGAGGAGAGGAGGATTAGTCTGAACTGCCTCTTCGCGAGAAGAGGCGGGCAGGTGAAACTCCCAGCAGGCGAGTGTGGGGTCAAAGACCAGGTCAGCCAAGCAGGAGCCTTTGTAAATTTGCGGTCTTTTTAAAAATTAAAGGATGTGATAATATCAGTCTGCAATGAACTGGTCAATGATAATTTATACCATATTAACTTTGTGTGCTATACTTTTAACTGGGTTTATTGTTTACGTTTTAATCCAGCTTTCCCGCACTTTAAAGAGTATAAATACGCTTTTGGAAGAGATGCAAAAAACGATTCCTTCTATGCTCGAGAAACTGGATAAAACTATTACCAATGTGAGCAATGAGGCAGAGAGAGTTGAAGAGGTAATGAAATCAGTTGAAGAAATTAGTGGAAAGGTGACTGCTACTGCAGAGATAGTTAGAGAGTTTATCTCTTCTCCTTTGATTAAGATTGCCTCTCTTTCAGCAGGAGCGAAAAAAGCCATAAATACTCTTCTGGGAAGGGAATGAGAGTGAAGAAAAGATTTCTACTCTTTGGTGTTCTGGTGGGATTAGGCGTTTACATAGCTTTAAGCGAGAAAGCTAGAGAAAAGCTGGCTCAAAATCTTCTGAGGTTGAGCGAGACTCTAGTGGTGAAAGGAAAAAATGTTTTTAACGAGTATGCAGACCGACTTTTGCTCGCTATAAAGCTGGGGATTGAAGAAGCAAAAAGAAAAGAAGAAGACCTTGAAAAAAAGCTTTATGTTGCAAAAGATTAATTAAATCTTTTTAAAATTATGGGAAAAGAAGGGGAAAGTATTTATAGGGAAAGGGTTTATCGTATTTGGTGGTGGATTGGGTTAATTCTGGTCGTTTCTTTCTTCTTTTATCTCTTAAATCTGGCAAAATCTGCAATTCTTCCTTTTATTATCGCTATAGCGATTGTTTATATCCTTCGCTCACCCGTGGATTGGTTGGAAGAAAGGAAAATTCCTCGCTTCCTTTCCATTCTTCTCCTTTATCTTCTGGTTATCATCGTGGCTGCTCTTTTCTTTATCTTTTTTGTTCCCATTTTTATCGACCAGATTACTGATTTTTCTAAAAAGCTTCCCCTTTATTTTGATACTTTAAAAAAATTTTTTACTTATTGGAAATCTCGATACATGAAGCTTTCTCTTCCTCCTCAGGTGGATGAAATTTTAAAAAGAGCTCTTGACAGTATTGAGCGAGGCCTTCTCTCTTTGTTAATAGCTCTCCCTTCAATTAGTCTTTCCTTTGTTTCTTCCATTTTTAGTTTTATCATCGCTCCTGTAATCGCTTTTTATATCTTAAAAGACTTCGACCTTATCAAAGAGACAATAAAAGGATTGATTCCTTTATCTAGAAGAGAAAACACGCTTTCCTTACTGAGGGAGATAGATGAGGTTGTGAGGGGATTCATCGTGGGTCAATTTTTGGTTTCTCTCCTCGTGGGAATACTCTCGGCTATTGCTCTCTTGATTTTAAAGGTTGATTTTGCTCTTCTCATTGGTCTTATTACCGGTGTTTTAAATATCATTCCTTATTTTGGACCTATAGCCGGCGGAGTTTTAGCAGTTTTAGTAGCTTTTTTTCGCTCTCCCTGGACAGCCTTGTTGGCATTAATCGCTTTAATTGTTATTCAGCAGATAGACGCTTTTTTTCTTTCACCGAATATAATCAGCTACAAGGTGAGACTGCATCCTGCCTTGGTTATTTTGGCTCTTTTTTTGGGAGGAGTTTTCTGGGGAATTTTGGGAATGTTGATAGCGATACCTATAGTGGCAGCTCTAAAAGCTGTGATATATCACTATATGAAGGGGGAGGAAAAATTTGCAGAGCAGTGAAATAAGAGAATCTTTCTTAAAATTTTTCGAAAAGAAAGCACATAAGCGATTGCCTAGCTCCTCCTTGATTCCTGACGACCCCACCCTACTTTTAACCGCTGCGGGGATGGTTCAATTTAAACCTTACTTTTTGGGAAAAGCGAAACCTCTTTACACCAGAATAACCACCTGTCAAAAATGTGTTCGAACTAGCGATATTGAGATGGTGGGGAAAACAGCTCGCCACTTAACTTTTTTTGAAATGTTGGGCAATTTTTCCTTTGGAGACTACTACAAAGAAGAGGCAATTAATTGGGCTTGGGAATTTGTCACTAAGTATCTGAAGATAGAATCGGGAAAACTTTGGGTTACAATTTATTATAAGGACGAAGAAGCTTCAGATATCTGGCAGAAGGAAGTGGGAGTGCCTTCTTCTCGCATTGTGGGATTGGGGGAGGATGATAATTTCTGGGCAGCTGGTCCTACTGGTCCTTGCGGTCCTTGCTCGGAAATAATATTCGATCGGGGAGAGAAGTATGGTTGTGGGAAGCCGGATTGTAAAGTAGGATGCGACTGTGACCGCTACCTTGAGCTTTGGAACCTAGTGTTTATGGAACTTGAGCGAGACGAGAAAGGAAACTTAAAACCCCTTCCTCGCAAAAATATCGACACGGGAATGGGTTTAGAAAGAGCAGCTTTGGTGAAACAGGAAGCAGAATCCGTTTTCCAAACAGATTTGTTTTCTTTCCTTTCACAGCGTTTAAATGAGTTTTTAGGGAGTGAATCTGATGAGGTTTCCAGACGGATAATCCTTGACCATTCACGTGCTGCTGCATTTCTTATTTCAGACGGCGTCATTCCTTCAAATGAGGGAAGAGGATATGTTTTGAGGCGAATCATAAGGCGGGCAGTGATGCACGCCAGAAAAATGGGCGTAGAAAAAAACTTTTTGGGTCCACTCGCTGAAGTTCTGGTGAAAGAGATGGGCTCAATCTACCCTGAACTTAAAGAGAATGAGAATTTTATATTAAATTTAGTCCAAGCTGAAGAGGAAAGATTTTCGCGCACTTTAGAGCAGGGCTTAAGAATTTTGGAGGAGAAGCTCTCTACTCTCTCTCAAGGAGAAAATGTTCCTGGCAAGACTATTTTTGAGCTCTACGACACTTATGGTTTTCCATTCGAGTTGACAAAAGAAATTGCTGGCGAAAGGGGATTTCTCCTCGATGAAAAGGACTTTCAAAGGTTGTTGGAGGAGCAAAAGGAGCGTTCTCGAAGAGAGTGGATGGAAAAGGAAAGGGGAGAAAGTAATCTTGCCCCTCTTTTAGAAGAATATCCACAAACAGAATTTCTAGGCTACGGTGAGCTTGAAGCAGAGGGGAAAGTCTTAGCTTTAATAAAAGGTAAAAGTCTCGTGGAAGAACTTAGAGAGGGCGAAGATGGTGGAGTGTTATTGGACAGGACTCCCTTTTACGCGGAAATGGGAGGTCAAATTGGTGACAAAGGGAAACTTTCCTCCGAAAATTTACTTTTTGAAGTATTAGACACTCAAGCACCTTTGCCCAATTTGCACTTACACTTAGGAAAGGTGGAGAAGGGGGCTATCAGAGTGGGTGAAGTTGTAAAGGCTCAAGTGGATGTGAGGAGAAGAAAAAGAATTGCTAGAAACCATACAGCTACTCACTTGTTGCACTGGGCGCTTCGTCTAGTTTTAGGAGAGCATGTGCGTCAGGCAGGCTCACTTGTTTCCGCAGATGGTTTTCGATTTGATTATTCTCATTTCAAAGCTCCTACACAGGAGGAGTTGGAGAAAATTGAAGTTCTTGTGAATCAAAAGGCGATTGAGAACCACCCGGTTAAAGCTTACGTTACTTCCCTGGAGCATGCTAAGGAAATAGGAGCAATTGCTCTCTTTGGAGAAAAGTATGGTGAATTTGTGAGAGTTTTAGAGGTGGGAAATTTCAGCAGAGAACTTTGCGGTGGAACTCATATTCACTCCACGGGTGAGATAGGTCTTTTTAAGATTGCTTGTGAAGAAAGCATCGGAGCTAATCTGCGGCGCATAGAGGCAAAAACCGGTGACGTTGCTTTTGACTGGGTAAGAAGCAGAGAAAAAATTTTAAAGGAAATAAGCGAAATTCTTAAGTCTAAACTTGAAGATACCCCTAAAAAAGTTAGGTCTCTCTTAGAGGAGACACATGAGCTTAAATCGAAGCTAAAAAAGCTTAAAGAAGATTTACTTAAATCTCTGGCTGAAGAGGCTCTCTTGGAAGTGAAAACTGTGGATTCCATTTCTGTTTTGGCAAAAAGGTTTCAAATTGAGGAGCCTGATGACTTGAGAATCTTAGCAGATTATTTAAGTGAGGGGGAAAGAGAGGGTGCTTATCTTTTAGGAGGAGCTTGTGGAGGAAGAGCGTATCTTTTGATGGTAGCTACTCCTGAAGCGATAAAAAAAGGTATAAACGCAAAAGAAGTGATAGGAGAGGTAGCTAAGATAATAAAAGGTGGTGGAGGTGGAAGGGAAAACTTCGCTCAGGCGGGTGGAAAGGAAGTAAACTCTCTTCCTCAAGCGCTTGAGAGAGGACTTCGCTTAATTAAAGATAAGCTTGCAAATGGTTAAGTTAGGATTCGATGTAGGGGAAAAGCGTATTGGTGCCGCAATTTCCGACGCTAGTGAAACCGTTGCTTTTCCCCTTCTTACCATAGAGAGAGACGTAAATGAACTTGAAGAAATTAGAGAAATTGTAGAAACTTATCATCCTAATGAAGTGGTAGTAGGATTGCCGCTTTCGCTTCAAGGTAAAAACACGGTGCAGACGGAAAGAGTGAGAGAATTTGCGGAAAATTTGAAGGAATCCCTTAAAGTTCCAGTGAAGTTGTGGGACGAAAGGCTAACTACTAAGCAGGTGCAGAGATTCTTAAAGGAGCTTCCACTTTCAAAAAAAAGCGAGAAATCTCTCCGAGATAGGCTTTCCGCTTGTTTGATTCTTCAATCATACCTCGATTATTTAAGGAAAAGTAAGTGAGCAAGAGATTAAGAATTGTTCTCATTCTCATTTTGTTTATTTTTATCCTTTTTTTTGCTTCTCTTTTCCCACTTCCATTTGAGAAGAATAAAAAGGTAGATGTGGTGATATTACCAGGCGAGAGTTTGGATGAAATTGCGAATGAGTTGGTGGGGAAAGGTGTGGTTAAAAATGGATGGCTTTTTAAGTTCTGGGTCTACTACCAGGGCGTGGATCGGAGAATTAGAGCGGGAGAGTACGTCCTTCAAACTAATATGTGGTACACCGATGTTTTAAAAAAGTTAGAAGCAAAGCCAAAAAAAAGGTATTTTCATCTAATTATTCCTGAGGGTTTTAACCTTAATCAGATTGCTCGAAGGATTGGTGAGGATACACCATTTTCTCCCGAGCGCTTCCTCTATTTAGCAAATAACTTTAAAGATTTTGATAAATACTGGTTTTTTGAAGGGAATAGACCGCCTTCGTTAGAAGGATATATTTTCCCCAAAACATATCTTTTGAAAGAAGATATGACGGAGAAGGAGATGATAAAGCTGATGTTGGAGCAGTTCGGAAAGGAAATTTCCTCACTTAATCTTTCGAAGTTGAAAGAGAGGGGAATAACAGTTTCAGAGTGGGTGATTATAGCTTCGCTTATAGAGAAAGAAGCTAAAGTTTCCGAAGAAAGACCACTAGTAGCAGCGGTTATATACAACCGCTTGCAGAGAGACATGCCCTTACAGATGTGTTCAACTGTCCAGTACGTTTTAGGCTGGAAGGAGAAGCTTACAGAAAAAGATTTAAAAATAAATTCCCCCTACAATACTTATCTGCATAAGGGCCTTCCCCCGGGACCAATTTGTAATCCGGGTCTAGATTCACTAAAAGCAGCTTTAGAGCCGGCAAATGTTGACTATTTGTACTATGTCCTTACAAATTCGGAGAAAGGAACTCATACTTTCACTAGTTCTTATGAAGAGTTCTTAAAAGCTAAGAAAAAGGCAAAACAAGAGAACTCAAATTAAGCATAAAAACTATATATAATTCTGAATTTCAGGCCGAAAATGGAAAGTTAGGATAAGATATAATAATATGATCATGAAACTGATATACTATTTAAAGCCTGACAAAATATACGACTCTGTTGAAGAAATTGACCTTCAGGAGCTTTGGAGGAAGGGGTTTAGAGGTATTTTACTCGATTTAGATAATACCATCGCCGTTAGGAATTCAAACTTTCTTCAATCCCAGACTAAAAACTGGATTTATAAAGCTAAAGAGATGGGCTTTAGAGTATGTTTAATTTCAAATAATTTGGAGAAAAGAACCCGTGAAGTTGCCAGAAAGCTGAACGTTTCCTATTTAGCCAGAGCCGGAAAGCCAAGAAAAAAAGCTTTTTTGAAGGCTTTAGAGAAGATAAATCTTAGTCCGGAAGAAGTAATGGTAGTAGGAGATCAGTTGTTCACCGATATTTTGGGAGGGAAGAGAGCTTCTCTCTATTGTGTTCTTGTAAAACCAAGGGCTTCAAATGACCTTTTGCATACCAAAGCTCTGCGTTTGCTGGAAAGATACTTTCTCTCTAAAGTAGGGCTTAAGTGAAATCGCTTTCTGGACGATAGTTCAAAGAGGTGAGATTAGCTTGAAAGTTAATGGGGAGACGAAACTAGTTGGTCTTATTGGATATCCGGTATCTTACTCTCTTTCACCGGTGATTTTTAATTTTGCTTTCAAAGAGGTGGGCTTAAACTGGTGTTATGTTCCCTTACCGGTAAAGAACGAGTCCGATTTAAAACTCGTTCTTGATGGTTTGAAGGCATGTGGATTTATAGGTCTTAATGTGACAATGCCGTATAAAGAGAGCATTCTTGAGCATTTGGATGAGGTAACCGCTTTTGCCAAGATGGTTTCTGCCGTTAACGTTATTCATATGCGAAATGCTCGTTCTGTAGGCTATAATACAGACGGGCGTGGTTTTCTTGCCTCCTTAGAAAATTTGGGTTTTCCCCCACGCGGGAAGAAAGTTTTACTGTTGGGAGCGGGAGGAGCAGCCAGAGCTATAGCGTGGAGCTTGGTTCTTTCAGGGGCAAAAAAACTGGTGGTGGTAAATAGAACTCTCATTCGGGGGGAAATGATGGTGGAAAAAATCAAGGAGAAATTTCCTCAGTGTGAAGTTTTTGCTCTTTCTTTAGAAATGGTTAGTGCTGAAGTAGTTGAGGAAGCAGAAGTGATTATTAACGCTACGCCCTTGGGAATGGATGGTAAATCCCTTCCTCTCTCATTGTCTGCTTGTGAGGGATTAAGCTCTAGTCATCTAGTATACGATTTGATTTACTGGCCTCCTAAAACTCCTCTCTTAAAGTTGGCAGAGGAAAGGGGGGCGAAAATTGAATCGGGGCTTTCTATGCTTATTGAACAGGGAGCAGAAGCTTTTTCCATTTGGACTGGTTTTGAGGCTCCAGTGGAGAGAATGAAAAAGGTGGCATTACAATTTTTGGAGGAAAGGTATGGTCAGGCTAAAGAAAAGACTTGGCAAAATATTGGTTGAGGCAGGGATAGTAAGCGAAGAAGAGATTCAAGAAGCATTAGAGTCCCAAAATGGGCGTTCTCTAGTACGTACCTTAGTGGAGCTGGGTTACGCAAAAGAGGAAGATATAGCTAAAGCTATTGCTGAAGCTACAGGTCTTCCATATGTTAAGCTTTCAAATTATGAGGTGGACCCGGCAGCTATTGCTTTAATTCCAGAAGAGATGGCTAGGCGGTATTCCATGATCCCTATAAAGATTGAAGGGGGTAATCTAGTTGTGGCTATGGCTGACCCCAGTAATGTTTTTGCCGTTGACGATTTGAGAATTATTACAGGTTACGAAATTAAGCCGGTAGTGGCTACTGAATCTGAAATTAACAATGTGATTAATCAGTTTTCCCGGATGGATCAAGATGTGGAAGCGATGATAGAGTCAGTAGAGGGTGAAGAGGTGGAGACGGCGTCTGTGGAAGTGGAAGAGGAAGTGGAGGATGAAGACGCACCTATTGTGAAGCTGGTTAACTATCTTCTTACAGAGGCGGTGAGAAGCCGGGCAGCTGATGTTCATATCGAGCCTCAAGAGGACGACTTGAGAGTGAGATATAGGATTGACGGGGTTTTACACGAAGTTGTGAGATCACCAAAGAAGATTCAGTTAGGAATGATAACAAGGTTAAAAATTATGGCAAATATGGATATTGCAGAGAGACGACTTCCTCAAGACGGACGTTTTAGTTTAATTGTGGATGGAAGGCCTATTGATTTTCGAGTAGCAAGTCTTCCCACTATTCATGGAGAAAAGATTGTTTTAAGGCTCCTGGAAAAAGAAAGCATAATGATGACACTGGAGCAATTAGGCTTTTCTGAGGAGACATTAAAAAGATTTAAGAGCTCTATTTCCAAACCCTATGGAGCAATTTTCGTCACAGGCCCTACAGGTAGCGGCAAAACAACCACTTTATACGCTGCTTTAAATATTTTGAATAGCATTGAGAAAAACATTATTACTGTGGAAGACCCTGTAGAATACAGATTGAGTGGTGTAGCTCAAGTTCAGGTCAATCCGAAAGCAGGACTTACCTTTGCTGCTGCTTTAAGGTCTATCTTAAGAAACGACCCAGACATCGTAATGATTGGAGAAATTCGTGATCAGGAAACTGCACTCATTGCTATTGAGTCCGCTCTCACTGGTCATTTAGTTCTTTCTACCCTCCATACAAATGATGCTCCCTCTGCCATTACAAGGCTCACAGAAATGGGTTTGGAAACCTTTCTTATCTCTTCTGCTGTAGACTGCGTTGTTTGCCAAAGATTAGCACGACTTCTCTGCCCTAAATGTAAAGAACCCTATATACCTTCCTTGGAAGCGCTGCGGAGAGTTGGCTTTCCTTTAGGAGAGGGAGAGGAGATACCTACCCTTTATCGACCTAAAGGGTGTGATTACTGTAGCCAAACGGGGTATAGAGGGAGAACTGGAGTTTTTGAAGTTATGCTCATGAGTGAGGAAATAGAAGGATTAACTGTGGAGAGAGCCTCTACTGAAGAGATAAAAAAAGTAGCTATTGCTGAGGGGATGAGAACACTCAGGGAAGAAGGCCTGCTGAAAGTTAAAGCAGGGCTCACTTCCATTGAAGAGATAATGAGAGTTATAGTTTAAGAAAGAAAGGGGGGATAGAAGTGGAGCAAATAAAAACTGGTGACTGGGACTTCGACGAGAAGCCTATAAAAGCCGAAGAAGCAGAGGGAGCAGAGGAATTCTCTTCAGATGAAGAGACTTTAGGAGAGGAAGCTAGAGAAGTTAAGGAAGTTGAAGGGAGAGATCCTCGGGAAGAGAAGCTGAGTCAGATTTTGAAGGAGCTATTAGAAAGTTCTCCTTATATTGAAGCAGCAGCTTTAGTTAGTTTTGATGGTCTCATTTTAGCCAGTGCTCTTCCTAGAGGGACAGAGGAGGATAGAGTGGCTGCCATGTCTGCAGCTATATTAAGCTTGGGTGAAAAAGCGGCTTCAGAGTTGGGAAGGGGCAATCTTTCTCAAGTTTTTGTAGAGGGCGATGATGGTTATGTTTTTCTTATGTCCGCTGCTGAAAAAGCAGTCTTAGTGGCGATTGCAAGTAAGAATGCAAAGTTAGGTCTGGCGTTTTATGATTTAAAAAAGACTGCTGAAAGCGTAGGAGAAGTACTTTAATAGGAGGTGATAAGATGGCTCTTAAAGGGAGCATAAAAGACTTTTCCTTAAATGAGATATTTCAGCTTATCACCATGGGCAAAAAAACTGGAGCGCTTGTGGTTAAAGGCGTGGAGCAGACTGGAACCATCTACTTTCAAAAAGGGGGAGTATACGCAGCTTTTACTCAGTGGAAGACGGTGCCTCTTGAGGAGAGAGTAGAAAGGAGTTTGAAGATAAGAAGGGAAGAATTGGAAAAATTTTTGAAAGAGGCGCAAGCAGCTGAGAAAAAGTTGGGCGAGTACTTAGTGGGAAAAAAGGTAACTACTGAAGAGAACTTAAAGAAGATTTTAGCGGAGCATCTTGCAGATACTCTTTTTGACATTTTTACTTGGAAAGAAGGTGATTTTTACTTTGAACCAGGGAAAGTTCATGAAGAATCTGATTGGGGCATTTTTGTTGATATCACTACATTGATGGAGATCACAGAAGCCCGTCTCGATGAGTGGAGAAAGATAAAAGAGAAGATACCCACTCTCAGTGCTTGTTATAAAATAAGTCTCAAGCCTGCGGAAGAGGGGAAAGAAATAATATTAAAACCACTGGAGTGGAAGGCTCTTTATTACTTAAATGGCGAAAACAATGTGACAGAGATAGCAGAATTATTGAATCTTTCTGAGTTTGAAGCTTGTCGCGTTCTTTACCGCTTAGTTGCTGAGGGTATGGTGGAAGAAGTAGGTAAAAAGGAGATTGAGAAGTGGAAAAAAGAAGTATTGGAGGAGGAAGTAAAAGGAGCTCCAGTAGAGGAGGAAGGGAAAGAACCTGCAGAAGAAGCAGTGAAGCCTCCTGAGGAAGGAGAGAAAAAAACAGAGGAAGTGGTAGAAGAGTTGACAGAGGAGATTACTTCTCAGCTTATGGAAGAGGAAAAAGGAGAGGTGCAAGTAGAGGTGAAAAAGGAGGAAGGAGTGCTTGAAGAAGAGCTTGAAAAGATGCTTCAAGAGCTAACCTCTCTTACTGAAAAGGAGGGAGAAGCCCCTAAAGAGATTAACAAATCTTCCGAAGCTCCTCTCATTTCTCTTGATAAGAATGTCTCTCGCGATGTAGTTATGAAGGTTATAAAAGGAATAAAAAGATTATAGGAGGTAGTAGAAATTGCAGTCATTAAAAGTAGTAGTAACTGGACCTTTTGCTGCTGGAAAGACCACTTTTATTAAAACTATTAGTGAAATCTCTGTTATCTCTACCGAAAAGCCTGTCACTGATAGGAAAGATAAGGAGAAGAAAAACGAAACCACAGTAGCGATGGACTTTGGGCGCATTACAATTTCAGACGATATTTCTCTTTACCTTTTTGGTACGCCGGGTCAAAAAAGATTCAGCTTTATGTGGGAAACTCTTTCGAAAGGGATGTTGGGCTTTATAATCTTAGTAGAGCTTAAGGATCCTTCTTCGTGGGCGAACTCGAAGGAAATGCTGGATTATTTCAGGGAGGTTTCTGATGTTCCTTACTTGGTAGCTGTCAATACTATGGGAGGAAAATCGGACCTATCTAAACTGAAGGAGGTAAAGGAGGAGTTGGGGATTGGTGAGGACATTCCATTTATTTCCTGTAACGCTTCGGATAAAGAAAGCGTGAAGGAGGTTCTTCTAACTTTAATGGAAAAGGTTTTAGATTTTTTGGATAAGCGTGGAAAGAGATAGGTTGGTTAAGGTGAAGTGGGCATCAATTTTTATAATTATTTTTGGTTTCTTCTACTTTTTTTCTCGGATTTTAGATGTAAAGAAAAAGAAAAAAATAGTTGAAGAGAAGGAAAAGCCTGCCGTTGAGCTATATTTCGATGATGGAAGTCGCATAGTCCTTCCTCCTGACTCTCCTTACTATAATGATTTTCAAAAATATGCCGATGAGCTAATGAGGAGAGAGGGAAATGGCACGGAGTGATCTAGCTACTTTACTCCTTAAAGCAGACTTAATAACTGAAAAACAACTTGAAGAGGCAAGAGAGGTTCAGAAAAAAACCGGCTTGCCCTTAAGCAAGGCTCTTCTTTACCTCGAGCACATTAGCCAAAAGGATTTAGTGAAAGCAATCGCTCAGCAGCTAGGGTTAGAGTTTGTAGACTTAGCTAGCGTAGAACCGGAAAAGGAGGCTTTAGATTTAATTCCAGAAGACTTAGCTCGAAAATACCTTGTTCTTCCTTTGATGAAGGAAGGGAAGAATATAGTTCTGGCTATGTCAAACCCTCGTGATTCTAGAGCAATAGAAGAAATAAATTCTTTAGGTAAACTTCGCGTAAAACCCGTTGTAGCTTTAAAGGACGAAATTATTAAAGCCATTAATAATTACTACACTCCTGCAGCGCTGAAAGATCTTTCCGATATTATGGAGGAAGTTGAAAGGTCAGTTTCTCTGAAGAAGAAAGCTGCTTCCTATGAACATTTTGAAGAAGTTGACCTTTCAGATTATAAAGTAGACCCCAATGCTCTTCTCGTAATTTCGGAAGAAGAGGCGAGAAAGAAAAAGATAATTCCTCTTTTTGTCGAAAATGATACTCTTCACATTGCTATTGCGGACCCTCATGACATTTTTCTCCTTGACAACTTGAGAATTTCAACTGGCTGTGAAATAAAGCCTTATAAGGCAAGTGAAGAGAGCATTATGGAAGCGATTTCTCAATATTATAAGATGACCGAGGTTTCGGAGGTTGAAGAAGAGCTGGATGAGCTTTTGGCGGAAGCTGAAGAGTCAGCTGAAGCAAAGAAGATTGATGAGATAATTGAGGATGCACCTATCGTGAAGTTGGCAAACTCCATTATCACCAGAGGGGTAAGGGAGAGGGCAAGTGATATTCATATTGAACCTCAGGAAAAGGATTTAAGAGTGAGATATAGAATTGACGGTGTTTTACAGGAAGTAATGCGCTCTCCCAAAAGCATTCAACCTGGGTTAATTTCTCGTTTTAAAATAATGGCTGGTCTTGATATTGCTGAGAGAAGAAAGCCACAGGATGGTCACTGTTCCCTTACAGTGAGTGGGAAAATTTATGATTTTCGAGTAGCTACTTTGCCTACCATTTACGGAGAAAGAGTAGTCTTGAGAATTTTGGCTAAGGAGAGCATCCTCTTCGATTTAGATAAACTGGGATTTCTTCCCGATAGTTTGGAAAAGTTTAGAAATGCTTACACTAAGCCTTATGGGGCTATCTTAATTACTGGTCCTACAGGAAGTGGAAAATCAACTACTCTTTATGCCACTTTAAATGTTCTCAATACACCTGAAAAAAATATAGTGACTATAGAAGACCCGGTGGAGTATCGACTTCCAGGAATAAACCAGGTCCAAGTTAATCCTAAAATTGGCTTTACTTTTGCCCGGGGCTTACGAGCTATACTTCGTACTTCACCTGACATTGTTATGGTGGGTGAAATAAGAGACAGGGAAACAGCCGAAATTGCTATCGAAGCTGCACTTACTGGACACCTTGTTTTTTCTACCTTGCACACAAACGACGCTCCTTCTGCTATTTCTCGACTTATTGAAATGGGAATTGAACCTTTTCTTGTTGCTTCAGCGATTGATTGTGTTCAAGCTCAGAGATTAGCTCGACGCTTGTGTGCGGAGTGTAAAGAACCTTATAAAACTAGCAAAAAGGCACTGGAAGAAATCGGTTTTCCTTTAGAAGATGATGAAATTCCTCCCCTTTATCGCTCTAAAGGATGTCCTAAGTGTAATGGAACAGGCTATAAAGGACGAATAGGTGTATATGAAGTAATGTCTGTGAGCGAAACAATAGAAAGACTAGCAGTAGAAAAAGCAACTGCAGAGCAGATTAAAAAAGTTGCTTTGGAGGAAGGGATGAGAACATTGAGGATGGACGGATTTGAAAAAGTAAGAATGGGAATAACTTCAATAGAAGAAGTCTTAAGAGTGGTGGTGTAGAAAGGAGTGGTGGTGAATTGCTTAGTCTAGACCAAATTCTTTTGGAAATGATGGAGAGAGGAGCAAGTGACCTTCATATTACAGTTGGTGCTCCTCCCATTATTAGAGTGGATGGTCAACTTATGGCCCTTGACTATCCTAAGTTGATGCCGCAGGACACAAAGGAAATGATTTACGGCATACTTACGCAAGAGCAGAGGGAAAAACTGGAGAAAAATTTAGAATTTGATTTCTCTTACTCCTTTCCAGGAAAAGGAAGATTTAGAGTAAATCTCTTTTTTCAAAGAGGCAGTTTAGCTGGAGCATTTAGGCTTATTCCGGTGAAAATTCCTACTTTGCATGAACTTGGACTCCCCAATGTTACCGAAGATTTTACTCGAAAGCCTCGTGGGCTAATACTGGTCACAGGACCAACCGGTGCAGGTAAGTCAACTACGTTAGCTGCTTTGATAAACATTATTAACGAAACGAGAAATTGCCATATTATTACTATTGAAGATCCTATTGAGTTTCTCCATCCACATAAAAAATCCATTGTCAACCAAAGGGAAGTTGGTGCAGACACGAAAAGCTTTGCTCATGCTTTGAAGTACGTTTTAAGGCAGGACCCAGATGTCATTCTCATAGGAGAGATGAGAGATTTGGAAACTATTTCGGCTGCTTTGACAGCCGCTGAGACAGGACATCTTGTGTTGGCCACTCTTCATACTCAAGATGCTCCCCAGACAATTGATAGGATAATTGATGTTTTCCCACCTTATCAGCAGCAGCAAATAAGAATTCAGCTAGCAGGAACGTTGCAAGGAATTGTTTCACAGCAGCTTTTGCCGAGGATGGATGGGAAGGGAAGAGTAGCAGCGGTGGAAGTCCTTATTCCCACAACAGGTATAAGAAATATGATAAGAGAAGCAAAAACACACCAGATTTATACAGCTATGCAGACAGGTGGCAAGTACGGAATGCAAACTATGGACCAGGCCTTGGCAGAATTGGTAAGAAGGGGTAAAATAAGTTTCGATGTGGCTTTACAGAGATGCGTTGACCCTCAGGATTTCAAGCAAATCCTAGGGAGGGCGGTATAAGTGGCAGCAACATATAGTTACAGAGTTCGCGACAGAAGTGGAAAAATATTAACAGGAGCAATCGAAGCAGAGAGCCTCACCGCTGTAGCTTCCAAGCTGCGGAGCATGGGCTACATCGTTCTTGATATTTCTGAAAAGAAAGAAGGCATTTCTTTAGGAGGATTTTCTCTTTTTAAAAGAGTTAAATCGAAAGACCTTACTGTTTTTACTCGTCAGTTCGCCACCATGATTAATGCTGGTGTTTCCATTACCAAGGCACTGGGAATTCTGGCAGAGCAGACTGCAAACGCTACCCTTTCAACAGTAATTTCTCAGCTTCAAAAGGATGTGGAGGGAGGACTTTCTCTTTCCGAGGCTTTAGCCAAGCATCCTAAAGTCTTTCCGCCTATTTTTGTGAACATGACCCGGGCGGGAGAAGCAGGTGGTGTATTGGATGACGCTCTTCTCAAAATTGCAGAGCATTTTGAAAAGGATCAAGAGTTAAAGTCTCGCATAAAGTCAGCTCTTTCCTATCCTATTGCAGTTGTGAGTGTGGCAACAATACTTGTTTTCGTCATGATTACTTTTATTGTTCCCATGTTTGTAAGGATGTTTGAAACGATGGGCGGAGAGCTTCCTCTTCCTACAAAGATGCTCCTTGCTCTAAGTGGTTTCATTAGAGGGGTGGGAGGTGTCTTCATCTTTGCTGGAATTGTAGGGATTTATCTTGGATATAAAGCAGCAAATTCTCGTCCTAACTCTAAGTACGTGATTGATAAAATTAAACTGCGCCTCCCTGTAATGGGTTCTTTAGTGCAGAAGATGTCTTTAGCTAAGTTCACCAGAACTTTTGCTACTCTTATTGCCAGTGGTGTTCCTATTCTCCAAGCGATGGATATTGTGGCCGATACAGCTGGTAATGAAGTGGTGACAAGGTCAGTTAAGGAGGCAAGATCGAGTATTAAAGAAGGAGAAACTATATCTAAACCTTTAGCGAAAAGTTCAGTTTTTCCTCCTATGGTTGTGCAGATGATAGCTATTGGAGAAGAAACGGGTGCCTTAGATGCCATGCTTACTAAAATTGCTGACTTTTATGACGCTGAAGTTACTGCAACCGTTGATGCTTTAACTTCCATTTTGGAACCCCTTTTGATGCTTTTCCTGGGCGTTTCAGTCGGTGGGGTTGTCATCGCTCTCTACATGCCCATGTTCTCTATAATCACCATGATTAAGTAAATGGAGAATTGTGCCAAAAGCTAATAATGCTCCCCGTTTTTCGTTATCCCTCTCTACATCAATTGAGGTAGATTTGAGCTAAAGCTTTTTTTATTTCTGCCGATAAAAAAGGAGAAATTTTGCGAAAGGGGGTGAAAAGGAATGGAAAAAGAGAGAGGTTTTACCCTTATTGAGTTAATGATTGTCGTCCTCATCATTGCTATTTTGGTTGCCATTGCCGTTCCTGTGTTTAACATTGCAAGAGAGAATGCGTGGAGAAGAACCTGTCAGGCAAACTTGAGAACAATTGACGGCGCCATTCAGACCTATTATGCTAGCTATGAGTCATTCCCCACTGGCTTCACAGGACAACTTACTGACAGTCATGCGCTAGTGGTAGGTGATTTTATAAAAGCTGCTCCAGAGTGCCCCAAAGCTAGAGCTGAGGCACAAACTTCTCTCTATAACATAGCTGGTACTTATCCTGACCTCGCTGCGTCCTGTCCTCAGAACTATACTGGTCACTCTTATTAATTCCTAGTTCGCACTCTGTGGAAAGGGCGGCGAAAGCCGCCCTTCTTCTTTTCAATTTTCCCCTCTTTATCAGAAAAAGGTGGAAAGACCCTTTTTTCTCTGGGAAAATATATAAAATGTTGAGTTTATTATTTTTCATCCTGGGGCTAGCTTTTGGCAGTTTTTTTAATGTGGTTATTTACCGCTTACCCAGAGAAGAATCCCTACTTTTACCTCCTTCACACTGTCCAAGCTGCCATACTTTAATTAAGTGGTATGACAATATACCTTTAATTAGCTTTTTGCTTTTAAAAGGGCGCTGTCGCTCTTGCGGGAGCCACATATCTTGGCGCTATCCATTAGTAGAGTTTTTAACCAGCTTTATTTTTCTCTTTTCTTATTTAGCTTACGGTATCTCGCCAAAGCTTTTTTCTTCTCTCTTCTTTCTTTCAATCCTTCTTCTCGTCTCTTTCATTGACTTTGAGACTATGCTCATCCCCAACCGTGTAATATTTCCAGCTTTAGGATTGACCTCTGTTTTCTGGTTAATAAGCATGTTTACCTCTTTTTCTTTTCTACCTCTTCTCAAGGGAACACTTCTTTCTTCTTTGTTAGGAGCTTTTACTTCCGGGGTTATCATTTCCCTCATTGTTTTTCTCTCTCCTCTTCTTTTTGGTCGAGAGGGAATGGGATTTGGAGATATAAAGCTCTCCATTTTTATCGGATTTTATCTGGGATATTATGTTATTGTATCTTTATTCATCTCTTTTCTTCTAGGTGGTTTTGTAGGAGCAATTCTCCTCTTGCTGAAAAGAAAAGGAAGGTTTGATGAGATTCCTTTTGCCCCCTTTCTTTCCTTAGCATCTTTTCTCTCCCTCTTTCTTGCTGAACCCATTGCTCAGTGGTATTTGAGCTTTCTGCACTAAAGAAAGCTTCTTCAAATGACGATATACTATAATAAAAGCGATATTTGAGGGAGAAAATGATTAAAAGAGAAGAAGGTCTAAGTATGATTGAGATAATGGTGGCTACAGTTTTCCTTTTTTTCGCTTTGAGTGTTTTATTAGCAGTAGTAGCAGCAGCGAGCAAGGCAGCTTTAGCTTCACGCATGCACTCTCGAGCAATTTACATTGCTAATCAAAAAATGGAGTATCTGCGTAGCCTCGACTTTGACGATGTAGGATATCTCAATCCTCAAGAGACAAGCGAGCCAGCTGGAGTTCTTCCCCGAAGTGAAGTTGTAACTATGAGTGGGACGACATTAACTGTCACTTATATAATTTATTGGGTAGATGACCCTAAAGATGGAACAGGAATAAATGATGAAGCGTCTGAACCTTCCAGGAGGGGGAAAGACTATAAGCATGTGAAAATTGTTGTTTCATGGTCTATTCCCACTCCAAATTCATACCAGGTGGCAACGAATATTGCAGGAAAAGAGTCTTTGGGAGTTCCTCCCATAGCCAGTTTTACCTCTGAGACATTGCCGGACAATTCTGTGGTTACTGGCACAGTAAGCATTGGTGTAAAGGGTGAAAGGGAGGCGAGCGGAACAGCAGCAGATATTTCAGGCTTGGCTTTAGATATTGGAGGAGGGATAATATATCAAAGCTGGGTAATTTCTCCTCCTCAAAGCGAAGCTGTGGAGTATTACACTTGGGACACGGACACCTCTCTTACTCCCGATGGAATTTATGAAATTCGAGCTATTGCTAGAGATGCGCGAGGTTTGGATGACTATGTTTCGCGCTACTGGGTGGTGAATAACTATGCTCCCACTCAGACACCCGTGATTCAAGAAGTTACACCCGGTGTTAATTCTGTAAATGTCTCTTTCACCACGATTATGGACGGGCGCGACTATGTTTCTACCTATGTGTTCGGAGTTACCGAAACTAGAGGGGCAAATCCTGGAGATTACTTTACGACCACTGTGACTGTGGCAAGTCCAGAAACAGGTTCAGGTGCAGGAACTGTAAATGGTCTTTCTCCCTGGACAACTTATAGATTTGTGGTTTCTGGTTATAGCTATGGTGATTACAGTCCTCCTAGCGATTATGTCACTACCACTACCTCCATATATCTATATGAAACACTGGAAGATAGACAGGGGAACAAATATAACATTACCTTTGAGTGGTCTCCGCCGGCAGACTCCTCTATAGTGGTTGATAATTACAAGATTTATAAAGACGGTGAATTTTTAGGTCAAGTTAGCGGAAGTGTAAATACATACACTGACACTGGCATTCCCAGAAACTCTACTCACAATTATCAAGTTTTCGCCTATGACAATCTGGGAAATCTACTTAATTTCAGTCCAATAATTTCTGTGATAGCTGATGGGGTGATTCCGTGATGAGAGGAGAAAAAGGTTTTACCCTCATAGAAATGATGTGGGTGATGGCTTTTATCGTTATTGTTCTCACTGCTTCTTACCTTGTTTTTGAATCAGGCCTTTCTTTAGATAGGAAAACGAGATCTCAGGTTGAGTCTCAAGAGGAAGTGAGAAGGGCGATGAGAATTATCACTAGATACTTAAGACAGGCAGAGAATTTCATAGGAAGCGAAGTAACTACATATACTTTGGGTTTCTCAGCTGAACTCGATGCAGACAATGCTACTACAGAATGGGTACATTTTTATCTTTCAGGCACAGATTTAATGATAACTTTGGAAGAAACTGCTACTACACAGCGGGTTTTGGTGCGTAACGTGAATAACTCTTCTTATAATGAGCCCCTCTTCACTTACTATGATTCAGGGGGAGATGTAATTACGGTGGTCGGAGACAGACCTTCAGACACAAGGCGCATTAGAGTAAAAATTATCGCCGAATCCCCAAATGTCACCAACCCCTTTACTTTAGAAACTGATATTTTTCTCCGAAATAAATAAGGGAGTGATGAAAGTGAAGTTTATGAAGGGAGAAGAAGGTGTAACTACAATTGTAGTAATAGGGCTTTTTCTTGTTCTCACTATTCTTGCCGCCGGTGTGCTTACCCTGGCAGTTCAAGGACTACAAGCTGTCACCGAGAACAGAAAGTATGTAAAAGCTTTGAACATTGCGGAAGCTGGTCTTGACCGTCTTCTCTGGGACCTTCAAGAACAGGGTATTGACAGCGTTCTTTCTGCTCCAGAGTTTAACCTCACCTTTAATGATGGAGTAGCAGAAGTAAGCATTACTACTCAAGGAGCAGGAACATTTCAATTGAGAGCTGTATCCGTCGGTCGTTTAACTGAAGATTCCTCTCCTACTACTTATCTAAAAGCAGTAGAAGCTACCATTTTTTCTATCAATATCTGGGATATGAACTTTGCAGGTGGCTCGCAACAGTCTGTGCAAACTGGTACCAGCGGAATAACCGGGCAGGGAACGTTTATTGGGCCTATTTTTGTGCGGGGAAGTCTCCCCTTAGGAGGAAACTCGGCTATATATGAAGGCCCTATCTTTATTAGAGAGGGACAGATAATTGTGCAGAGCAACTCTGTAAATTTAGGAACTAGCTCTGACCATATTGAATATTCCTATATCGATGGTGACCCGCCTATTGTGGATGGGAATGGAAATGAGATTTTAGAAAGCGAGTGGGAGGCGAGGGGAATTTACATTGATACTCTTTACGGTAATACTCCAGAGATTGAGCTTCCCACCCTTAACAGTACAAACCTTCGAACTTATCGACAAAGAGCTGAAGATGAGTCTACGGATAATACCTTTAGTGGGACTACTCAAACAGCTCCTTTTATGAATGAGAACGAAGTGATATATCCTCAAGTACAAAACGCTTTTTCTGGCGTTGACTCTGGAAAATACAAGGTTCTTGACAGTGATACAGAAAACAGCCCTCTTAGCCAGGGAGGGTTTAATGTTGCAATTGGTGCTTCCACTCCCTCCTTTGGCATGGTTGATGTAGATGGGGATTCAGAAATAGTCGATGACCGCCCTTACTGGGAATTTGCCTGGGATACTACCAACAGCGTTCTCTATATTAACGGAACTGTTTTTATTGATGGCGATCTCACTCTTGGAGATGGTGTGGAGACAATTAATTATATGGGGCGGGGAACGATCGTGGTGAATGGAGACATAACTTTAGAAAGCCATCTTCTTACTTCGGACTTCCCTCAAACGAGTGCTATTGGACTTGTTTCAGCAGGAGATTTCATCATTCAAATTGCAAACTCGTTAAGCAATCCTTCAGATCCTTACGGGAGCAATCCCGATATTCAGGGTGCTTTCTTTGCTCTTGGTGATGTAGACTTCCGTCAAAGCGCCCAATATACGAAGACTAGAGGAACGATTATTGGTGGAAGTTTTATCTTTGAAAATATGAAGCCTATTCTTCAAGTTGATCCGGACCTTCCCGATAAACTTCCTCCTTCACTTCCAGGAAGTCCTGCCGAAAGCGGTTATCACGCTTCAGTTACCTCGTGGAGGGAGATCCCACCGCCATAACTTGCGAAGGGGTTTTAAAAGTGGTAAAGTTATCCAGGTTTTTGATAACTGGAAAGAGTTTTTTCACTTCATTAAAGTGCAGTTTGAGGAAGGATTTTGGTGAAAAAAAATTTGAGGTATTGCCTAAAAGTGATGAATATGTTTTAATTTCTAAAAAGGATAGTAGCTTGACAGTAGGAGATGAACTAATGGTCGCAGTTTGCATGGTAGGAGGGATTGTAATTGCTTCTTAGTTTTGGTAGTTCTAAATCCGGGGTAGGTTTAGAAATAGGCTCCAGCTCTTTTAGGGTTGTGGAGCTTCAAGGATCCATTCAATTCCCTACTCTTACCAACTGTGGTTTTGTAAAAGTGCCTCGCGGGGCGGTGGTAGGAGGGGAAATTGTTGATACTGAGGTCGTTTCATACACTTTAAGTGAACTCTGGAGAAAAGTTGGTCTTCGTGAGAAAAAAGTAATCATTGGGATAGGAAATCAAAAGGTAGTCATCAGAGTAATTGAACTTCCATATATGGAGAAACAAGAATTAAAAAGTGCTCTTCAGTTTCAAGCCCAAGACTACATTCCCATTCCTATTGAGGAAGTTATTTTAGATTACGAAGTAATTGATGAGTTTACTCGCGAGAGTGGCGAAAAAATGCTTCAAGTCCTTTTGGTAGCTGCTCAGCGGGAGATGATTCAAAATGTTGTCCAAGCGGCTGAAGGTGCAGGGTTGAAACCTGAAGTTATTGATGTTTCTGCTTTTGCTATTCCTCGTCTTCTTTTGCCTCCTCAACCTGAACCTTCTCTTGCGGAAGAGCCTAAGGTTCCGGAAACGGTAGCTTTAATAAACGTGGGCGCTGGGATTAGTAGTGTAGTGATTGTTGAGGGGGGAGTAGTGCGGTTTGCCAGAGTCGTTGCTTTAGCCGGAGATGATTGGACGGAAGCAGTAGCTGATAGTTTTGGAATTACTTTTGAAGAAGCAGAAGAATTGAAAGTGGAGATTGGCCTTCCTCCTCTAGTCGGAGACAGATTTATGAATCTTCCTTCTGAGACTCTAGATAAAGCAGAAATGGTTCAAGATGTATTAGAGAGAGAAGTTACAAGATTTATAGGCGAGGTGAAGAGATCTTTTGATTATTATCTCGCTCAGTCTCCGGTGGAAATAAAAAGAGTTTTAATCACAGGAGGGGCAGCTAAGCTTAAGCATTTTGTTTCTTATCTTGAGAAAGCTTTAGAAGTCGAAGTTTCATATGGTAAACCTCTAGAGAGGGTGCGATTAAGCCCACGCCTTTCCCGAGAGGCTTTGGAAGAAGACGAGCTTTCGTTAGCCATACCCCTTGGGCTTGCTTTAAGGGGGTTGCGCTAAGGTGGGGGCAAATGGCATAAATCTATTACCACCAGAGATAATTGAGAAGAGAGAGTCGGAGAGAAGACTTTTAATTATTGGTCTTGTAAGCTTGCTTTACATTGCTATTCTGGTGATGATTTACGTGCTTCTTCAAGCTAAATTGTATCAGGAGAATCTAGTTTTAACCCAGCTCAAAACTCAAAATGCTCTCCTCAACAAGCAAATAGCTGAGTTTAAGATTTTTGAGGAGAGAAAAGCAGCAGTTGAGAGTCGGAGGCAGGTTATTGAGCAGGCGATGGCAGGTGAAATTTCCTGGTATAAACTTTTTTTGGAGATAAGCATGATAATTCCAAACGACATCGCGCTAGAGAACTTAAATGTGGATTTAGCAGAAGGATTGAAGATGAACGGCAAAGCGAAAAGCTACTTGGCTATAGCTAAATTAATGGTGAGATTAAACGAATTGGATGAGGTTGAAAATGTCTGGCTGGATAAGATGGATTTAGGTTCTGATGGCTACTATTCTTTTGATATGAGTGTAGTTTTAAAGAAAATAGCTGAAGGAAATCAGGGTGCTGTTCAGGGGAGCAGCGGTGGAGGAGGATAATGAATATAAAGCTTAGCCTCCAGCAGGCAGTGATAGCAGGAGCAGTAATAATTATTCTGCTTTCTTTTCTCTTTTTCTTTCTGGTTTGGCGACCTATGAAAGGAAGACTCGACCAGGTAAGGCAGGAGCAGACGGAAGAAATAAAAAAGGCAAGATCCGCTCAGGTGACACTGCAGAGATTGCAGCAGTTAAAGCAACAAGCACCAGAGATAGAATCTCAATTGATAGAGCTTTCCAGAAGGATGCCTGAAGATCCTGCCATTCCCTCCCTCATTATAGAACTTCAGCAACTTGCTAATGAATCGGGTTTAAATTTTGTTTCTTTCACTCCTTCGCAGCCTACAGAATTGGGCAATTACAGTTCTCTTCCCATTGACATGACTCTTCAAGGATATTTCAACAGGGTGAGGGAAGATGGGGGAAGTCTCCTTGACTTTCTTTATCGTTTAGAGCACTTTCCTCGTGAAATAAAGGTTGTCTCGGTTAATATTACGCCTGGAACAGACGGTCTTCCTGCTCTTTCCATCACCATGAAAGCAGAGACTTACATTTTTGGAGGACAGGGAAAAGCGCAAGCGCAGGGAGGTAAATAAAGAAATGGGTGGTATTTTAGAAAAATTAAAGCAGTTTCTCTCTTCACCTTTAGGAAAATTAGTGGTTATCGGAGGAGGTGTCTTTATTATTTTCATCTTTTTCTTAATCTTAATATTTTTCATCCTCTTTAGAGGACCTTCTCCAGAAATGGGCGTAAAGGTTCCGAAAACTACAGTTTTACCGGAGGAAAAGAAAGAGGAGAAAGAAGAGGCAGTAGTAACAGTCACTCCGCTTAATGAAGGTTATGAAATTTTTACCATTGAGGGTTTTAAGGATCCATTTAAACCTCTCACGAGCGAGGAGACTACAGAAACAACTCCTACAGGAGAAGTTCAGATTTCCTCTTTGCTTTTAAAAGGGATAAAGATAGTGGAGGGGGAGCCGCAAGCTGAAATTTTCTATAATGGGGAAGTACTTACAGTTCAGGAGGGAGATCAGATTGGAGATACTCCCTACCGCGTTTTGAGTATTGGGGATGATTGGGTAAAGCTCCTTTATGGCGATGAGACTTACTATCTTTATCTTTCAGGTGGAGTAGAAAGCTACGCGAAGTAGGTTAGTTTAATGCCTTTACGCTGGCTTACGGCTGGGGAATCACATGGATCATCATTATTGCTAATTATCGAGGGATTACCTGCGGGTATTTGCATTGACCCTTCCTTTCTTCAATGCGAGCTCAAGCGGCGGAAAAAAGGTTATGGTCGAGGGAAGAGAATGGAGATTGAAGAGGATGAGGTAGAAGTTCTTTCTGGCATCAGAGGAGGAAAAAGTATAGGTAGTCCCATTTCACTTCTTATTAAGAACCAAGATTTCGAAAACTGGAAAGAAGTAATGGATCCTTTCTCAGGAAAAGGAGGAGTGCTCACTTCGCCTAGACCCGGTCATGCTGACCTAGCAGGCGGTTTTAAATATGGTTTTCAAGACTTAAGGAACATTTTAGAAAGGGCGAGTGCCAGGGAAACAGCCGTCCGAGTAGCAGCAGGGGCGCTGGCAAAAAGCTTTTTAAAGGAATTTGGCATTTATGTGATAAGCCAAACTTTAGCTGTGGGAAATGTATTTTCGGAGAAAAGAATTTTCTCTCTTAGTGATGCAGAGAAAGTTGAAAGTTCACCTTTGCGCTGTTTGGATAGGGGTAAGGAGGTGGAGATGATAAAGTTAATAGATGAAGCGAAAAAAAGGGGCGATACCCTGGGAGGGATTTTTGAAGTAGTTGCCTTTGGAGTGCCACCGGGTTTAGGAAGCTATGTGCAATGGGATAAACGCCTGGATGGAAAACTAGCGCAGGCTTTACTTTCTATACCTTCAATTAAAGGTGTTGAAATTGGTGAAGCTGTGTTTCAGGCATCGAATTTTGGAAGCAAGGCGCACGATGAAATTTTCTTTGATGAAAAAAAAGGTTTTTACCGCCGCTCTAATTATTGTGGAGGTCTTGAGGGCGGATTAACCAATGGAGAGAATATTGTTTTAAAAGGCTATGTAAAGCCTGTTCCTACTCTTGGTAAACCTCTGAGAAGCGTAGACATCATTACCAAGAAAGAAAAGAAAGCCAGCCGGGAAAGAGCCGATATATGCGTGGTGCCCGCTGCTGGAGTAGTAGCCGAAGCAATGGTTTCCCTTACTTTAGCAGACTCCTTTTTAGAGAAGTTTGGGCAAGATAGTTTAGATGACATAAAGAACTCTTATGAGATTTACCTTTCCCGAATAGAATGGAGAAAAGAAACATAGTTCTCATCGGTTTTATGGGAGCGGGGAAGACCACAGTGGGTAAGTTGCTTTCAAAAAAACTGGGGAGAAGGTTTTTAGATACAGATGAAATTATAGAGAAGAAGATGTCTCTCGCGATTTCTCAAATATTTAAAAAGTACGGTGAAGCTTATTTCAGAGATATTGAAAGCCAAGTTGTAAAAGAAGTTTCTGCTTCAGAGAACCAGGTTATCTCTGTGGGAGGAGGAGCAATCTTGAGAGATGAAAACGTGAAAACTTTAAAAGAAAAGGGAGTTTTAATCTATCTCCAAGTCCCACTTTCAGAGCTGGAGAAGAGACTTAAAGGTGCACAGGATAGACCACTTCTTAAGGTGGAAAATGCGGAAGCTCAAGTGGAAAGGATTTTTGCTTCTAGAAAAAAGAGATATGAAGAAGTGGCAGATTTCATTGTGGATGGAAGTAAGCCTGTAATGGAAGTGGTGGATGAGATAGGGAGGATAATAAGTGCAAAAAGTTAAAATAGCGGCTCCTTCCAGAAAGTATGAAGTTTTTATTGGCTCAGGTCTTTTAAGAAATATCTCTTCCATCTGGCCTTTTAGAGAAAAAAAAGTGGGCATAGTTACTCACAGTTTTCTCTCTAAGAGATATGGAAAAGTTATAAAGAAGGAGCTTTCTTCAAAGCATGAAGAGATACTTTTTTTTACTTTTTTAGCCGGAGAGAGAAGTAAAAGTTTCCGTTCTGCTATTCGTCTTTATGAATTACTGGCTCAGAATGAGTTTTCCCGTGATTATATCCTTGTTGCTTTGGGAGGAGGAGTGTTAGGGGATTTAGTGGGTTTTGTTGCTTCTACTTATATGAGAGGTATAAGTTATGTGCAAATTCCCACTACTTTTTTAGCTCAGGTTGACAGCAGCATTGGAGGTAAAACTGCACTTAACCTTCCTTTTGGAAAAAACCTGGTGGGAACATTTTATCAACCTTCGCTTGTTATTTCCGATTTGACACTTTTAAGCACACTTCCGAGGAGAGCTTTCCGCTCTGGTTTGGCAGAGGTCATTAAGACAGCCTTTCTTTTTTCGCCGGCTCTTCTCGACATGGTGGAAGGGAATCTGAGGCAAATTTTGAGTTTAAGAAAAGAAGTAGTAGAAGAAGTTGTAGCTGAATGTGTGAAACTGAAAGGGAAGATGGTGGAGGAAGATGAGTTAGATGTGAGGGGAATGAGAGCTCTACTGAACTATGGTCATACTTTTGGACATGCTTTGGAGAAGGTGTATGGCTTTGGATACCTCACGCACGGTGAAGCTGTCTCCATTGGGATGATTGTGGCGGGGAAGATCTCCCACGCCTTAGGCTATCTTAATAAGCAAGTTCTCGAAAGACATATACGCATATTGAAAAAAGCAAATCTTCCTGTAGAAATCCCTTTTTCTTTGAAGGAAAACATTTTTGAGGCATTGAAGTGGGATAAGAAGAGATTTGAAGAAAAGTTAAACTTAATTTTACTTAAAGATGTAGGAAAGCCTTTTATAAAAACTCTGAGTTTAAAGGAGTTGGAAAGTTTGTGGAAAAAGTTGAGTTAGAAGGGAGATTGCCTTTGAGACAAAGTAAAAAATGGATTTGTTTTGTGTACTCCCTTCAAGCTGTTCTTATTTTCATTCTTTTTCCTCACTTTTTCTTCCCCTCTTTAGTGGGGGGAGGATACTATTACGAAATGAGATATTTATCTCTCCTTCTCATCTTTCTTCTCTTTATTTTTCTTCTTTATATTAAAAAAGAAGTGCATTTTCCTCTCAAATTGTCTTGGGTTCTCCTTCTTTTAGTTTTTACACTTACTCTCTCTTCCTGGAAGAGTCCTTTTCTTACAGTGGAGAAAATTCTTCTCTTCGCTTCTTATGCAGCTGCTTTTTTTATAGGAGTAAACATTTTTGAATTTCGAGAAAGATTGGAAAAAACACTTTTCTTTTCTGCCTTCCTTCTTTCTCTTTACGGCTTGTGGCAGTTTTTGGTCGGTTTTAATTTAATAGCGGAATTTGTCAAAAAGGAAGGGATATTAGCACCAGCCCTTCAAAGCAGAATTTTTTCCATTTTTACTAGTCCCAATAATTTTGCTGGCTTTCTTATTTTAGTTATTCCTTTGGGTTTCTATTACTCTTTTAAGCCACGCCTTAATATCTTCTTCCTTTTAACTTCAATTCTTTTAACCACGCTTTTTTTGACTTTTTCTCGCGGAGGAATTCTTTCATTAATCTTTTTGACTCTTGTTTTGCTTTTTCTTTTAAAAGATTTAAAAAAAGGAGGGGAAGTATTGGGAGTTATTTTTTTCTCCCTTCTTTTAGCAGGAGCAATTTATTATATTAGTTCAAACTTTAACTTCATAGTTTCTCCTCCAAGTTCTCTGGAAAACGTGGTGAGGGAAGAGGCCGTTATTGAAAGTGCCCAGGGGAGGTTTGAGTTCTGGGAGGGTGCAATTCGCATTTTTTCATCTTATCCTCTCTTGGGCAGTGGATTAGGGACTTTCTCTCAAGTTTACAATCAATTTCAACCGGGGAGGTGGTATTCCCGTTTTGCTCATAATATTTATTTGGAGATGGCTTCAGAAACTGGAGTTTTAGGTTTAATTGCTTTCCTTTCTCTTATTTTGGGAATTATTTTCTTAGTCCGAGATGATGAAAAAAAACCTTTTTTTCTAGCTTCTTTTTTGGGTTTTTTGCTTCACAACTTTTTAGATTACGATTTGAACCTCTCTGTTGTGGGGATAGCATTTTTCTTTTTAGCAGGATTAAATATAAAGGAAGGAGAGACCTTCTCTTATAGAGGAAGCAATCTTTTTTTTCCCATCTTTGCCAGTTTGTTAGTTTTACTCTTTTTTTTCTCCAATTTTTTTCAAGAAGCAGGGATAAATTTTTTGAACAGCGATAATAGAAATGCAGGAGTGAAATATCTTGAAGTCGCCACATTGCTGAATCCTCTTTCTGCCCGAGGTCATGTCTGGCTGGCACACGGTTATTTAAACAATTCTGAGTTTATCAACGCTTTTCGAGAAGCAAAAAGGGCTGTTTTTTACGCTCCTTTTAATGCGTCTTCGTGGGAGACTTTAGGCTTAATTGAAGAGGTAAAAGGAGATTTGGAAAAGGCTGAGTTTGCTTATAGAAGAGCTCGTGAGTTAAGTCCCAAAAACCCTTATTACCATAGAGTTTTGGGTGAATTTTATTTAAGACATAAGAAGTATGAAGAAGCAGAGAAAGCCTTTGAGAAAGGATTAGGTTTATTACCTTTGTATAGAAGTGGAATGAAAGATGCTTTGGAAAGAACTCCTGCCTATGAGCTGATTCTCATCTATGTAAATGAGGGAATTCTTCAGTTAGAAAAAAAGAATTTCAAAAAAGCATATCAGTATGCAGAAAAAGCAATATCCTACAAGAGTAATCTGGCAACTGCTTTAATTGTGAAGGGGAAGGCTTTGAAAGCGCTGGGAAAAGAAGTTGAAGCGCTGCTCTCTTTTATGGAAGCTCTTAAGATTACAGAGAGTGCTGAAGTATATTATGAAATAGGTACAATATATGAAAAGGAGGGAAAGATAAAAAAGGCAAGGGAACACTTCCAGAAAGCTTTGGAGCTGAACCCCAAGCTTGAAAAAGCGAGAGAGAAACTAGACTCATTGGGGGTGAAGAAATGAAGGTTTTAGTGATTCACGGTCCTAACCTAAATCTCTTAGGCGAAAGGGAAAAGGACGTATATGGCAGCGAAAGCCTTAAGGAGATTGATAAAAAAATAAGAAGGAAAGCTTCTCAACTTGGAGTTGATGTGGAAATATTTCAGTCAAATTATGAGGGAGAGATTATTGAAAGAATACATGAAGCCAGGAAAAGATTCAAATTTTTAATTATCAATCCGGGCGCTTTCACTCATTACAGTTACGCCTTGCGAGATGCTATTAAAGCATCTTCTCTCCCCTGCGTAGAAGTTCACTTGAGTAATATTTATGCTCGTGAAGATTTCCGAAAGGAGTCGGTTATTGCTCCTGTGGCTATTGGACAGATTTCTGGTTTTGGTTCTCTTAGTTATCTTCTCGCTCTTGAGGTGGCTGCTAATTGGGAGTGAAGCGATTAACTTCTCTTCGTTCTCTTTACTCTCTTTTTAAAAAAGGAGTTATTGACGCTTTCTGGATTTCTTCTCTCCTGAACATTCGCTACCTCACTGGTTTTAGCGGTACTTCAGCTTACCTTCTTCTTTTAAGGGGAAGAAAGATTCTAATTACTGATAAGAGGTATGAGGAGCGGGTGGAAAGTGAACTGAGTGGTTTAGAAATAGAAATAGCAGAGGATAGCTATTTACACACTTTAAACAGGTTGCTCATAAGGGAGAAGGTGGAAAAACTGGGAGTTGAAGCAAACAACTTGAGCTATCTTACCCTTTTAAAGGCTCGTCGAATTTTTCCTGCCAAGCTCATTCCTTTTAATACACGGGGGTTAAGAGCAATTAAAAGCCAGAATGAACTGGAGAAGATAAAAAAGGCTATAGAAATATCGGAGAGAGCTTTCAAGGAAGTATTGAATAAGATTAAACCAGGGGTAATGGAAAAGGAAGTTGCTTTATGGCTGGAAACTACAATGAGGGAAATAGGAGCAGAGAGAGTAGCTTTTGACATCATTGTAGCTTCTGGGGAAAGAAGCAGTATGCCACACGCTCAAACATCTTCTAAAAAAATAAGAAAAAAAGAATTGCTGTTAGTCGATTGGGGTTGTGTCCTTGAAGGTTATCATGCTGATATTACAAGGAATCTCGTATTAGGAAAAGCTAGTAAAAAACAGAAAGAAATTTTTTCCTCTGTTAAAGAAGCACAAGACTTTGCCTTCTGGTGCTTAACGCAGTATCGAAAAGGAAGGACTATTTACAAAAAAGTAAAAAGATTTTTAAGTGAGAGGGTCAAAGAAGATGACTTTCTGCACGGTTTAGGACATGGAATAGGTCTTGAAGTTCACGAATTTCCCAGACTCGGTGAAGGTAGCGAAGACAGAATAGCCGAGGGGATGATTTTCACTCTTGAGCCAGCACTTTACCGTAGAGGCTTTGGGGGAATTCGCTTAGAAGACGAGGTGGTCATGAGGGATAGATATGCAGAAAGAATCACAACTTTACCTCGCGAATTGATAGAGCTCTAAATAAACAAATTTTTGCAAATATCCTCTCTTTCCAATAAAATCTTATCGACAAAAATAAGCGAGGTGGTAATTTGATTTCCACAAATCAGTTTAAGAACGGCTTGGCAGTTGAAGTTGATGGAGAAATCTTTATTATTCTTGAGTTTCAGCATGTAAAGCCGGGGAAAGGACAGGCTTTTGTGCGCACAAAACTGAAGAATTTGAAAACCGGTGCCACTATATCGAAGAATTTTCGAGCGGGAGAAGAGGTAGAGGAGGCTTACATAGATAGGCGGGAAATGGAGTATCTCTACAATGACGGGGACAATTTTTACTTCATGGACTCTCAAAATTATGAGCAGGTTTCTCTCTCTCAAGATGAAATTAAGGATGCAGTAAAATTTTTGAAAGAGAACACAAAAGTAGTCATTCTTTTCCATGTAGGAAAACCGGTTCTTCTTGAGCTTCCTATTTTCGTTGAGCTTAAAGTGGTGAGGACTGAGCCGGGAGTGAAAGGAGACACTGTTTCGGGAGGAACAAAACCGGCTGAACTTGAAACAGGAGCAACTATTCAGGTACCGCTTTTTATTGAAGAAGGAGATATAGTGAAGGTGGATACGAGAACTGGCAAATATGTTACTAGAGTTTAGGAGGTAGATTTGAAAGTTAAACCAGTGAAGATTACGGACACAACTTTAAGAGACGCCCATCAGTCACTCTGGGCGACGAGAATGAGAACGGAAGATATGGTTCCTATCCTTGAAAAAATGGATGAAGTTGGTTTTTTCTCTATGGAGATGTGGGGAGGAGCGACATTTGACGCCCCCTTGAGGTTTTTGGATGAGAATCCGTGGGACAGGATTAGAGTGGTAAAGAAGCACCTCCGCCATACAAAATGTCAAATGCTTTTAAGAGGACAAAACCTGGTGGGTTACCGGCATTATCCGGATGATATTGTAAAACGCTTTGTAAAGCACGCCGCTGAATGTGGAATAGATGTCTTTCGCATTTTCGATGCCTTAAACGATGTAAGGAACCTTGAGGTTGCCATTAAGGCTGTCAAGGAAGCCGGTAAGCATGCTCAAGGAGCAGTGGTTTACACTATAAGTCCTGTTCACACACTTGAACATTATGTAGAAACCGCTCAAAAACTGGTGAAAATGGGGGTGGATTCCATCTGCATTAAAGATATGGCTGGCCTCCTCACCCCTTATCGCACCTTCCGACTGGTGGAGAAGTTAAAGGCAGAGATTGACATTCCTATTCATCTCCACTGTCATTATATTGGTGGGATGGCTCCTATGAACTACCTGAAAGGGATAGAGGCAGGGGCAGATATCATTGATACAGCTAGTTTCCCCCTCGCTTTTGGGAATTCCCAACCTGCCACGGAGATGATAGTAGCGGCACTTAAAGATACGCCATATGATACAGGCTTTGAGTTGGAGCTTCTTTATGAGATTGCTGAGTACTGGGAGAAGGTTAGGGAAAAGAGAGGTTTCCAGAGGGGTGTTACCTCACTGGTTCACATGAAGATATTTTCTCATCAGGTTCCCGGAGGAATGATTTCAAATCTTTTCAGCCAACTTGAATATCAAAAGGCAATTGACCGTTTGCCTGAAGTTTTAGAGGAGATTCCTCGAGTCAGAGCTGAAGTTGGTTACCCGCCTCTTGTGACTCCGCTTTCTCAAATAGTAGGAACGCAGGGTGTTTTAAATGTTCTTTCTGGTAAAAGATGGTCTGTTATACCCAAAGAGATGAAGGATTATCTTAAGGGGCTTTATGGGCAACCTCCGGGCCCAATCGACCCCGACATTCAAAAGAAAGTTCTGGCAGAGGAAGAACCTGTTACCTCTCGTCCAGCGGACTTGCTCACGGAAACATTCGAGGATTATTATAATGAGATAAAGGACTTGGCGCAAAATGAAGAAGATGTTCTCTCGTATGCTCTTTTCCCCAAATCAACTAGAGAGTATCTGGAGAGGCATAAAGATGATCTGGAAAAGACAGTTTTTATGGTTGCAAGTGGAGTTTCTGCAGTAAGGAAGGGAGATGATTTAATGGATATAGGAGAAATTAAAGAACTAATTAAGGCTCTTGAAGAGAGCGAAGTGGATGAAGTTGTAATAGAAAAAGATGGGATGAAGGTAATAGTGAGGAAAAAGGAGGGGCAAGTTCCCGAGTTAGAGAAGGAAAAGAGAGAGCCTGAAGAACTTGAAGCAAAGAGGGAAAAAGAAGAGAAAGAAGAGGTAAAAGTAGGAGAGCATCCCGATAATTGGAGGGAGATTCGCTCCCCTATGTTGGGAGTTTTTTACCGCGCACCTTCTCCTGACTCTCCTTTTTATGTGGAGGAGGGAGACATTGTAGAGCCTGGTCAAACACTGTGTCTTATTGAGGCAATGAAACTTTTTAATGAAGTTACTGCTGAGGAGAAGGGAGTTATAAGGAAGATTTGCGTAGAGAATGCTCAACCTGTCGAATATGGGCAGGTTCTCTTTCTTTATGAACCTCTTAATAGCGAAGCAGGAGAAGGCTAAATAATGTTTAAAAAGGTTCTCGTTGCTAACCGTGGCGAAGTTGCTATTCGCATTATCAGAGCCTGTCGAGAGTTAGGAATTAAAACTGTAGCTGTGTATTCTGAAGCAGATAAGGATTCTTTGCATGTGAAAATGGCAGATGAGTCATACTGTATAGGCCCCCCTCAACCTATCAAGAGTTACCTTAACATACCAGCTATTGTAGCTGCTGCGGAGGTTTCAGGTGCTGAAGCTGTACATCCAGGATACGGGTTTTTAGCGGAGAACCCATCCTTCGCAGAAATTTGTGAAGCTGTTAACCTCACCTTTATTGGTCCCCCCGCTAAGGTGATAGAGGAGATGGGAGATAAGGCTAAGGCGAAAAGGGAAATGCAGCAAGCAGGAATTCCTGTTATTCCTGGTACAGACGAGAAATTAGGAGCTAATTCTGAAGAAGCTTTAAAATTTGCGCGGAAAGTATCATTTCCTTTGATAATAAAGGCAGCAGCGGGTGGTGGGGGAAGAGGCATGCGCATTGTTCATTCCGAGGGAGACCTTCTTGAAGAACTGGATAAGGCCAAAGCAGAAGCAAAAGCAGCTTTTGGTAACGGAGAGCTCTATTTAGAGAAATATTTAGAGGAACCTAGACACGTTGAGGTTCAAATTATAGCAGACAAAAAAGGAAATGTAATTCATTTAGGAGAAAGGGATTGTTCCATTCAAAGGCGCCACCAAAAGCTTTTGGAAGAGTCCCCTTGCCCGGTGCTTGATGCGGAGAAGAGAGAAGAAATAGGAGAGCTTGCTAAAAGAGCAGCTAAAGCTATTGGATATGAAAATGCAGGAACAATTGAGTTTCTTATGGATAGCGAAGGCAATTTTTATTTTATGGAAGCAAATACTAGACTGCAGGTAGAACATCCTGTAACTGAAGAAGTAACAGGCATTGACATTGTAAAACTGCAAATTTTGGTGGCAGCAGGGGAGGATATTCCATTTTCTCAAGAGGATATAGAGTTTAAGGGACATGCTATTGAATTCAGGATAAATTCAGAAGATCCTTCAAATAACTTCCTTCCGGTAGCGGGGAAAATTGAGAAGTTCATTCCCCCTGGAGGTCCAGGGGTGAGAGTCGATACTCACATTTATCCTGGCTATAAAATACCTCCTTATTATGATTCTTTATTAGCTAAGTTGATAGTCTGGGGAAGAACTAGGGAAGAAGCGATTTCCAGAGGCGAGAGAGCTCTAGAAGAATTTGTATTAGAAGGGCTTCCAACTACGATTTCATTTCATAAAAAAGTTTTAGGGAATGCATTCTTTAAGAAAGGTGAAGTGTATACCAATTTTGTTTCCCGGAGGTTAAATTTAAATTGAAGAAAAAACTGGAAAATGGTGTGGTTACTGTTTCCGCAGAAGCTTTAAGGGAAATAATAGCGAACACACTAAAAAACTTTGACTATCTTGAACTGCAAGGCATTTGGCTCAATCCTTGCCAAGGTGAGGTTGCTCAGGAAAAATTGGAAGTAGGCTTAAAGGTTTTTGTGAAATATGGATATCCACTGCCAGAGGTGGCAAAGGAGGTTTCTAAAGAGGTTAAGAGAAATATTCAAAGTTCAACTAGCTTTAAAACGAAGAGAGTTATTCTCCAAGTGGAAAAGCTTCTTTTTAGCTGAAATGAGAAAAAGGACAGTTGAGCGTCGATTAGCTTTGGAAATACTCTTTGCTCAGGAGTTGAATCCTCAATCTGTAGAGAAGATTTTGAAGAATAGAAAACTAGCGAGAAGGCCTTTGCCCGGCGAGTTTGGCCTAAGGTTGATTGAAGGTGTGCTGGAGCATAAGAAAGAGTTGGATAGATTAATCGATAAATATGCTCAGAACTGGAGAGTGGAAAGGATGCCTCTCACCGATAGAAATATTTTACGCTTGGCTTTATATGAAATTACCTATGAAGAGCAGATTCCTTACAGCGTTTCCATAAATGAGGCTGTAGAACTGGCAAAGCTTTATGGGACAGAGGACTCTGGTAGATTTGTCAATGGAGTTTTGGGAAAAGTGGTGCGGGAGGAGTTTGCTTATACCGAAAGAGATGAAGATTAAGGAGAAAAGCCTTATTATATACCCTAAAAATAATGGAAAGTAAAGAGTTAAATTTTGAGAGGGCTCTTAAAAGGCTAGAAGAAATAGTTAGATTGGTGAAGAGAAAAGAGACTTCACTTGAGGAGTCTCTTGACCTTCTCGAAGAAAGCGTAGAGCTTTTTAATTACTGCAATGAGTCTCTAGAGCTCCCAAAAAGGGAAGTGGCTGAAGGTGAAAGTGAAGAGTGAACCAATTTTTGCTTCTTATATAGAAATGATCGAGAGGGGTTTAAAGCATTATTTTTCTTTAATTGATGCTCCCATGGAGCTTAAAGAGGCGATGAGTTATTCTCTTTTTTCAGGAGGTAAGAGGTTTCGGTCTCTTCTTTCTCTCCTGACAGCAAAAACTTTGGGAAAGGAGCCTGATTTCGTGCTTCCTACAGCCTGCGCCATTGAATATATTCATACTTACTCTCTTATTCATGATGACCTTCCAGCTATTGATGATGATGATTTAAGGCGAGGGAAACCCACTTGCCATAAGATGTTTGGGGAGGGCATGGCAATTTTAGCAGGTGATGCTCTCTATGCTGAGGCCTTTGGTTTAATATTGAGGGAACAAAAAGGGGAGCCTCAGGGTATTTTAAGAGCCTTAAGAGAAATAGCAGAGGCAACAGGTGCGTCTGGGATGGTAGGAGGTCAGGTGATGGACATTCTCAGTGAAGGAAAAGAGATAGATGAAGAAAGCTTAAGATACATTCACCTCCATAAAACTGCCCGATTAATTCAGGCTAGTGTTGAAGCTTCCGCCTTTCTTTGCCACGCTTCATCTTTTGAGCTAAGTCAATTGGGTAATTTTGGTAAGCTCTTGGGTTGGGCTTTTCAAATTGTGGACGACATTCTCAATGTCACCTCTCACAAAGAAACACTGGGAAAACCAGTTGGAAGCGACGCAGAGAGAAAAAAAGCTACCTATCCCAAACTTTTCGGAGTTAAAAAAGCGAGAGAAAAAGCAGAAGAATTAGTAGAAGAAGCAAAGTTGAACTTAAAGGAGCTTTCTCTTCCGACTGAGGAGCTCCAAAGGATAGCAGATTTTGTGGTGGAAAGGAGTTTTTAATGGGAGAATTACTATCCAAAATCAATTCTCCTCAGGATTTAAGAAAGCTGTCCTTTTCTGAGCTCAGGAAACTGGCGCAGGAGATAAGAGAGTATTTAATTGAGGTTGTTTCTAGAAATGGGGGGCATCTAGCTCCTAACTTAGGTGTAGTTGAGCTCACTCTGGGGCTTCACTACGCTCTCGATAGTCCGAAGGATAAGATTATTTGGGATGTGGGGCATCAGTCTTATGTTCACAAGATAATAACCGGGAGAAAAGATAAATTTCCTACTCTTCGAAAGTTCGGAGGAATTAGTGGCTTTCCTCGTCGGGAGGAGAGTGAACATGATGTATTTAATACCGGACATGCTTCAAACTCAATAAGTGTCGCTTTAGGAATGGCACAAGCAAGGGATAAGAGAGGCGGAAATGAAATTATAGTTGCTGTTATTGGTGATGGAGCCTTAACAGGGGGGATGGCTTTAGAAGCCCTCAATCAAGCGGGTCATTTAAAAACCAATCTCATAGTGATTCTCAACGATAATAGCTGGTCCATAGCGAAAAATGTAGGTGCTCTTTCTTCCTATCTTGCGCGGATAAGACTGGACCCCACATACAACAAGCTGCGGGATGAGTTTGAAATGGCTTTGAGAAAGATACCTGGCATTGGAGAGAAGCTTGTTTCGCTCGGGGAAAAATGGAAAGAAAGCATAAAGCATCTCTTTGTTCCTGGAATGCTCTTTGAAGAGTTAGGTTTCAAATATATTGGGCCTATCGATGGGCACAGTATTGAACGAGTAGCAGCATCTATCTCTTGGGCAAAAAGGGCTAAGGGACCTGTGCTCATACATGTTTTAACTAAAAAAGGATACGGATATAAACCAGCGGAGGAATGTCCTGATAAATTCCATGGAATTTCTTCTTTTGAAGTGAGGACAGGGAAGGCTAGGGAGAAACAGAAGTCTCCTACTTACACTCAAGCTTTTGGTGAAGCACTATTAGAACTGGTTCGAAGAAGGGAAGATATTGTAGCCATCACGGCTGCTATGCCCAGTGGAACTGGTTTAGATATCGTGGCAAAGGAGTATCCAGATAGAGTATTCGATGTAGGTATTGCTGAGCAACACGCAGTAACTTTCTCTGCTGGACTGGCTTTGGGTGGGTTCACCCCTGTAGTAGCTATATACTCTACATTTCTCCAAAGAGCTTTCGACCAGCTCATAGAAGACGTGGCTCTTCAAAATCTCCATGTAGTATTTGCTCTAGATAGAGCAGGTTTAGTGGGCGAAGACGGACCAACTCATCATGGAGCTTTTGACTTAAGCTATTTACGTCTTATTCCCAATTTTGTAGTGATGGTTCCTAAAGATGAGAACGAGCTTCGTCACATGCTTTTTACAGCGATCAATTTAGATGGGCCTGTGGCCATAAGATATCCTCGGGGAGAGGGTTGGTGTGGCAAGAAAGAAGAGTTTAAAGAAGTTCCTCTTGGCAAGGCTGAGGTTTTAACAGAAGGTAAGGATATCTGTCTTTTTGCTATGGGGAGAATGGTGAAAGTAGCCTTAGAAGCAGCTGAGATACTTCGGTCAAAAGGGGTTAAGTCTACGGTGGTAAATGCGAGATTTTTAAAGCCTCTCGATGAAAAGATTTTAAATGAAATTGTTCATTCACATAACTTGCTTGTCACGCTGGAGGAAAACTCTCTCTATGGAGGATTTGGCTCTTTTGTCTCTGAAGTTTGCCACAGAAATAAGTGGCAAATACCTCTTCTCATGTTGGGCTTACCCGATAAATTTACTCCCCACGGTTCACTAAGGGAACTTTTTGCCTTTCTCAAAATTGATGCTCCTTCAGTAGCAGAAAGAATTATGGAAGAGATTGAGGGGAAGAATGTTAGCAATAATGGGCAGAAACTGGTAGAGATTTTATCTCGTTTTAAGCTGCTCAGAAACAAGCAGCGATGAAAAAGAGGTTGGACGTCATTCTCTGTGAGAGGAAGTTTTTTCCCACCAGGGAAAAGGCGAGAAGAGCAATAATGGCGGGCAGAGTAAGAGTTAGAGGTGAGAAACGGATTAAGCCCGGGACACTTATTCCAGCTGACTGTGAAATTGAAGTGGAGAAAGAGCCTTCGTATGTCTCCCGAGGCGGCTACAAGTTAGAGTGGGCATTAGAAAAATTTAAACTCGATGTTACTGGCAAGGTTTGTTTGGATGCTGGAGCAGGAACAGGTGGATTTACCCACTGTCTTTTAAAGAGAGGAGCTAAGCTTGTTATAGCTGTGGATGTGGGTTACGGTCAGTTTGATTACAGGTTGAGAAAAGATAAAAGAGTCTTTCTCATCGAGAGAGAAAATGTGCGCTACTTAAAGCCAGAGACAATTCCGGAAAAACCAGAAGTAGTTGTAGTAGACCTATCCTTTATTTCTGTGACCAAGGTCTTTGCAAATCTGCGAAGTCTTGCCGGGAGTGAAGCTTCATTTATAATCCTAATTAAGCCTCAGTTTGAAGCAGGAAGAAAAAGTGTGGACAAAGGGGGTATTGTGAGAAAGAAGATTGTTCACGTTGAGGTTTTAGAAAAATTGTGGATTTTTTTTGTAAATAATGGATACAAGGCAGTTTTTACTTATTCACCCATTCTGGGTGGGGAAGGAAATATAGAATTTTTTGTTTTTTTAACTCCCGGTGAGGAAAAGGGTGAACCGAACTTTCAAAAAATTGTAGATGAAGCGCATAAGAAAGTGAGGAAAGAACCTTGATTAAAAGAATTATACTGGTTCCCAATTTAGAAAAAAAGGAGGCTATCTTTGCTTGTAAGGATCTAGTAAAAAGAGAGCACAAAGAGTTTAAAGTATCTTTTTTCCCTGAGGATGCTAGAGCTTTAGGTTTTGAAAATAATATTTTGAAGGAGAAGCCGGGAGAAGGCGATGTAGTTATCGTTTTGGGTGGAGACGGAACCGTTTTAAGGGCGATCAAGCTTTTACAGAGAAATCAAATTCCTATTTTAGGTGTTAATTTCGGTAAGGTGGGTTTTCTCTCTGAAGTTGAGTCCTGGGAACTAGATGAAGCTTTAAAGAAGCTCATCAAAGGAAGTTATAGGGTAGAGAACAAGATGATGTTAGAGGTTATAACCAGAGAGAGGAGAGAACTTGCTTTAAATGAAGCGGTAATTGGGAGGGGAGGTAAACCTCGCCCCATAAATCTGGGGCTCTTTTTCAACGATAGTTTTTTTCAAAATTTTTTAGCGGACGGAATAATAATTGCTACTCCTACGGGTTCAACAGCTTATTCCTTTTCGGCAGGAGGACCTGTTGTTTCTCCCCAAGCGGAAGTGATAACCTGCTCACTCATCTGTCCTTATTCTCTTTTCAATCGTCCGCTTATCTTGGGAAAAGAAGAAAATTTAAAGATAAAGCTGGTTCAGGGAGAAGGTGTGGAACTCTCTGTGGACGGCAGAATGATTTACAAACTGGAAGAGGGTGAAGAGGTTTTCTTTAGATGTGCTGAAGAGAAAGCATTTCTTGTGAGATTAGATGGTAAAAACTTTTTTAATCTTTTCTGGGAGAAGATGACAGGTGAGGGAGTTTAAATGCTCCTCGAGCTCCGAGTTAAAGAACTAGCTCTAGTTGAAGAGGTAGCAGTCGATTTTGAACCAGGCTTTAATGTCTTAACCGGGGAAACGGGAGCAGGAAAAACTCTCCTTATAGAAGCACTAGAACTTTTAGTTGGAGAAAGATCAGATAGAGACATGGTGAGGAAGGGGGCAAAAAACGCCTCTGTGGAGGGAACATTTAATTTAACCCCGGCTCTTAGGAGCTCCTTAAAAACTGTATTGGGCGAAGACCCTGGTGAAGAAATCATATTATCGAGAAGTGTAGATGTAGATGGTGGGAGTAAAGCGTATCTCAATGGACGGCGTGTACCTTCTTCTCTTCTTAAGGAAGTAGGAAAATTCCTCGTTGATATTCATGGTCAGCATGAGCATCAGTCCCTTCTTTTTTCTTTCAACCACTTATATTTCTTAGACTCTTTTTTTCAAGAAAAAATTAGTGATTTGAAGAGAAAATACAGTTCTTTATTTGAAGAAATTTTGAATTTGAGGAAGCAGTTTGAGGAATTGCAAGAATTAGAGGGGGAAAGGTTAAAGAGAATTGATACTCTGCGATTTGAAGTCAAGGAGATAGAAAAGGCTGGTTTAAGAGAAAGCGAGGAGGAGGAACTGAAGAATGAGAGGAATATTCTTCAGAATTTTGCGCACCTTTCTGAATCAATGCAGAGGATTTGTTTTCTGCTAGATGGCGAAGAGGGAGCTTTGGATAAACTGAGGGAGGTTCAGTCTTTACTTGAGGAGATATCAGCTTACGATGAGGAACTGAAAGGAAAAGAAGAGAACTTTAAGGAAGCTCTTTTTAAGGCAGAAGAAGCTTCCTCCTTTTTTCACAGTTATGTAGAGACTCTTGAGTACAACCCTGAGCGATTAAACCAAGTTGAAGAAAGACTTTACCTTATTTCCCGTTTAAAGAAAAAATATGGAGAAAGCATAGAAGAGATAAAGAATTACAAAAAGAAAGCCTTAGTTGAGTTAGATAAACTGGAAAACCTGGATTTTGAAAGGGAGCAAATAGAGAAAAAATTAAGAGAGAAAGAAGAATTTCTTCAAGATTTAGCCCAAGAGATAAGTGAAAAGCGCCAACAAGCGGCAGTTAAGTTAGAAGAAGAAGTGAAGGAGATTTTCGCTCGACTGGGAATGGAAAAATTCATTTTTAATGTGAACTTTGCTCCACTGGAGAAAGGTTTTTTTATAAATGGAAGTTACTATGGAAGAAGTGGAAAGGAAAAAATAGAATTTTTACTTTCTCCGAGTCCGCAGGAGGAATTGAAGCCTTTGAAAAAAGTGGTTTCGGGAGGAGAATTATCGAGAATTATGCTTGCTTTAAAAAGAGTTTTCTCACAGGTTGACAATGTTCCTCTCCTTGCTTTTGACGAAGTTGACGCGGGTATTGGCGGCAAAACTGCAGTTTATGTTGGAAAATTATTGAAAGAAATTTCCTTAAATCACCAGGTCATTTGCGTGACACATCTTCCTCAGATTGCTAGTCTGGCAGATTCTCATATTTTGGTTTACCAAAAGGAAAAGGGAAGGCGTGTGATAACGGAAGTGAAAAAAGCGGACAGGGAAGAGAGGATAAAGGAAATAGCCCGGTTACTCAGCGGAGAGGAATCAAAAGCAGCCCTAAAACACGCACAGGAGCTTCTCTCACATGAAACCTAACTCTTCTTTTTCCTCTGTTAGAATAGGAATTATGGGAAAGAATGGATTTAGGAAAAGGGTAAAACTCGATGTCAGGACGAAAAGGCTGGTAAAGAGACTGAAGGGTGATGAGATTGCAGTCATTAATCATCGTGATCTAGATAAGATAACTGCCGAATCGCTTCTTGAAACGAAGGTGAAAATAGTGGTGAATGCAGATAAATTTATGTCTGGTCGCTATCCCAACATAGGACCACTTCTCTTAGCGCGCTCAGGGGTTTTTCTTTACGAAGCTCCTCCAGAGATATTTGAAGTTTTAAAGGAAGGAGATTATGTGGAGATAATAGAGGGTGGGCTTTACAAGGATGGAAATCTTTTACTAAAGCTTAATCCTATTTCTCTTGAAGAATTGAAAGAGAGATTTTCGCAGGCGAGAAAAAGGCTGGGTGTTGAAATGAAAAAATTTTCTCAGAATACATTGGAGTTTATGGCGCGTGAAGGAGGGGCATTTTTTGAAGATATTAAACTCCCGCCTTTAAAGACCCCATTTCGAGGACGTCATTCATTAGTTGTGGTGAGAGGATATGATCACAAGCACGATTTGAAGATTTTAAAAAGTTACATTTGTGATGTTCGACCGGTGATTATCGCTGTTGATGGTGGTGCTGACGCTCTTTTAGATGAGGGTTTTAAACCCGATTTAATTGTGGGAGACATGGATAGTGTGAGTGATGAAGCGCTGAAGTGCGGGGCAGAGTTGGTAGTCCATGCTTATCCTGATGGAAGGGCTCCGGGTATTGAGAGACTGAAAAAACTGGGACTAAAGGATGTCCATATCTTTAAAGCCCCAGGCACAAGTGAAGACGTTGCCCTTCTTTTAGCTTACGAGCTTGGCTCCGAACTAATCGTAGCTGTGGGTACTCACTTTAATATCATTGAATTTCTGGACAAAGGTAGGGAAGGTATGTCCAGTACCTTTCTTACGAGGTTAAAAGTAGGCGAGAAACTTGTTGACGCCAAAGGAGTAAACAAACTTTATCGAAGCAGAGTGAAGATATCCCACTTTATCTGGCTTTTTCTAGCCACAATGGTTGCTTTCTCAGCAGTTCTTCTCGCTTCTCCCTTTGCGAGAAACTTTGTCAAGCTTCTAGTAGCAAAAATTCGCTTAAGTCTAGGGGTGTAAACATTGGTTGATATTAAGTATTACGTAGTTTCTTTGGTAGCCGTTTTTTTAGCTCTTTCTCTGGGGATTGTTTTGGGTTCTGTGGTTGTGGATAAAGGAATTTTAGTGGAGCAACAAAGTAAGCTGGTAAAGAGTATTCAAAAAGACATTTCTGATTTAAGAGCTGAAAATAGAAGTTTGAGGAAAGAAGTGGAAAATTATCAGAAGTTTAAAGAAGAGGTTTTCCCTTGGATTGTAGATGAAAGGTTGAAAGGAAAGAAAATTGCCATTTTAGACATTGGCTCTGCACTTTCTGACTTGAACAAGGAGATAAGAAGTGTGTGCGAGTCTGCGGGAGGTAAGGTTGTTTATATAAGGCTTGAAAATTCGGATTCAATTGATATGGAAAAGAAGGCTACTTTAGGAAGGATTTTATCTGTGGGAACAACTCGGACAGTAGAGGAGGCATTGGTAGATTACGTTTCTTTCAGCATCGCTACTTCTTCTGTGGAGAGGGAAAAATTAGAACAGTTGGAGAAAATAGGAGTTTTAAAAGTAACAGATTATTCACTCCTTCCAGCTAACTCTTTAATACTTTTACCCGGAGGAAATAAAGTTTTAATGGAAAGACTGATTTTAAATGTAGAAAAGTCAGGTCTCTTGATAGTGGGGGTGGATCGATTAAAGGAACCCGAGGGTTTGGATGTCTTTTCTGAACATAACATTTCCACAGTGAATAATATAGATACGGTTGAAGGAAAAATAGCTTTAGTGCTTCTTTTGGAAGGAAGAATGGGAGACTTTGGTTTAGATAAGCCTCTCTTTCTTCCCCAATACCCAACCAAATGAAAAGTAAAGCCATCGTATTTGTGCCTGCTTTTAATGAGGAGAAAAGGATTAAGGAGACGGTTATTTCGCTGAAAAAAGCAGGTTTTCATGTAGTAGTAGTCGATGATGGTTCTAAAGACAGAACTTGTAGTGAGGCGATTAAAGCAGGAGCGGAAGTAGTTAAGCTTGATAGGAATAGGGGCAAGGGGAGGGCTTTAAGAGAAGCAGTTTTGGGATATAATCTCCAAGGGTTTAATTTTGTAGCTTTTGCTGATGCAGATTTAGGGAAGAGCGCTGAAGAGATGAAGGAGCTTTTAAAAGTAGTGGAGAAAGGGGAAGCAGATTTAGCTATTGCTCAATTTCCTCCACCAAGTAAAAAGGGAGGTTTTGGCTTGGTGAAAAATCTTGCTCGATTTATTATTTCCAGAAAAGGCTTTATCTCCAAAAGCCCTCTTTGTGGCCAGAGAGTTTTGAGGAGGGAACTCCTAGAGAAGTTAAAGTTTGACGATGGATTTGGATTCGAGGTGGGAATGACTCTTGATGTTTTAAGTTTTGGAGGGAGAATCAGAGAAGTTCCCGTTAATATGGTTCATCGGGAAACGGAAAGGTCAATAAAGGGTTTTTCTCATCGGGGAAAACAATTTATTCATATCTTGAAAGCAGTTTTACGGAGGAAACTTGGGCTTTAAAAGAAGATTGAAGCTTCTTCTTTTAATTATTTTTCTTTTTTCTCAATCTCTCTTTCCATCTCTTGCTAAAGAGAAGAGAAAAAAGGTCATTGTTTTTGTCATAGATAGAGTTACTCTGAGCGAAATAAGCGATCCTTCCCTGCCTACTTTCAAGGAGCTTATCCAAGATGGAAGTATTGCTTTAATGAATAATCGAGGTTATTTAGGAATTGATACTTCAAATTCATTTCTCTCCTTAGCAACAGGGGAAAGAGCACCTTCGGCAAAAGGATTTAGTTTGGTGGGAGAGCGGTGGGAAATTTATCAGAACTCTACAGTGAGTGAAGTTTACAGATTGAGGACGGGAAGACTTCCTGATAATTCACAAGTTTTTTTCTTGAACTTAGCTTTAGTTGAGAAGGCTTTGGCTGAGACTCCCGCCGAGATAAAATTTGGGATTTTAGGCGACATTTTAAAGAAAAATGGATATAAAAGAGCGGTTTTGGGGAATGAGGATTTAGAGATTGGTTACAACTTTGAGAAATCTAGGAGGCCCGGTGCGCTTCTTGCTCTCGACAGTGAAGGTAAAGCGGATTACGGTGCAATTGGGAGGGAAGCTATAAAAGTAAGCCCAAATTCTCCTTATGGAGTTAAGATGGATTTGGATTCCCTTCTTGAGCATTTCAAGTTTTTTTATCCTCGCTCAGATTTTTTAGTTATTGATTTTGGTGATACCGCCCGAGCAGATATGTATGCTGCATATGTAGTCTCTTCAAGAAAGGAAGAGATAAAAAAGGAAGCTCTTTTGAGAGCAGATGAATTTCTCAAAAAGTTGTTGAAAATCATTGACTTAGAAAATGACACTCTTATTATTCTTTCTCCCTCTCCTCCTTTAAAAAAAAGAAAACCAGTTCCTACATTTACTCCTATTATTGCTGTGGGTGATGGTTTTTCTTCAGGTTTTCTCATCTCTTCGAGCACGAAAAGAAAAGGGATAGTTCTCAATAAAGATTTTGTTCCTACAGTTCTTTCACTTTATGAGCTTGATGTTCCTTCTTTCCTTTCCGGAAGTAAAATGGAGAGTATTAAAAGCTCAGGTAAAGGGTTAGATTTTCTCGTTAATAGGGAAAAAAGAGCCACTTTTGTAGATGCACTTAGGGGCAAATTAGTCCTTTTCTTTATCATCTTTCAAGTCTTTCTTTACCTACTTTATCTTTTTATCCCCAAAAAGATGGGTTCCTTTATCTGTCTTTGGAGATTAGGTGTTCTTCTTTCCGCTGGTATTCCTCTTTCCTTTTATCTTTTTCCACTTTTTGTAGGCGACTGGAGTTTCCCCTGGAGAGGTATTTTCCTTTCTTTTCTTTTTGTGCTTTTACTTTCTTTAGCTTCTCTATACATCTTTAAAAAGGATGTGTTGTCCTTTCTTCCCATTTCCACATTGACGTTTGTTGTTGTTTTAGGTGATGTGTGTGTTAAGAATCCTTTAAGTTTTGACAATATATTTGGCTTTTCTTCTCTTATAGGAGCGAGATTTTATGGACTGGGCAATGAGGGATTAGCTATTTTTCTAGGAAGTTTTCTTCTTTTTCTGGCAATTTTTCTGGAAAAAGTGGAAAGAAAGAAATGGTTGTGGCCCTTTCTCGTCTTCATTTTTGTTTTAGCTCTGTTGATTATTGGTTTTCCAAATTTGGGAGCGGACTTGGGTGGAACGATTACGGCTTTTTGTACTTTTGCTATGGCATTTTGGTGGCTTACCCGGAGAAGGGTTAACTGGAAGTTTGTTATAATTATTTTCCTCCTTGCCTTTTTCTTTGCTTTCTTCTTTTCTTTGTTTGATTTCCAGAAAAGAAGCCTCCAAACACATTTGGGCAAAACTTTTTCTTTCTTTAAGTCGCACAAATGGAACTCTCTGGTGATAACTTTAAAGCGGAAAGCCGAGACTAACTGGAGAGTTTTAAAGTACAGCTCTTGGTCGTATCTTTTTAGCTTCTTTTTCTTAGCTTTAATCTTTTTAAATTACCGCCCTATCGGCTGGCTGAGAAGCTTTCTCCGAAATCATCAGGGAATTTCAGTTGCTTTCTCCTCTGCTCTTGTAGGAGGATTGGTGGGATTTTTAACCAATGATTCAGGAATTGTACTCCCGGCGTTAATTATGTCCTTTTTTCTAGCTCTCTTTTTTTGGTATCTCTCTCTCGATTATGAGGAGGAAAAGGTATTTTGGCAATAATAGTTGTTCTTTTCCTTTTTTTCATAGTTTTCTCTTTCCTTCTCCTTCCAAGAATAAAAGAATATTTGGATACCCTTCTTCCTGCTAAGAAGAATTATCGGGGAGTTGAGCTTAAGTCCTCAGGCGGACCAGCAGTTTTTTTGCTCTGGTTTTTGTTTTACATTTCTGTCTCTTTAATACTTTTTCTTTTAAGGGGAGAGTTTTACAATGAACTGCTTCTCTTTGTCTTTATTTTAATATCCTCATTTGTCTTCGGCTTCTTAGATGATATTTCCTCTGAGATGGGAAAAGGATTTAAAGGACATCTAAGACTTCTTCTCGGAGGGAAGATATCGAGTGGAATTTTAAAGCTGTTTGGGATTGGGCTCGCTTCCCTTTTCTTCTACTCTTTTTTTAGTTTAAGTCTTTTAGATCTTTTTCTAAGTGCAGCTTTGATTTCTCTTTGTGCTAACTTTTTTAACCTCTTAGATTTAAGGCCAGGCAGATGTATAAAGTTTTTTCTACTTTTTGATCTTCTTCTAATTCTTTTGTTCTTCACACATTTAGAGTTTGAGTGGTGGCTTTGTGAGGTTTCACTTCTTGCTCCTTCTGTCTTTGTTCTCTGGTATGATTTAAAAGAAAAACTTATGTTGGGTGATTCTGGTTCAAATATGTTGGGAGTTTGGATTGGAGCTTCAACTGTTATTTATGCTGATTTTTTATGGAAGGTAATATTATTTGTTTTGCTTTTGCTTCTTAACTTACTCTCGGAGTTCACATCTTTTACTTACTGGATAGGAAGAATCTCACCTTTCAGGTGGTTTGACAGCCTGGGAAGGATAGAGGAGGAGTGAGCTGTGGCTAAGTTCATTTTCATTACCGGAGGCGTTGTCTCTTCCATAGGCAAAGGGCTGACTTCTGCTTCTCTGGGGAGACTTTTAAAATCCTACGGGCTTCGAGTAACCATTCAAAAATTTGATCCCTACTTGAATGTAGATCCCGGGACAATGAATCCTTATCAACACGGAGAGGTCTTTGTGACCGAAGATGGTGGAGAAACAGACCTTGACCTGGGCCATTACGAAAGGTTTATCGATGAAAATTTAAGTAAAAAGAGCAATGTTACTGCGGGGTCTGTTTACTGGACTATCGTTGCTAAAGAGAGGCGGGGCGACTTTCTGGGAGGTACAGTTCAAGTAATTCCTCATGTGACAGATGAGATAAAAAGCCGCGTCTGGGACGTAGCGGAAGAGGAAAAGACAGATATAGTAATTACCGAGGTAGGAGGGACTGTCGGCGACATAGAGGGTCTCCCTTTTCTCGAAGCAATTCGCCAGTTTAGAAAAGATGTGGGGAGAGAGAATGTTTTTTACATTCATGTGACTCTCGTTCCCTATCTCGAAGCTCCAGCAGAGCTTAAAACAAAGCCTACTCAGCACAGCGTAATGAAGCTTAGAGAAATTGGCATCCAACCCGACGCTATAGTGTGCCGCTCTGACAGACCTTTAGGGGAGGAGATAAGAAAAAAAATCGCTCTCTTTTGCGATGTTGAGCCGCAAGCGGTAATTTCTGCTGTGGATGTGGAGAATATATATGAAATCCCTCTTCTTTTAAACCAGGAGAGTTTGGACAAGATAATTTTAAACCACTTTGATTTAAAAAAGAGGGCAGATTTCACTGAGTGGAAAAATCTTGTAAGCAGGATACACAATTTGAGAGGTTACGTGAAAATAGCTTTGGTCGGTAAGTATGTGAGACTACCTGATTGGTATCTAAGTGTGGTTGAAGCTTTAAAACATGCCGGTTTTTATCACGGAGTTAACGTGGAGATTGAATGGGTGGATGCGGAAAAACTCGGCGCTGAAATGGTGGAAAAGAAGCTTTCTTTTTGTGACGGCGTTCTTGTTCCTGGCGGATTTGGAGTTAGAGGAATTGAGGGAAAGATAGAAGCGATTAGATTTGCCCGCGAAAATAAAATACCTTTTTTAGGCATATGTCTGGGTCTTCAGTGTGCAATTATTGAATTTGCTCGAAATGTTTTGGGTTTGAGAGAAGCAAACAGTAGAGAGTTTGATCCTAACACTCCCCATCCAGTTATTGACCTCATGCCGGAACAGGAGAAAGTGAAGAACATGGGAGGAACGATGCGATTAGGTGCTTATCCTTGTCGTTTGAGAGAAGGAACAAAGGCAAAGAAAGCTTATGGGATGGATAAAGTGCAGGAAAGACATCGCCATAGATACGAGGTGAACAATGATTATCGCTCTCAATTGGAAGAAAAAGGTCTGATTGGAAGCGGCACTTCTCCTGACGATAAACTCGTGGAGATTGTGGAGATAGTGAATCATCCTTGGTTTTTAGCTTGCCAGTTTCATCCTGAGTTTAAGTCAAGACCAAATCGCCCCCACCCTCTTTTTAGAGATTTTATAGGGGCAGCTCTAAAGAGAAAGAGGGGAGACATTTAAAGGGTTGATATGTTAGAGCAGCTCTCAAAAAAACTTCAAAATGCTCTCTCTAGCTTATTTTCCGTAGGAAGACTTTCTCCAAAGCACGTAGAGAAAGCCTTGCGGGAAGTAAAACTCGCTCTTCTCGAAGCAGACGTTAATTACCTGGTGGTAAAAGATTTCTTGAAGCTAGTTTCGGAAAGGGCAGTGGGTGAAGAGGTGTTAAAGAGCCTCACTCCTGCTCAACAGGTTGTAAAGATTGTTTATGATGAGCTGGTAAAAGTGCTGGGGGGGAAGAGAAAAAAACTCATTTTAAATAAGTCCCCCTCTGTTATTATGGTGGTCGGTCTTCAGGGGACGGGAAAGACTACCGCTTGTGCAAAACTTTCCCTTTTTTTAAGGAAAGAGGGAAGAAAACCGCTGATGGTTGCAGCTGACCTTCGCAGACCAGCTGCTATTCTTCAGCTTGAAACGCTGGGAGAGGAACTTTCCCTACCTGTTTATTCAAAAAAAGGAGAAAGTGCAGTGAATGTAGCTAGACATTCGATTTCTTATGCTCAGAAGGAAGGTTTTAATTCAGTTATTATTGATACTGCAGGAAGACTCCATTTGGATGAAGAGATGATGCAGGAAGTAAGCGAGGTTAAAAATGCTGCCCATCCTGAACACGTTCTTTTAGTTGTTGATTCTATGATGGGGCAGGATGCAGTGAAAATGGCTCAAGGATTTGAGCAAAAAATAGGAGTAGATGGAGTCATACTCACCAAACTGGATGGCGACGCTCGGGGTGGAGCTGCTCTTTCCATAACAAAAGTTTTGGGGAAACCAATTTATTTCGTAAGTGAAGGTGAAAAACCAAATCAATTCAGCCCGTTTTATCCTGATCGGCTTGCCTCTCGTATACTGGGAATGGGAGATATTCTCTCTTTAGCTGAAAGAGCTCAAGAAGTGATGGAGGAGGAAAAAGCTCGCAAACTTGAGGAGAAACTGTGGAGAGCTGAGTTTACTTTGGAGGACTTTTTGGAGCAGATGGAAGCGATGGAGAAGATGGGTCCCATTAAAGAAATGCTTAAGATGTTGCCTGGTGGTTTAGGCAAAATAGATATCCCTCTCGATGAGAAAAAAATCAAGAGAATGAAGGCAATTATTCAATCAATGACAGTTGAAGAGCGACAAAATCCAGCTATAATAGATGGAAGTCGCAAAAGAAGAATTGCGAGGGGAAGTGGAACTTCTCCTCGCGAAGTAAATGAGCTTTTAAAGAGCTTTTTTGAGGTAAAAAAGCTGATGAAGAAAGCGAAAAAGAGAGGGAAAAAAGGACTAAAGCAGTTATTTCCTTTCTGAGAGGAGGTGAGCTGTTGGCGGTAAAGATTAGGTTGGCTCGAATAGGCGATAAAAAGCGCCCTTTTTATCGAGTAGTTATTGCTGATTCTCGCAGTCCGCGAGATGGACGTTTTATAGAAGTAATTGGTCAGTATAATCCAAGGGAGGAACCATCTTACATAAAAATCGATAAAGAAAAAGCGTGCTGGTGGCTGGCACGGGGTGCTCAACCAACTGATGCAGTGAAAAACCTGTTGAAAATCTCAGGAATTCTTAAGGAATTTCAAGAGAACAAAGAAAAGTACTTACGGGAGGTGGCAAAGTGAAAGAATTACTTGAATACATCGCGAGAGCTTTAGTTGATAAACCTGAAGATGTGAATGTGGAAGTAGTAGAGGGCGACCGTTCTGTTATCTTACAACTTAAGGTTGCTCCTGAGGATGTAGGAAAAGTTATTGGAAAGCAGGGTCGTATTGCACAGGCCTTGCGCACTCTTATTCGTGCTTCCGCTGTGAAGCAGGGGAAGAGAGCGATTGTAGAAATTCTTGACTAAATGAAACCTCGGTACGTGGTGGTGGGCAGAATTAGCTCACCACACGGGGTAAACGGCAGTGTAAAGGTAATATCTCTCACGGATTTCAAAGAGCGCTTCCAGCCAGCCATCAGATTTTTTCTCGCTCCCCCCTCTACCTCTCACTCCTTCTTAACCATAGAGAAGGTGAAAAGGAAGGGGGATTTCTTTTATATAAAATTTAAAGAGATAAGTACACGAAATGAGGCGGAGGAATTAAAGGGAAGATATTTACAGGTACCTCAAAGTGAGAGCCCAAAGCTTTCCAAGGATTCTTACTGGATTTATGAGATTATAGGGCTTAAATGTTATACAGTTAGGGGTAAGTATTTGGGAGTAGTGGAAGAGGTGATGAAGACAAAGAGCAACGATGTTTACATTGTGAAAGGAGAAGGAAAAGAGATACTAATCCCGGCAATTAAATCTGTAATCAAGGAAGTAAATTTGCAGAGAGGAAAGATTATCGTTTTTCCTTATCCTGGCCTTGTGGAGGAAGAGTGAAAGTCGATATAGTGACAATTTTTCCAGAATTTTTCCAGTCGCCTCTTTCTGTAGGAAATTTAAGGATCGCTCAAGAGAAAAAATTACTTGAAGTAAAGGTTCATAACTTAAGAAATTACTGTAAGGACCCTCACCGCCAAGTTGATGATTCTCCCTTTGGAGGCGGACCTGGAATGGTAATGAAACCAGAACCTTTTTTCGAAGCGGTGCTCTCTATTTTAGAAGTAAAGAGTATTGAAGATGCTAAAAGAAAAGCTCGCGTAATTCTTCTTACCCCCCAAGGGAAGACTTTAAATCAGGATTTATGTAGTGAACTCTCTAAAGAAGAGAGATTAGTTATGCTTTGCGGTCGTTATGAGGGAATTGATGAGAGAGTCAGGTTTTTAATCACTGATGAGATTTCCATTGGTGACTATGTGCTTTCCGGAGGGGAAGGAGCGGCTCTAGTGCTTTTAGAGTCTGTATCCCGGTTTATCCCTGGTGTTCTAGGTGAGAAGGAGTCTCTTAAAGAAGAAAGTTTTTCAGGGGGGGTTCTTGAATATCCTCAGTATACTCGTCCTCGCGAATACTATGGTTTTAAGGTCCCTGATGTTCTGCTTTCGGGTGATCATAAGTTAATTGCTCGCTGGCGGCGGCGCGAGGCTTTAAAAAGGACACTAGAAAGAAGACCTGACCTTATACAAAAAGCTTCACTTTGTGAGGAAGATTTAAAAATATTGGAGGAGCTAAAAAGGGCAAAAAAGCTTAATCGTTAGATTTTTCGCTTCTTTTTAGAGGACAGGTTTTTCCTCGGAGAAGGGACACGTTGTAGGGGATAACCCGATTTTTCCCTTTCCTTTTTGCTTCATAAAGAGCTTCATCAGCAGCGGAAATCAGCTCTTCATCTGTAAGAGCATGTGTAGGGTAAGTAGCCAAACCACAGCTAATAGTGATTTTACTTAGAGCTTTTCCGTCTTGATTTATTATGTGGTTTTCTATTTTTTCTCTAATTCTTTCTCCTACTCTCAGACCAGCATCAAGCGATGTTTGAGGAAGAATAACAGCAAACTCTTCTCCGCCGTATCGGGAAGCGATATCTGAGAGCCTGATGCTCTCATTTATTATCCGAGCCGTTTCTTTTAAAACATGATCACCTACAAGATGTCCAAAGTGATCGTTGTATTCTTTAAAGTTATCCAAATCAAAGATGAGGAGGGTGAGAAAATCGTTATGGCGGCGTGCCCTTTCCACCTCTTCTTTTAACCTTTCTCGAAAGTGTCTGTGATTATATAGTCCTGTGAGACCATCAGTTATAGCCATTTTTTTGATTTCTTGGAGAAGTTGCGTTTTCTCGATAGCTATGGCAGCTTGGCTAGCAAGGAGGGTGAGAGAATCAATTTCTTCTTTTGCAAATTTTCTGGGTTTGAAATCATCAACATAAAGTATGCCTACAATTTTTCCTCTTACAGTTAAAGGAACTGCCATAAGAGAGCGAATTCCTTCCTTTAAAAGAATAGGGTTTTTAAAGAATGGTTCCTTCTTTACATCTTTAATAACAGTTGGTCTCTTTTTGGAAAGAATTAATCTGGTAAGTCCGCCGACTCTTACCTTCCATTTTCTAACACCAGAGAATTTACGGCTAAATCCTAAAGAAGCAGCCATTGAAAGTTCATTTTTTGATTCATCATAAAGTGCTAAGCTTCCAGCAGGGGTGTTTGTGAGCATGGTAGCGGAGCAGAGAATTTCATGAAGTATTTTCTCCATATCAGTAGAAGAAGCAAGGAGAAGAACAATTTCGTAAATCTTCTTCAAGAGAGTAGCACTTTTTTCAAATCTGGTAGCTAGCATCCACATTATAAGTGCGCACCCTCCATCCATGATTTCTACGTCTGGCCTCTCTTCCAGAATCTCTTTTCTTAATTCAGTTTTGCCTGTCACATTGATTACTACATCTGCTTTAGGAAGTAGCTTTCGGAAATCAGTTGCCGTTGGAATGCCATATTTTTTGGCAATCTTTAATCCTGGGGCGTTCTTATGAATATCAACTATCCCCACAATTTCTATATTTGTTTCCTTAAGCAGTATAGGAAGGAGGGCAGAACCTCCCTTTCCTGCGCCTACTATGAGGACTTTCACTTTTTCACACCTCTCCATAGAACCTCACTTTATTATATCGGCAGGATATAGCAATTTAAAAAGGGTTTAATTTATTTAAAAACAGTAATTTTTTAATTCAATAAAGAAGCCTTTAAATGTTATAATTTTCAATGGGCGATTGGCTCAGGGGGAGAGCGCCTAGACGTC
>FWPU01000636.1_pt1 | contig 73974 bp, 59 predicted proteins | sample 2228361 | NCBI WGS metagenome assembly FWPU01 (sample SAMEA103939777, study PRJEB20133) | metagenome | reverse complement strand
CGGTAAATCCGTCATATTTTTTGGTCAGGTTTACGGTTTCGATTACATACTCGCTCATCCCCTGACCTCCTTTCTAATTTAACGCCGACCGAAGCGCATAACAGCCATGGCGACAACGCCAACTGCAATTGCAATGAGGATAATCCCCACAACACCCCACAGGGTAGAGGTTAGCACGGTGATCCGAAATTCAGCCGTTTTGCTGGCACCTTCTGCAGGACGGGCAGTGATGTTTACGATATAGTCGCCAGCAACGGCTTTTTCGCTGGGTCGGATATTCGTGGTCACTTCGACTTGTTCACCAGCAGGAATTTGTTCAATGGTGGGCGTATCGAAGGAGACTGTCCAGCCACTCGGTTCACTGGAGCTGAGTTGGACGTTGCGAGCTGGAGCACTGCCGTTGTTGCGCACAATCACCTTGAGGGTCGAATCGCGTCCGGCATAAGCCTGCCCTGAAAGTCTCCCGTCGGGAGCGGTGAGTGAAATCTCGGCTTGTCCGGTGACCTCAGCGACTAAGTCCAACTCGGCGCGAGCTTCACTCCCTTCTGCGATGATCTTAATGGGATAGCTGCCAGCCGAGATATTCGAGATGGGTTGAACCTCGACAGATAGCCGCTTGGTGTCTTTAGAAGGCAAAGGCAGATTGGTGATCTCCTGCCCCGAAAGACGGAACTTGACTTGAAATTGTGGATTGACCTCTGCCGATAAATTGACCGAAAGCTCGTCACTGCCGTCATTGCGTAGGTTGACATCATAGCGGAAAGTCTGTGTAGGGGAACCTCGCAAGGTGGGTAGATCTGAGTCAAGTGAGATCGATGGAGGAGTTTTTTCTTGAATGGTAATTCGGATGGTTAGTTCGCTTTGTTCTTCGTCTCCTTTAGCACGTAAAATAAAAGTGTACTCGCCGGGTTGTACGTCCTTGGGCTGTTCAAGGCGAAGATCGACATCTGAATCTGCATCGGGTTCGACAAAAGCGGATGTAACGATCTTACCGCCCCCGCGGAAGTTAACCGTCCAACCGTCAGGTTGTTTGACGGTCTCCAATTGAACGACTTGAGGCTTTGTGCCTCCACGAATAACCAATGGGATATTGACAGTTTCACCCAAACCAACAACTTGGCTAGGATAATTTGTGAAGAGGGTCAATGGCCAAGGGGTTGGCGTTGGTGTGTTTGAGCCCTCTTGAGCTGCTACGGGGTTGACCAGCCCAATGAGGAGCAGAACGAAGAGCATCAGGGTGATTGGAAATACGATGCGGCGCATAATACGACCTCCTTAATTGTCTAAGATAGTTTATGGTTTTCATCAGATTGATTGGTCATTTTTTGACAGACTCTGCTGATTATATATCGATTTTGGTTATCAAACAGCTTGATTTTTTCTAGATGTGTCTTTTCTGCCTCCTTAGTTAAAGCAAAATGAGCGCGGAAGGACTCGAACCTTCAGCCAATGGCTTAAAAGGCCACTGCTCTGCCATTGAGCTACGCGCCCATACGCCCTGTATTCTATCACGGACTCTTTTTCGCGTCAACATTGCGATGAAAAATTTAAATTTTCGAATTTTCCTAGACAAAAACGAATAAATCAAGTAAAATCATTTTTTGCAATATTAGGAAAGGTTTTGTTTGTTGGAGGCTACCGTTGGCTAATATTAAATCACAAATCAAACGCATTCGGCAAAATGAGAAACGTCGCTTGCGCAATCGCTATTTCAAAGGTCGAGCACGGACGTTTGTCAAGAAAGCTCGCGCCACCATTCAACGCGGCAGCTTGGAAGAGGCGATTCAGGCAACTCGACTGGCGGTCAGCGCATTGGATAAAGCAGCCGAAAAGGGGATTATCCATAAGAACAATGCTGCAAGGCGCAAGAGTCGCTTAATGAAACGTCTTGCCAATTTACAGAAACAAATCGCAGCATAGTTTCTGTAAATGGATTCTGGATAAGATAACTTTTGAAAGCGGGTGCATGAAAGCTCCCGCTTTTTATGTTATAAAAGGGCTGTGCGCAATTATCTTCAGAGAGTAGTTAGAGATGAAAAAGGGACTCCAGGTTTCGTTTACCGATTTGCTTGATCATCAATCGAACTTGATGTCTCTTAAAGAAGCGGCTCTATGGGCTTCCCAATACTTGAATCGTGACATTACGATTTCGAATATTTCTTATTTGATCCAATATGGAAGAATCAACAATTATGGTAATGGGGGCAACCCTCTCGTGGACAGGGAGGAATTAAGAAACTATTACGAGGAAATCAATAAAGAAAGCCAATGGCAAAAGACTTTAGGCAAAGATGTCAATTGGCGGTTGTCCTTTGTTGAATATAAAGAGTCGGAAAGGACAAAACATGTCCATCGTCTTCATCCGTATAAAGGAAAGTTTATTCCCCAATTAGTTGAATACTTTTTAGATACCCATGTAGATGAGTTTAAGCAGCAGCCATACTTCCAACCTGATGATATTGTTTTGGATCCCTTCTGCGGCAGTGGGACAACATTGGTTCAGGCAAATGAATTGGGATTACATGCCATTGGCGTTGACATTTCTTCATTCAATGTTTTATTGAGCAAAGTCAAATTTCAGAAACACGATTTAGGGGCGATCTTAAAAACTATCCAAGATTTGTCAGTTCAAATAAAACAATATCAAATCCAAAAAAAGAATTGGATATTCGAGCAGGCTTTGCTGGAGGAGCTTACCTTCTTCAATGCTCGCTTTTTCCCCAGTCCAGAATATAAAATTCGAGTTCGTAATCGAGAAATCGATGAAGCAAGTTATGGTAAAGCTAAGGAAAAAGAGTTCTTGGCGATATACGAGAACCTAATCCGCCAATTCGAGATTAAAATTACACAGACAAAACAAGAGTCATTTCTGGATAAATGGTTCTTAGCCCCCGTCAGAGAAGAGATCGATTTTCTGGCTAATAGGGTTATGGAAATTGAAGACGTAAATATTAGAGAAGTGCTCATGATCATTCTCAGCCGGACAGCCCGTTCCTGCCGGGCGACCACCCATGCTGACCTTGCAACCCTAAAACAACCCGTTACAACCACCTATTATTGTAAAAAGCATGGAAAAATATGTAAACCTATTTTCTCAATTTCAGGCTGGTGGAAAACCTATACCGTTGATACGCTGAATCGGTTAGCTGAATTCGATAGAATCCGAACGAATACGGTACAAATATGCTTAACTGGCGATAGTCGGGTATTAGATATATTTGAAGAAGTTGATAAATGCAATCCTGAGTTCGCGCCTATCTTAAGGGCAAAAAAAATCAAAGGGATATTTTCAAGTCCACCCTATGTGGGGTTGATCGATTATCACGAACAACATGCTTATGCCTATGAACTTTTTGGATTAGAGCGCAGGGATAATCTCGAGATCGGCCCGTTGTTCAAGGGGCAAGGGGAAGAAGCGCGTCGCTTGTACGTAAAGGGCATAACTGATGTACTCCAGAATTGTAAAAGATTCTTGCAGACAGATTATGATATCTTCCTTGTAGCCAATGATAAATATAACTTGTATCCTCAAATTGCTGAGCGGGTAGGAATGCAGATTGTCAATGAATTTAAACGACCTGTTCTCAATCGGGTGGAAAAGGATCGAGAAACACCCTATTCGGAAACAATTTTTCACCTAAAGGGGCGGTGAGATGGTGTTTCCTGACGATCAAAGACAACTTGTCGAACAAACCATCAAAGATAGTCTGAGGAAAAAACTACGCACCTATAAACCAGAATCAAAATCGATGCCCTTTCATTATCGTTTGGTTGGTAAAGATCGAATGGCGCTGTTTTCGTTTATTCAATCCTTAAACACGACCTTTGGAACTTCAATTTTTGAGCCGGTAGCCGAAGTATTGGCAAGAAGAAATTTTCTTGTTGTAGAGAGGCAAGATGTGGTTGGCGGCCAAATTCGTGAAGGTTGCCAGATCGAAATTCAGCACATCATGAATGAGCTATCCCAATTTGGTAATCCTAACCAGGATAGTGAATTGGGTAGGCTTCGTAAAGCCTCCCGGATTGGGAGAATGAATCAACTAAAAACCGTTCGAGCCGATTTATTTCTCCAAGATGCGAATGGGATTGTATACCTAATTGACATCAAAACAGCCAAACCCAACATCAGCGATTTCAAGATTTATAAGAGAACCTTGCTGGAATGGTCTGCAACTTACATGACTCGGTTTCCCGATGCAACCGTCCGAGCGTGTTTAGCAATCCCTTATAACCCTTATGAACCGAAACCCTATGAACGATGGACTCTTCGAGGAATGATCGATTTAGAAAAGGAGTTGTTCGTGGGAGAGGAATTTTGGGATTTTCTAGGGGGGAGGGGAGCTTATCTTGATTTGCTAGACTCATTTGAACGAGTTGGGGTTGAACTGCGTCCAGAGCTAGATGATTATTTCAGGAAGTATTCTTGATGTGGATATGAGAGTGTCAAGCTACTCTTAATGTGTTCTGTAATACGGGTATAATTTGCACGAGCACACACAAAGGTTCAAAGGCACTACTCTAGTTAAACTCACAAAGGCTGAATCGATATTTGATCGAGAACAAGAACAGATTACCAACCAAATCCGCAACATTCTGACCGAGATGAATATCCCTCAAGGGAATATCGAATGGAACCCAATTCCCTTTGCGGGTGAGTGGGGGATTTCAACTTCTTTCTTTCAGATTGCTGCTCAATGGGCGCGTCAACAACGTGAGGAAGGCGGCTCGCCGTTGGCAGTGCCGCAATTGGCGGCTGAAATTGCGTCGCAGGTTAGTGAGGCGCTCAGCTTGCCCAAGGGCTTTCGACGCATCGAGGCGGTAAATGGCTACTTGAATTGTTATTTTGATCCGATGGAATTTACCCGCCGAGTGGTGGATACGGTTCTTGAACAGGGCGATCGTTTTGGAATGGGTGAATCCAAAGGCAAGCGGATTTTGGTCGAATTTTCTCAACCCAATACCCATAAGGCTTTTCATGTGGGTCATCTGCGGAATGTTGTATTGGGGGATGCCTTGTGCAACATTTTAGAAGCAGCCGGCTATGAGGTTATTCGGGCAAATTATATTAATGATACCGGTTTGCATGTCATCAAATGGTTGTGGAATTATCAAAAACATCATGCCGGTGAGCAACCCGGCGAGGATAAAACGCGCTGGATGGGCGATCTTTACGCAGAAGCGAATAAACGCCTTGAAGAAAATCCAGAACTAGAAAGTGAAGTGCGTCAGCTTTATGCCCGTTGGGATCGCCGCGATCCCGAAGTGATGGCGCTCTGGGAGAAGACACGCCAATGGTCTTTGGAGGGCTTTGATCAAATCTATGCCATGCTGGGGGTTCGCTTTGACCATATCTTTTACGATCATGAATTAGAAAAACCGGGTCAAGAATTGGTGGAGGAATTGATCCGCAAAGGGATTGCCGAAGATGAACGCCCCAGCGGACCGGTGATTGTGCGCATTGATGAAAAACTGGGCTTGAAAAAAGAGACCTATCGAGTTTTGGTTGTATTACGCTCGGATGGCACCTCTCTTTACGCCACCAAAGACTTGCCTCTAGCAATCAAGAAATTTGAGCTATTTAATCCAGATTTATCTGTATATGTCGTTGACGTGCGTCAATCGCTGTATTTGCAGCAAATTTATAAAACCCTTGCCTTGATGGGACATCCCGACTGGGCAGAGCGTTGTTATCACTTTAGTTATGAGATCGTCAATTTGCCAGGCAATGTCACCATCGCATCTCGTGAAGGGACGGTTGTCTTGCTTGAGGATCTTATGCGTGAGGCGCGCCAGCGGGCTTTGGAGGTGGTACGCGAAAAAAATCCCAGTCTTTCCCCATCGGAAATGGAAGAAGTGGCGCGAGTGGTGGCATTGGGTGCCATCAAGTATCCGATGTTAGCCCGCGATGCTACCAAGATCGTTACCTTTGATTGGAAAGCTGCATTGGATTTCAACGGTCAGGCTGCGCCTTATATCCAATATGCCCATGTCCGCGCCAATTCAATCCTCCGCAGAGTAGAAACAGCTTTGCCGCCTTCGGTTTTACCAGCTCATGAGCTTCATCCAACCGAAGTTCAACTCATCGATTGGATCTCGCGCTTGCCCGGTGAAGTGCAACGCGCTGCCAAGGAAATGCGACCACTTTACCTAACCAATTTGGCTTATGAATTGGCGCGGGCATTTAATGACTTTTATGCTGAATGTCCGGTTTTGAAGGCAGATGAGCAGACCCGCGCCGCCCGCTTGCGGTTGGTTGCCGCAGCTCGCCAGGCAATCGCAAATATCTTGAGAATGCTGGGGATTATTCCTCCAGAAGTCATGTAAAAAAAACAATCAGAAAAAAGGAGCAATTCAAATGAGTGGTACTCGGGTTTTGATCATGGGGGCAGCAGGACGTGATTTCCACAATTTTAATGTTTTCTATCGCGACAACCCTGATGTTGAAGTGGTCGCTTTCACGGCTACACAGATCCCCTATATTGAGGGGCGGTTATATCCACCTGAATTAGCAGGATCCCGCTATCCAAAGGGTATCCCCATCTATCCTGAGCAAGATTTGGAGAAGTTGATTGGCGAAAAACAAGTCGATCAGGTCGTTTTTGCTTATTCAGATGTGCCTCACGAATATGTCATGCATAAAGCTTCTCAGGTATTAGCGGCGGGAGCAGATTTTGCCCTATTGGGCAGCCGTCACACGCAATTGAAATCCAGCAAACCGGTTGTGGCGGTCTGTGCGGTGCGCACCGGCAGCGGGAAGAGTCAAACGACGCGTCGGGTATCCAAAATTCTACGCCAGATGGGCTATCGAGTAGCTGCCATACGCCATCCGATGCCTTATGGGGATTTGGTCAAGCAAACCGTCCAACGCTTTGCGGATTATGGCGCTTTAGATCGGCATGAATGCACGATAGAAGAGCGCGAAGAATATGAACCACAGTTGGATAACGGCCTGATTGTCTATGCGGGAGTTGATTATGAACGCATCCTGCGCCAAGCTGAACAGGAAGTAGATATTATTTTATGGGATGGGGGCAATAACGATCTTCCCTTCTATAAACCTGACCTCCATATTGTTGTTGCTGATCCCCATCGGCCTGGACATGAATTAAGTTACCACCCAGGGGAGGCAAATGCCCGCGCGGCGGATGTGTTTGTCATTAACAAAGTAGATACCGCAAATCCTCAAGCCGTCATTGAGGTGCGCAATCACCTGCGTGAACTGAATCCGAAGGCGATGGTTATCGAAGCGGCCTCACCTTTATTTGTCGATGATCCAAGCGCAATTCGCGGTAAGCGGGTTCTCGTTGTGGAGGATGGACCCACTTTGACTCATGGCGAGATGGCTTATGGAGCAGGGTGGGTGGCAACCCAACGCTTTGGAGCAGCCGAAATCGTTGATCCCCGACCTTACGCAGTGGGATCTATCAAAGCTACCTATGAGAAATACCCCACGACCGGCGCAGTCCTTCCGGCGATGGGTTATGGAGAGGAACAAACCCGTGAGCTTGAAGAGACCATTCGCCGGGCTGAAGTCGATCTGGTGATCGTTGGGACGCCTATCGACTTGAGTCGAGTAATTAAAATTGACAAGCCCTATCAACGGGTTCGTTATGAGCTGCAGGAAATTGGTCAACCTACGCTTCAGTATATCTTGCAGGAAAAATTTGGAAAGTAAATCAAACCTTTCGGTTGGGCTTTGAGCAATACCTGATAAAAGTGGTCATCGCTGCAAAGGTGACCACTTTTCTTGTATTTTCCCCTTATTGAACGTCCAAGCGGTATCCTACGCCACGTAGGGTTTTTAGATATTGAGGATGTTTCGGATCCTCTTCAATGGCTTTACGCAACCAGTTGATGTGAACATCAAGCGTGCGGGTGTCTTCGACATATTCTGTCTCCCAAGCTTCACGGAAAAGAACCGAACGCTCCACAACTTTGCCTGCATTCAGCAATAGGATGCGTAATATTTTGGTTAGACGGGGAGTTAAGCGGCTTTCACGACCATGACAACGCACCCGTCTTTGCTCCAGGTCTAAACGGATGACACCGCGGTGGATAATTTTTTGCCCCTCGGAGGGAAGTAATGGCTTCAGACGGTTTAATAATTTGCGGATTGTAAAGGGGAGTGTCAGTACGAGAGTTATGCACGTCTCTTCGGGTAATACTTTTCCGTCAGTGATCAGGACAATCGGAACTCCATTGGATTTTTCGCGCAGCGAACGGCAAATGCGTTTCCCACTCGAACGAAGTGAGACAGCATCGACAATCACGATATCGGGGTCGAGGCTATCCAGTGTTTCCAAGGCTGAACTACCACTATCAACAACATGGATATCGAACCCACGAGACTCCAACTGACCGACAAAGTTTTGTTTCGATGCGCGCTTCCCTTCAATCCAGAGAATTCTTCCCTGCATAAACCTCTCCCGTGTCTTAAACAAAAACGCCCCTGACATTGCAAAGTTTGTTGTATTCGAGTGCGGATGCATTATAACCGTATTCTTAAAAATACACAACCGATTCTCTTAAGATTCGACTAAACAAGGGTATCATAGCAATCGGCATTGTGATTGTTTTTGGGATGATTGTCTATAATCTTTTTAAGCATGTTGCACAAGAAGCAAGCCCGTGTTAGAATTACTACCTAACAGATAAAGCCAAGTTCATCCGTAGGAAAAATCTCATGTCCGAAGATATGATTGAAGTCGTGATCGATAGCATTCGCGTGAGCTTAATGTCTCAGCAACGCATTGTGATTCTGCGCGAGATCAACGCTGAGCGATATTTGCCGATATGGATTGGAGTCTATGAAGCGGAAGCGATCACCATCGCTTTGCAAGAGGTCGAAGTTGCCCGTCCTCTCACCCATGACCTTTTGAAAAACATCTTTCATGTCTTTAATGCGCGCATCTTACGGGTAGAAGTTGCTGCCTTGAGGGATGATACTTTTTATGGCAATATCATCGCTGAAGTCAACGGTCAATCAATCAGCATTGATGCTCGACCCTCCGATGCGCTGAATCTAGCCGTCCGCGCTCACGTCCCGATCTATGTCGCGAAATCGGTTATGGACGTTGCCGGCGTGATTCCGGAGAAAGACCTACAACGCGAGACTCAAGAGCCCTCGACGACTTCTTCACTTCCCGCCAAACCCACCCAGGAAGATGACATTGCGGATGAACGTCTATCGGTATTTGAAGATTTTCTGGAGAAACTTGACTTGGATGAAGGTCCAGAAGAAGACGACCAGGAAAAAGATTAATAACACATTGGACTTGCCGCGTCTTCATCGACAATCCGCCACAACAGCTATCTATTAGAACAAAAATAATTGATAAATGGAGCCTTTTTACCCGCCTGAGGAGACTTCTACTCCCAGCCCGCCGCTTGTCCCCTACAACCGCGAAGCGGAAGAGGCTGTGCTGGGTTCGGTTTTGATTAACCCCGAAGCTTATTTTGAGGTTGCCAGTTTTCTGCGCGCTGAGGATTTTTATCTCATTCGTCATCGTTGGATTTGGGAATGCTTTACCCGCCTTTACGAAACCCGAACGCCAATTGACTATCTTACTGTCACAGAAGAACTTGCCCGACGTGGTCAATTGGAAGAAGCGGGAGGGGCGGCGTACATCTCTTATCTGGTCATCAATGTCCCGACTTCTCTACACGCTGAGGCTTATGGACGCATCGTTGAGGCTACTTCGATCCGCCGCCAAATGATGAGTGCTGCCAATGAGATCGCCAAATTGGCGATCAAAGAGGACACCACCGTCGAAGACATTATGGATGAAGCGGAAAAGGCGATCTTTGGGGTCAGTGAACGGCGTTTGGAGCGAGATCTGAGGACGATCCGCGCCGTTTTGGGGGAATATTATGATCACTTGGAAGAGATCGTCCTGCGGGGTGAAGAAATGGCCGGTATCCCGACCGGCTTCATCGATCTCGATCGCTTGTTAGTTGGATTACAGCCTTCGGACTTTATCATCGTTGCCGGCCGACCTGGAATGGGCAAAACGGCTTTCTTGCTCTCGGTGGCGAAATACGTGGCGCAAGTCAAACGCAAACATGTAGCCGTTTTTTCGATGGAAATGTCGAATGAGCAACTCGTGCAGCGCTTGCTTTCTCAAGAGACAGGAATTGACTCGCAAAAGCTGCGCACTGCCCAGTTGACTGCTGATGAATGGCAGATTTTGACCCAGGCGATCGAATCGTTGCGCAATGTGCAGATCTTTTTAGATGATACCCCGGCGCTGACTCCTTTACAAATGCGCACCAAATGTCGCCGCTTGCACCTGGAATTCGGTTTGGATTTGGTTTTGGTGGATTACTTGCAATTAATGAGCAGCGGGATGCGCCATGAAAATCGCGTTCAAGAGGTTTCCTATCTCTCAAGAAATATGAAGATTTTAGCCCGCGAGTTGAATGTGCCAGTAGTGGTTGCTGCACAGCTTTCGCGGGCTGTGGAACAACGCGCCGATAAAGAGCCACAGCTTTCAGACTTGCGTGAAAGTGGTAGCTTGGAACAAGATGCCGATGTGGTAATCTTCCTCCATCGTCCTGCTGAGCACAAAAATGATCCGCTCAAACAAAATATTATCCAATTAAGGGTTGCCAAGCACCGCAATGGCCCAACAGGAAATATCGATTTGGTCTTTCGGGATAAGATTGCCAAGTTTGAAAACGCAGCTACTCGAGTCGTTGATCTCACCCAAATCTAGGGGGCACTCATGCAGGCGATCAAAACCTTTTCCGGCTTTTCAGACAAATCCCGTGGCTCAGTGCCTTTGCCGAACGAGTTTTTTCAAGAGTTACTCGCTGAAATTGAAGATATCAATGAGCTAAAAGTCATCCTTTATACGCTATGGTATTACCATCGCCGTGGGAAGGTGGTGCGGTATCTGTGTATGTCGGATTTTTTGAAAGACCGGACCTTTATGGAAGGGATCATTTGTGGTGATGTTCCCCGCGAACAAGCCCTTACCAAGGCAATTTTTCGGGCGGTCGAACGCGGTGTACTGTTGCGCGGGGTGGTGCAAACGAGCGAGAAGGAAATCGAATTGTTTTTCCTTAATACGCCTGTTGGGCGAGCTGCCATTCATGCCATCCAACAGGGCAAGTGGCGTTTTACGGCAAATGCAGATTATCCGATCGAAATTGGGGAAGAGCCTCCGAACATTTACCGGCTCTATGAACAACATATTGCCCCACTAACTCCTCTGATTGCCGAAACCTTGCGAGAGGCAGAAAGTACCTATCCACCTGATTGGATAGAAGAAGCCATCCGAATTGCGGTCGAAAAAAATGCGCGCAACTGGCGCTATGTTGAAGCTATTCTCAAGCGTTGGAAAGAAGAGGGTCGAGGTGAGCGAAAGACTGGAACAGATACTGAAGAAGCTCTCCGAAAGTACGCTGAACAGTGGCGAAGACCCAAGCAGAAATCCCGCTGAGCAGTCTGCACGGTCGGATGGGCTTCTGGGCGTTGGGGATCCAAATTGCCCGATTTGCCATGGTCTAGGGTATGTGCGTTTGGATGTGCCTGTGGGTCATCCGCAATTTGGACGCGTTCAGCTCTGTGAATGCCGTGCTTCTCAGAGCCGTGAGCAGGTTTATCAACGCTTATATGCTTACAGTCATCTGGAACGCCTGAATCATCTGACCTTTGAGAACTTCCACCCGCGCGGGCGGGCAGGGTTATATCCTCAAGAAGCCAACTCGATTGAATTGGCTTATCGGCAGGCACGTACTTTCGCGGAGACTTTGCAAGGGTGGCTGTTCTTGCAAGGAGGCTATGGCTGCGGCAAGACCCACCTGGCGGCAGCTATAGCGAATGCAGCCGTCGCTCTGCATGTGCCGACATTGTTTCTCACCGTTCCCGATCTCTTAGACAGCTTACGCTCGACTATAGCGGATACAGACAATCGCTTTGAAGACCATTTCAACGAAATTCGCACCGTACGATTGCTGGTTTTGGATGATTTCGGCACTCAGAATGCTACGCCTTGGGCACAAGAGAAGTTGTTCCAAATCATCAATTATCGCTACATCAATCGGTTGCCTACGGTGATTACGACCAACTTGCGCCTAGACCAAATCGAAGGGCGTATTCGGTCGCGGTTGGAAGACCCGGAATTGGTGACCAAAGTGGTGATCCTCGCGCCGGATTATCGCCGTCCGATGGATGAATTGGGTATGCACGAATTTGCCATGTTTCCCAAACTGCAACAGTGTACCTTTGCAAATTTTGATCTGCGGAAAAACGAGGGCTTGCCGGCTAAATCGGTGCGTGATTTAGAAGCTGCCTTTCGGGCTGCCAGAGAGTTTGCAGAGAATCCGATGGGCTGGATTGTGTTCAACGGGCCTTCCGGCAGCGGCAAGACTCATCTGGCTGCGGCCATCCATAATTATCGCCGTGACGTAGGGCAACCTTCGCGCTTTGTGGATGTTGGCGAGCTTTTGAATGCCCTGCGGGCTACCTTCAGCCCTTCAAGTCCAGAGAGTTTAGATGAACGCTTTGAGGATGTGCGCCGCGCGCCTTTGCTTATTCTGGATGATTTGGGGGGGCATACCACTTCAGCGTGGAGCAACGAGAAGTTATATCAGATCGTTCATTTTCGCTATCTTGCTGAATTGCCAACCGTCATTACATTGGGAAAGTTGCGTGAAGAGCTTGAACCACGCCTTCTCACGCGCATCGAGGATCGCCGCTTGTGTCGAATCTATCCTTTGCCGGTGCCGTCCTATACCGCTTCGGAACATCAACCTGTAAAAACAACTCGAAGAAGACAAAAGTGATTTTGCATAGAGAGGAGTGCTTATGAATGCAGAATTATCCCCAACCCAAGCATTACCCCTACCCCCTTTTTATGATCCCGAAACTGTAGGAAAAGTCTGGCGGGTGCCCTATCAACAGCGCGCTGCGGAGGCTCGCCAATGGGCAGAACGCTATCAGATCTCACCCGTCCAATGTGACACGTTCAAAATTGCTCTGGTAGCCATCGATGTGCAGAACACGTTTTGCATCCCTGAATTTGAACTTTTTGTGGGTGGGCGTTCCGGGATGGGAGCGGTGGAGGATAACCGACGCTTGTGCGAGTTCTTGTATCACAACCTGCACCGCATAACCCGTGTAGTGGTTACCATGGATACCCATCGCGCCTTTCAAATTTTTCACCCCGTTATGCTGATTAATGATCAGGGGGAACACCCTGGCCCGGTTACATTGATTACCTTGCAGGATGTGCAAAGCGGAAAATGGCGCTTTAACCCTCAGGCTGCCTTTAGTTTGGGAATAGATGAGGCTTATGGACAACAACAACTGCTGCATTATGTTGAAGAGCTTGCCAGAAAAGGTAAATATGAGCTGACGATTTGGCCCTATCACGCCATGTTAGGGGGGATTGGGCATGCATTAGTCTCGGCTTTTGAGGAGGCGGTCTTTTTCCATACCATTGCCCGCAGCAGTCAAGCTCATTTTGAGATTAAGGGCGATGCACCGTTGACTGAAAATTATTCCGCTATTCGTGCGGAGGTATTAGAAGATATGTGGGGTAGACCTCTGGCGGAGAGTCACCCCTATTTCCTGCAACTGCTGCAGGATTTCGATGCCATTTTGGTGGCCGGTCAAGCAAAGAGCCATTGTGTCAATTGGACGGTAGGGGATTGGCTGGAGGAGATTCAGCGCTTGGATGCTTCCCTTGCGCAAAAGATTTATCTGCTGGAAGATTGCATGTCGCCTGTTGTGGTACCCGATGTTGTCGATTATACGGACATGGCGGAGGCGGCTTTTGCTCGCTATGCAGAAGCAGGGATGCACCGTGTGCGCTCCACAGAAGCGATGGATCAATGGTTAATGACAAATTAGAGAGAGATACCCTCTATTGACATGCGATTGTTTTTGTGTGATACTGTACTCAGTCCTTTCCGAAAAGGACGACACCCTTCTTCGCTATCCCACCGAAGAGGAGGTGATGTCGATGACAGATAGTAGTACCTTACGAAGCGCTGCGGCATCCCTCCTCGTTGCAGGATAGATGACCGCAGCGCTGCAGGAGGCCGTCAGAAATGGCGGTCTCTTGTTTTTTATTCGAGGTATAATCAAGATAGCTTCAAGAATTGCGGGTAGGTTATGACAGAACGAAAAATTCGAGTATTGATTGCCAAGCCGGGCTTGGATGGACACGATCGGGGGGCAAAAGTGGTGGCGCGGGCTTTGCGAGACGCAGGGATGGAAGTCATCTACACCGGTTTACGCCAGACGCCGGAGATGGTGGCAGAAGCAGCCTTGCAGGAAGATGTGGATGTGGTCGGGTTATCGATTTTATCTGGGGCTCACATGGCTTTAGTCCCGCGCATCCTTGATCTTCTGCGCGCGCAGGGTCAGGAGAATGTCAAAGTCTTTGTGGGAGGGATTATCCCCGATGAGGATATCCCCCGCTTGCTTGATTTAGGCGTCATGGGTGTCTACGGCCCCGGCACTTTGACAGAACAGATTGTCAAGGATATTCGTGCTGCGGTTGGTGGACTCAATCAGCCAGCATAACTTTGACCAGATTGCCAATTTGTGAGGATCAATGTCATTAGCTGAATCGGTCTTGCAAGGCAACCGCTTGGCTTTAGCTCGGCTCTTAACGCAAGTCGAAAACGAGACACCACAGGGTTTACAGGAATTAAACAACCTGTTTCCGCATACAGGCAAAGCTCATGTTGTGGGGGTTACTGGTGCACCTGGAACAGGAAAGTCGTCTTTGGTCAATCAGTTGGTCTACGCCTTTCGTCATCCCCCCGCAGGGCAAAAAGCGCTCCGCGTAGCAGTTGTAGCGGTGGACCCGTCTAGCCCTTTTAGCGGTGGAGCGATTTTAGGGGATCGTGTCCGCATGCGCGATGTGGCGGGCGATGGAGATGTTTTTATCCGCTCGACAGCCTCGCGCGGCGCATTGGGAGGGTTAGCAGCCAGCACCGCTAAGCTGGTACAAGTTTTTGACGCAGCCGGCTTCGAGTTGATCTTCATCGAGACGGTAGGGGCTGGACAAGCTGAAGTCGATATTGCGCGCCTTGCCCATACCGTGATCGTCGTCGAAGCACCCGGTTTGGGAGATGATATTCAGGCAATCAAAGCCGGTATCCTTGAAATTGCCGACATCATTGTGCTGAATAAAGCCGATCGACCACTGGTGGACAACGCCGAACGGGCACTGCGAATGATGCTGGAGATGGCAGGACGGAAGCAGATTCATGCTCCAGACTCAAGTCCAGAGTCCCCCAATTGGACACCCCCGATTTTACGCACCGTTGCAACCGAAGGAGAAGGCATTCAAGCTGTCGTTGAGGCTATTCAAAACCATCGACTTTTCTTACAAACCAGTGGCGAATGGGAGCGGCGCGAACGGGTGCGTTTACAATCGGAGCTGCAAAACCTGCTCCAAGCTGCTTTGATCAAACGCTTAGAGGAAAGCATCTCGGAAGAGAGCTATCGGAAACTTTTGAACGATCTGGTTTCACGTCAAATTTCCCCTTATCAGGCGTTGGAAATTTTGTTGAATGGAGTAACGCAATGAGAAATCTACATGGCCACCGAGAAATCAATTTGTACGGGGATATTAAGCTCTTTGCCGGCACAGCTTGTCCGGCGTTAGCAGCGGATATATCGAATTATTTGGGCATTCCGCTGAGCGGGCGGGATGTCATTCACTTTCCCAATGACAATTTATGGGTGAAGTTGCACAAAAGTGTGCGCGGTCAAGATGTTTATGTGATCCAGACCACCTCTGCACCGGTACATCAGAACTTGATGGAATTGTTGATTATGCTTCAAACCCTGCGCCTCGACTCGGCGGGGCGGGTAACCGCGGTCATTCCTTACCTGTGCTATTCCCGTTCGGATAAAAAGGATAAACCGCGTGTGCCGATCACGGCTCGATTGGTTTGTGACATGATCGAAATTGCCGGGGCAGATCGATATATCACCCTCGATCTGCATGCAGGGCAAATTCAGGGTTTCTTTTCCATTCCAGGAGATGTATTGTCCGCCTTCCATATTTTGACGGCTTATCTTCAACGCAAGCAGCAACACATGCAGGAGCCGGTAGTTGTCGCGGCAGATTTAGGCTTTGCGAAAAAAGGGCGTAATTTTGCCGCCAATCTACATGTCCCCATTGCATTTATCGAGAAACGCCGCACGGGGAAAGAAGATATTCCAGAAGCCTTGACTTTAATCGGCGACGTCAAAGATCGGGATGCTATTATTGTCGATGACGAAATCGACACCGGCAGTTCGGTCGCATCGGCAGTAAACTTGGTCAAATCGATGGGGGCGCGGGATGTGTACTTGGTGTGCGTTCACCCGATCCTGTCTCGCGATGCTGCCGAACATCTGGCAGCTTTGCCAATCAAGGAATTCATCACCACCGATACCATTCCGCTCACGGAACATAAATATCAGCTTCTCAAAGACAAAATCACCGTTCTCTCTGTCGCTCCCCTCATCGGAGAAGTGATCCGACGCGCCAATCAAGGGCGCAGTGTCGGGGAGATGTTCGACGAGTAGTTCATGCCCGAATTGCCAGAGGTCGAATCGATTGCCAATCGCTTGAGGAAGGGCAGCGATGAGCACCCTTCACTCGTTGGAATGCGCATTCGATCGGCACAGGTCTTGTGGCAGAGGAGTGTGGCTCATCCTTCCCCTGAGCTTTTCAGCCGCCAATTGCAAGGTCATACGATTCGCACGATTGGACGGCGGGGCAAGTTTATTCTCTTCGGTCTCGATAACCTGACGCTTTTGATTCACTTGCGGATGAGCGGTGATCTTTGGGTGGACTCGACGGGTGATTCACTGCTACCACATGTACGGGTGTGCTTGGACTTGCAGGCTGATTACCGTTTGATCTTTTACGATCCACGTAAATTTGGTCGCCTGTGGTTATTGGAAGATGCTCAAGTTGTATTGGGGTCATTAGGCCCTGAGCCTTTTGACCCCCAGTTGACCGCTGAAGCGTTTCATCAACGATTAACAGGGTTTCGCCGTCAGATCAAACCCTTGTTGTTGGATCAACATTTCCTTGCCGGTTTAGGGAACATCTATGCCGATGAAGCGCTGCATTGTGCTGCTTTGCACCCTCAGGAGATGTCGAATCAACTCAGCCTTGCCCAAGCGGAGAGATTGTTGACTTGTATCCGTGAGGTGTTGATGGAGGGGATTCGGCGCAATGGGGCGAGCATCGATTGGGTGTATCGGGGAGGGGATTTCCAAAACTACTTTCGGGTTTACCATCGTGTGGGCTTGCCTTGCCCGAACTGTGGAACCCCCATTCAAAGGATCACGCTTGGACAGCGGGGGACGCATTTCTGCCCCACTTGCCAACCGCTACTTCCTAAGTAGTACAACAAGGGATGCACTCGAACCAACGGTCAAGAACACCCATAGCCAGAGCAAACCATCTCCGCCAGCGCTTGTCAGGCTGCCAGTCGTGAATGATCCGATGGCAAGCAGCAGCGCGTAAATGGCGCCCTTGACGTTCAAAACGATGGCGATCACAACCCCCCAACCTTGCCATTTCCACAGCCAGAATGCACCAATTGCCAGCGGCGTGACCACAAGCGAGAGATCAAGGGCAGCAATTAAGCGAAAGGCATTTTCTTCTAACGCAGGCAATTCGCCGCTGATGGCAAATTGCAAAGCTTGACCGATCCAGGCAATTGCCAACACACCTGCCCACAAAACCATGTAGACGGCAATGACTTTTACCGGGGTCTTCGGTGAAAAGAAACGCGGGATTATTTGGAGTATTGCAAGTGTTCTATTCCCATTGTACCCGATGGAGTTTGGGAAGTAAATGATAGACAATGTTGCGGAGGTTAATCCCGCTGTTGGACAAGGCAGTTGGAGAAGGTTGAGCTAGGTATTGGGGTTGTCAGAATGATTTAAGTAAATCGGATAGTTGGTCTAGCAGATAATCCGCTGTTTCTGTGGGGTTCTGGAGCAAGGCTTTTTCTCCAACGCCGCTGCGTACAAGGGCAGTGGGAATCATAGCTTGCTTGCCCATGCGGATGTCGGTTTCGGGGTTATCGCCGATCAACAAGCATTGCTCAGGTGGCAAGCCGACCGTTTCGAGGGCAATTTCAGCCATCCAAGTGGCCGGCTTTCCCAGTAACACATCCAAACGGTGAGCGGTGCAGGCTTCAAGGGCGGCGATAATGGCGCCGGCATCGGGCATCTCTTCGCCATTATGGCAGGGGTAGGTGCGGTCGGCATTGGTTGCCAGGAAGACCGCCCCGCGGCGGATAGCGTCATAGGCAATTTTGAGCTTGCGATAATTGAAACGATGGTCGGTGCTGACCAAAACTGCCCCAATTTGGGATGGGTCGTTGCACAGGGAGAATCCGGCTTCGGCTAATTCCCCTGGTAAATCCCCCTCCCCAATAACGAATAAAGGTGTATGAGGATGATGCTTGCGTAGGTAGTGAATGGCAACATAAGAGGAGTTGATGATTTCGTCTGCAGTAACCGAGATCCCCATGCCGAGCAGTTTGGCAGCTATTCGTTCGCGACGCTGGGAGGCATCGTTGGTCAGGAAGAGTAGCTGTTTTCCCAAGCGGCGCAGCGTTTGCAGGGTCTGCTGCACATTGGGAAGCGGCCGCTTGCCCAGATAAACCGTGCCGTCTAAGTCGATGAAGTAAGCTGTGTAATCCAGAGGGTGACGAAGCATGTACCTAATTTAATCATGCTTTGATGGTTTTGGGAGAGTTTTTTGCCCTGATGATTCTGCGGCTAACCCTACACGGCTGCCTCAGATGGGAAGTGGAGGAAAGACTACGCACCTCGTTCCTTCCCTTCCACCTCCACTTCGCCGGGCAGAATGCCTCGATCGGCACACCGCATGTCAGCGATTCAAATACTTGCTTTTTTTATCTCTGGTTCTGGCACCAGCAAAATGTATGATTGCTAACCCTGTTTGGCTAAGACATCTCTGAGATGTTCGATTGCCAGGCGGGGGCTGGCAAGAATAGGGACTTTCTTCTCTTCTGGAGAGAGGCTATCAGCGACGCGAGCCATCGAGGCTTGGGCTAACACAATGACATTATTCCGTGCCATGAGTTCGTGCAAGTTCTGACGGACGATGTCATCGTGAGTTTGGAGGTCACCGCTGAACAGCGCTTGATAAGCGCCTTCGCACAGACGGGCTTCGACTTCGACCTCGACGTGGTGAAATTGGGCGCGTTGGTGCACCAATTCGGTAGTTGGCTTGAGGGTTGTGGGGGCTGTGGCAACCACACCGATGCGCTTGCCCAAACTCAAGGCTTTGTCCACCATGGGTTGATCGATTTTTAGCACTGGGATGCCGACCAGCGGTTGAGCGGCATCCACACAGGGGGAGATGGATGAACAAGTGCATTGCACAACTGTTGCGCCGGCTCGTTCGGCGGCAATCACATGCTCGGCGACGCGTTGGAAAATGAAAGGCGATAATCCCCCTTGGGCTAGCACCACTTTGAGCAGCATTTCGTCAGCGACGTGATAAATCTCAGCTTGGGGGATCAATTCTTTCGAGAGATCGTTGAAGAGATTGACCAACGAGGCGACCGTATGAACAAAGACAACTTTTTGACCCATTTGAATTTGACTCCTTCTTTGGTATCAGAACCGTTTATGCCATGCTTAGGGCAGGATTTTCTAGCCATTCCACCAGTTCGCTAAGAAAACGGGCGGCTTTTGCCCCATCCAACACCCGATGGTCAGCGGAGAGACTGAGGGTGAACATGGGGGCAACGATCACTTCGTGGTTCTCGATCATGGGGCGTTCTTTGATGCGCCCGACGGCTAAAATGGCTGCTTGTGGCGGATTCAAGATGGCTTGGAAAACATCGACGCGCAGCATTCCTAAATTGGTTAATGTGAAGACGCCCTGCTCATAATCTTGGGGTAGCAGCTTGCCTTGGCGGGCGCGCTCGGTTAGATCGGCGCGGCGGCGGGAGATTTCCACCAATCCAAGCTGATCGGCGTTGCGCAGGACCGGTACAAAGAGCCCCTGTTCGGTATCCACGGCGATGCCGAGATGAACTTGGGAGAATTTTGCCAAGCCTTTTTCGCTCCATTGCGCCATGACGAGGGGATGGCGAGGGAGCAGACGCGCAGTGAAATAGATTAGTAAATCCGTATAGGTGAGATGGATGCCATAGCGGTTTTCTAGGGGCTGCAAGAGCGATTGGCGTAGGGCAACGAGGTTGCGCCCATCCACTTCGGCTTGTAGGTAAAAATGGGGGGCGCTACCAAAGCTTTGGCTCATGCGCTCTGCCATGCGCCGTTGGATGGGGGTGAGCGGTTCGAGGATTGGCTCTTCAACGGCGGTTTCAGGAACGGGCTGAGCAGGCTGCTGTTGGCGTTGGTAGGCGGCTTCAACATCCTGACGCGTGATGCTACCACCTGGCCCGCTGCCTTTAACTTGCCTTAAGTCTACACCCAAATCTGCCGCGATGCGCTGGGCAAGCGGCGAAACTCTGGTTTGGAGAGGCGGCGTGATAATGGGTTGAGGTTGTTCTGCGACGGCGCGTACATTCCAAGCAACGATCCGTCCTGCAGGCCCTGTGCCTTGAATCTGGGCAAGATCGACGCCGAACTGTCTGGCGAGGCGGCGTGCAGCAGGACTGGCTTTAACCTTAGCAGACGGAGGCGGGTAAATTGGTGTAGCCGTCTCCATTTGGGGGACAGAGGGCAGGGGGCGGTTCTGCTTATTTTGATCTGGAGTAGATGTTAGACCTCCTTCACTGCGGGTCAGATAACCCAGCACCGCTCCTACGGGGTAGGTCTCGCCGGGAACAGCAAGGGTTTGGCTGAGGAGGCCTTCGTCCATGGCTTCGACTTGGACGATCGATTTGTCAGTTTCAATTTCAAACAATGGTTCACCGTTTCGAACGGGCTCACCTGTTTGCTTTAGCCATTTTAGGAATACGCCGCTTTCCATGGTTAAACCCATGCGCGGCATGACGATCTCGATGCCGTCTTGCGGGGCGCTCATTGCGGCCGCCTCCCTTCGAGGACGCGGTGGACTGCTTGAACGATGCGTTCTTCATCAGGGATGGTGGCGAATTCCAAAGGTGGAGAGAACGGAATGGGGACATCCATAGCTGCCACGCGCTCGATGGAGGCATCGAGGTAGTCGAAGGCGCCTTTGGCGATGACGGCTGCCAGTTCTGCAGTGACACCAAAGCGGTGATAGCCCTCGTCGACGATCACCGCCCCGCCGGTTTTGCTTACCGATTGGATCAGGCAAGCCTCATCCAAGGGGGTGAGGGTGCGCGGGTCGATGACCTCTGCCGAGATCCCTTGCTGAGCCAATTGCTCGGCGGCTGCAAGGGCAGTATGCACCATGCGGGAGAGTGCAATGATGGTCACGTCGCTTCCTTCTCGTTTGACATCTGCAACGCCAAAGGGGATCAGATATTCTTCTTGCGGGACAGGTCCTTTGATTTTGTGATACATTACTTTGTCTTCAAAGAAGAGCACGGGGTTGGGGTCGCGCAAAGCGGTCTTCAGGAGACCTTTGGCGTCATAGGGGGTTGAAGGAACGACAACTTTGAGCCCTGGCACGTGGGCAAACCAAGCGTGCCAAGATTGCGAATGTTGGGCGCCGGAGGATCGTCCGCCGCCCATCGTGGCGCGGATGGTGATCGGCACCGCTACTTGACCGCCAGTCATATAGCGCATCTTGGCAGCCTGATTGACGATCTGATCCATGGCTAAAGTGATGAAATCTCCAAACATGATTTCCGGAACAGGGTGCATGCCGGTCATGGCGATCCCGACTGCGAGACCGACGTATCCTTCTTCACTGAGAGGGGTATCGATGACCCTTTCTGGCCCGTATTTTTCGTAGAGTCCTTCGGTGGTGCGAAACACTCCGCCCCACGCACCGATGTCTTCACCGAAAAGCACAATGCTCTCGTCACGGGCTAGTTCTTCATCCAACGCTTCGCGGATGGCTTGAGCAAAGGTGAGTTCACGCGTAGACATGTTCTTGTACCTCTTCGACGGGCGGGAATGGGTCTTGACGGGCTTTCTGAACGGCATTTTGGATGCGCGCTTCGATCTCAGTGCGCGTCGTTTCGATATCTTGGGGTGATAGCACGCCGCTTTCGACGAGCAGGCGTTCGCAGCGTTGAATGGAGTCTTTTTTGCGCCATTCCTCCATCTCTTCTTTGGTGCGATAAGCGGTGCCTGGGTCGCCGACATGATGTCCGCCATAACGGATGGTGTGACAGACAAGGGTGGCAGGTCCTTCGCCACGACGGGCTGCTTCGACCAACTCATGGGCAGCCTGATAGACGGCTACCACGTCATTGCCATCCACCTCCACGCCACGCATTCCCATCGCTCGCGCTCGCGCTGCTAAGCCTTCACCTGAGGTCAATTTCTGCCAGTGAGTAAATTCGGTGTATTGATTGTTTTCACAAACATAGATCAACGGTAATTTCCAAAGGACAGCCATATTTGCCGTTTCATACCATAAGCCTTGGTTAACAGCTCCATCGCCAAAGAAAGCCACACTCACCCGCCCTTTGCCTTCCCGTTTAGCCGTAAAGGCGCTGCCGGCAGCGATGCCCAACCCACCGCCGACAATGCCGTTGGCGCCTAAAATGCCCAACGAGACATCGGCGATATGCATCTCGCCGCCCTTGCCACGGCAATAACCGGTCACTTTACCCATCACTTCGGCCATCATCGGCTCAACCTGGCCGCCTTTGGCAATGATATGCCCATGGCCGCGGTGGGTGCTGGTGATGGTGTCATCTGGACGTAGTGCCATACACACGCCGACAGGGGTTGCTTCTTGTCCATCGGAAAGATGGGCTAAGCCCGGCATCCATCCTTTGCGGTAGACATCGAAGATCGCCTCTTCAAAAAAGCGGATGGTCAACATGCGGCGATACATTTCGATCAAAAGGGTGGGATCAATCGGGGGCGTTATTCGGTCATTCATCAGTTTTCCTCCAATAAAGTCTCTTGCCATGTGGTACGGATAAATTCAATAGCTTTGCGGACACCCGCTTTGCCTTGATAAGAAGCCTCTTCAATGCAAATCCACCCATCCCAGGCTGCTTTGTGAAGGCAGCGGAACATGGCTAGGTAGTCAACTAGTCCAGTGCCAATTAGGACATGTTCCAACTTGCCGATGTGCGCTGTGTCCGAAGCGTGAATGCTGCCTAAACGCGGCAGAACCGTCTCCAACAACCCCAGCGGTTGAGGGCTGAAGGCGGTGGCGTTGCCGGTGTCGAAATTGACCCGAATGCGCCGGTCGAGGTGGTTTAAGATATACAAGAAGATTTCAGGCGGTTGGGAAAAATCGGTGTATTCCCACACACCGGGTTTGGCGTGATTTTCATAGACCAATTGCACGCCAAGCTGAGCGGTTTGGGCGATAAGTTGGTTCAAGCCTTCTATTGCCCAGCGGCAACCCTCCTCGCGAGATGTCTCAGGATGGGCTTGACCGGCGGTGACCCGCAACAGTTTGGCACCGACCTCGGCTGCCAGCTTCACCGAATGCACGGCGGCTTCGAGTTCCGCGCGACGTTGTTGGGGATCGGGGTGGGTGAAATCGGGATAGCTGGTCATCATGGCGATTTGCATGCCGCATTGTTCAACCGCTTGGCGGATTTGGGCGGCTTGCTCAAGGGTGCGATCGGGGATGAACAAGATGCTAATGTCAATGGCATCCAGACCGGCTTCTTTTCCCAACGCCGCCCAGTCGGCTACCGACATCCGCCCCTCAACAATATCGTTGAAAAAAGAGACCGGTAAACAGCTCAATTGCATGAGGTGGCTCCCAGCAAAGGACGGATGGTTTCAATGGTCAGGCGGGCAGCTTGATCGGCATCCGGAAGAGGTAGTAGTTCGGCTGTTAGCCAGCCTTGGTAGCCGCCTTCGCATAGGGTTTTCAAAATTGCACCAAAGTCAATCAACCCCTGACCTGGCGGACGACGGTTGTTGTCGCCGAGGTGACCGTAGAATAGCCGTCCGGCAGCTAAAGCTATCTGATACGGCTGAGTCCAAGATGACTCTTCGATGTTGACGTGAAAGGAATCGATCAGCAAGCCGAGCGAGTCATGTCCGACCTGATCGATAAAAGCCAAGGTCTCCGAGACATTGTTGAGCAGGTCACCCTCGAAGCGGTTGAGGGGTTCGATTGCCAAGCGCACACCTTTGGGAGCGGCGTACTCACAGGCAGAGCGCAAAATCTCGGCTAGCTGGGTAAGCGAGGCGGCTTTATCGCCGACGGCTCTGCCACGAAATGTACCAACGGTGACAACATCCGTCTCAAGGAATTGGGCAAAATCAATCAATGCCCTCAGGCGTTGGGCAGCCAGCTTTGCAATTTCAGGGTCGGGGTTCAGCAGAGTAAGCCCGGCGGCGAAGCCCATTCCCCCGCTGGCAACAGCAGAGACCTGTAGCCCGAAGGACTCGAGTTGAGCTTTAAGGGCATCTCGGTCGAGTTCAGCGGGGTTGGTGCTGATGATCTCGACACCATCATATCCCATAGAGGTGGCTTTTTGCAGCTTCTCTTCGAGGCTTCCCTGCAATAGAGCCACAGGGAGGATTTTCGGTACTTCAGGGGTTTGAATGGCAACGGCTAATCGGATCATAGGAGTTCCTTTTCCAACTCGGTAAGCGAGTCGTCGAGAATATGGAGCACTTCATCCATCTGCTCGGCGGTGATGATCAAGGGTGGCGCAAGCAACATCATATCCCCTGCCACACCGTTGACGGTGCCGAAGCAGGGGTAGGTGACCAAGCCGCGCTTCAAAGCAGCTTGTTCAAAGCGCAAGCTCACCCGTTGTTCTGGGGGAAACGGTTCTTTGGTGGCTCGGTCTTTGACGAATTCAAAGCCAAACATCAGCCCTTTGCCGCGCACATCGCCGAGAATTGGATGTTTCTCCATGATGGCTTGAAGACCTTGTAGAGCTTGTTCGCCGCGCTGGCGGGAATTTTCGGTCAGGTTGTGATCGATAATGTAGCGGATGACAGCAATTGCTCCAGCACAAGAGACCGCATTGGCATTCAATGTATGGCCTGCTTTGAAGGGTGAGTGATTTTTCTCCAAGACAGCCCAGAGGTCATCGCGGGCAACCACGGCTGCCAATGTCGTATAGCCGCCAGTCATGCCCTTGGCGGTAGTCAGGATATCTGGGCTGGTATTCCAGTGGTCAATTCCCCAGAAAGCGCCGGTGCGTCCCCAGCCGGTCATCACCTCATCGATAATCAATAGCACATCGTAATGGTCACAAATTTCGCGAATCTTCTGGAAATATCCTTCTGGGGCAGGTGTGCAACCCAAGGCCGCTCCAACTACCGGTTCGGCAATGAAGGCAGCCACGTTTTCAGGTCCAAGCTGACAGATCAGGGCTTCTAGAGCGCGTGCACAGAGTAAGTTGCATTGGGGATAGGTTTGCTCGTAATAACAACGGTAGCAAAAGGCGGGGGCGATGTGCGGCGAGTCGGCAAACATGGGTTGAAAGGTGCGCCGCCGAGCAGTGATGCCAGAGATGCTGGCGATGTAGATGTTGTTGCCGTGAAAACCTTGCCAACGCCCAATGACGAGGTATTTGGAGGGTTTCCCTTTTTCTACCCAATACTGACGGGCGAGGCGGATGGCATCGTCATTGGCATCTGTCCCCGTGCAGGTAATCCAAACGCGGCTGTTGTTGCGTAAGTTGCCAGGTGCCAATTCGACGATCAGATCGCTCAGATCGAGGAATGGTTGGTTGCTAAAAGCATGGGCTGGATAAAAGGAGAATTTTTGGGCTTGGTTGAACATGGCTTGATCGATTTCGTGCACACCGTGTCCAATGGCGGTGACGACCGATGAGCCGCCGGAACCGTCGATATAGCGGTTGCCGTTTTCATCGTAAAGATAAATTCCTTCGGTGCGGGTGATGACTGGGAAAGGTCGATCCCAGTCGCGATGCACAGCATGAACATTGGGTTTGGTCATGGTCAACTCCTTAGTGAGGAAAGCGAGTGGACAATATGAGAACGTTTACATATCCACTATATCACAGAAAAAAGCCTGCGTCAATAGGGGAAATTGGGAAAAATTTCACGCACGGGATGAATTGACAGGCTACCTTTTCTGTGCTATGATGGTTGTGTAATCGTTTACAGATACAGAAAAGATTCGCCTTTTGTTCTGCCTTTCAGGAGAGTGCCTACATGAACGATATTTCCCTCGCTCGACTTCAAGAAACCCTCCAAGCAAAACAATGCTCTGCAGCGCTGTTGACCAGCCCGGCAACCATTACCTGGTTGACGGGATACGCGCCATCCATCCAAACCGGACCGAGCCCGTTTGAGGGCGGAGCAGCGATCGGATTCTGGTGGGAAAGCCAGTTTACCCTTCTGCTATCCGACATGGAATCGCCCGCTGCACAGGCTTTGGGAATCGCTACGAAAGATTATGTTTCCTACACAATCGATGAGCCGGTCTACGGTTTTGACCATCAGGCACAAGCCTTTGGTGAGCTGATTGCCCCGCTGAAAGGCTTCAAGGGCAAACTGGCGGTGGAGTTGAACTTCTTATCTGCCAGCTTATACCCCATTCTTGCCCAAACCGTCCCCTTCGATCAATGGGTGGTCGTGGATAATGATCTGCCGCTGTTACGAGCAGTCAAAACGCCTGCGGAGATCGAGAAGATTCGCGCGTCCCTATCTTTCGCCGACTCGGCCCAAGAGATCGTCAAGCGTTTGCTTCAGGTTGGCTTGAGTGAAATCGGAATTTGGGGACAAATGAAAGCCGGGTTGGAGCATCAGGTGGGCGGCCGCTTACCCTTGCTGGCTGATTTTGTCGCCGGAGAGCGCACGGCTGAAATCGGGGGCTTGCCGGGCAACTACCGCCTGCAAGCGGGTGACCCGCTGATTGCCGACATCGTCCCTCGATTGGATGGTTATTGGGGAGATAACGCGGGGACGCATTTTGTGGGCGAACCTTCTGCATCCCACCAGAAAATTTATCGGGTGGTGTTAGAGACCTTAGAAAAAGGACTGGAAGCCGTCAAACCTGGGGTGAAAGCGTGTGATTTGGATGCTCTGTTGCGTCAGCATCTTGAAGCACAAGGCTACCCGGTCTATCCTCATCACAGCGGGCACGGCTTGGGGGTTACCTACCATGAAGAGCCGCGCATTGTCCCATACAACTCATTGACCCTAGAGGCCGGGATGGTGTTAGCGCTTGAGCCGGGCATTTATTTGCCGGAGGAAGGAATTGGCGTGCGGCTAGAGGATGTCGTTTTGGTCACCCAAGATGGCTGTGAAGTCCTTACCCACCATTTGAATCACTAACCAAGCTTTATAGAACCAATGGAGGCTAAAATGACCGAACGGAAAAAAGTTGTTGTCACAGGTGCATCTTCGGGGATCGGGTTGGCTACGGCACAACGCTTTGCCCAAGAGGGGTGGGATGTGTGTGTGACAGCCCGCCGCGAACAGACCCTGCGCGAATTGGTGGCTCCCTTTCCGCCAGGAGAACATTTGGTTGTGCCTGGCGATTACAGCGACCCAGCTACCGCTGAAGCCATCGGTAAGGCAATTGGGGAGAAATGGGGCAAGTTAGATGCTCTCTGCAACATCGCAGGGGTATATTTCCCTGCCAAAGCGATCGAATCGCCTTTGGAGGAGTGGCGCAAAGCTTTTGATATCATGATCAACGGTGCTGTGTATATGACGCGCATGGCTGTGCCGTGGATGAAAGATGGCGGTCGAATCATCCATTGCACCTCGATACATGGTGAGCGGGCTGAAGTTGGCTCAAGTTCCTATGCGATGGCGAAAGCGGCGATCAACCAATACTGCCGTGGTTTGGCATTGGAACTGGCGGAGAAGAATATCCTCGTAAATGCCATTGCGCCGGGTTTTGTGCGCACGGCAATGAGTGTGGTGGACGGGGTTAATGAACTTGATTCGGAGTGGTTCAAAAAGAATTACGTTGAGGGACATCATTTGCCCTTGCGCCGCGCCGGGATGCCAGAAGAATTGGCTGGGGTGTTTTTCTTCCTTGCCGGGCCAGATGCTTCCTACATCACCGGGCAGGTGATCACGGTGGATGGCGGCCTGACCATCACGTTCTAATCGATAGCCATGCTCGAAGTCACTACCCTCAACGGACATCGTGCCCTTTGTCTGGAGAACGACCGCCTGCGAGTGGTGGTTTTACCACAAAAAGGCGCGGACATTTATGAGTTGACTTATTTGCCTAGCGAGGTTCAATTCTTGATGCACACGCCATGGGGGCTGAAACCGCCTTCTCCTCAGCCCCCGGCTGATTTTTTGGAAAATTACGAAGGCGGGTGGCAGATTTTGTTTCCCAATATCAACGATGCCTGTGAATATCGCGGGCGGCAGATCCCCTTCCACGGAGAAGCAGCCTTACTGGCTTGGCAGGATGAGGTACTTGCCGAGGATGACAGCCTAGTGCACGTGCGCCTTTGGGTAGATAATCGCTTGACTCCCTTGCGCCTAGAACGGGAGATGATTCTGCGCCGTGGGGAAAATACCTTAACTCTGAAGGAGCGTTTGATCAATCGGGATGATCAAGCGTGGGATTTTGTCTGGTGCCAACATGTGGTACTAGGGGGCAATTTTATCGAGGCAGGCTGTCAAATCGACCTCTCGGCGCGGCGGATTACCACCCCGCCCGTCCTCTATGAGCCGCAAACCGCTCGTTTAGCGGAAGGGCAGGATTCCGCTTGGCCCTTTGCACTGGCTCGTGATGGTTCGACGATTGACTTGCGTTTCATCCCCGGCCAAGAGGCTCATAGCCATGACGACAGCATGTTATGGGAACTGGAACGCGGCGAATACCGTGTTCGGAATCCTCGCTTGGGCATCACATTCTGTATGGAATGGGACAAGCAGGTTTTTCCGTATGTGATGTTCTGGATGCCGTATGGTGGCGCTGACTTGCCCCCGCTGACAGGCGTCTATGGGGTAGGGCTTGAGCCAACCAGCGCTCCCTACCCGCTTGCGCAAGCGGTTGAAGCCGGCTTGGCTCGCTCGCTAGCAGGGCGAGAAAGCCTGCAAACGGACATCACCATTCGCATTGAGGAAGGGTAGCGAAAGACCCTATAATATCCTTTAGGCAAAGGCGTCTGTACTGCGGCTGGTAGTGCGCGATGCAGCAGCCTTTGCACGTTATTTGGCGCGGGTGAAAAAGCGGCTATGATGGGGGATGGATAGGGCGGGGAAACCTCGCTAGAAGGAGTGTATCATGACGGTACGGAGCGAGAACGATCGGGGGCTATGGTTGTATTTCGGCGTTGCCTATGCTTTCTCGTGGATGTTCTGGATCCCGAATGCGCTGATTGCACAGGAGGTCTCGTTTTCTCCTGCCATCGCTGATTTCCTTGCCGGACCTTATAACCCTGCTGCTTTTGGTCCCTTTGTGGCTGCATTCTTGCTAACTTTTCTCCGAGAAGGAGCAAAAGGGGTGATTCAGCTCTTGAAGCGCGGCTTTGCTCTAGGATTCAAAAAAGTCTGGTTGCTGGCGATCTTGCTGCTGCCGCTGGTACTCTTCGGTGGAGCAGTATTTGCTTCAATTTTATTGGGCAGCAGAGCGCTTGATCTCTCGGTGATCTCCAATCCACCCTTCGCATTGATCGCCTTTTTTGTCATCCTTTTCACTGCCGGCCCTCTGCAAGAGGAGTTTGGCTGGCGGGGGTATGCCTTGCCGCGCTTGCAGGCGCACTATAATGCTTTGGTGTCCAGTTTGATCTTGGGCTTTTTCTGGTGGTTATGGCATCTGCCAGCGGTATTCATTCCCGGCAGGTTTATGACCGATCAGGTATTGATTTTTATCGTGCTCTTGGGGGTGATTGGGTTGACTTCGGTGCTGTTTACTTGGGTTTACAACAATACCCACGGCAGTGTCTTGGCTGCCATTCTGATGCACACGGCGATGAATTGGTCTATCTGGATCGCTATGCCCGACATGAAAATGGATATCCCCACTGCCGGCTTGATGATTGCTTTTTTAGCCGTTGCTGTTTTGATCGTTGTCAGACGGTATGGAGCGGCGACATTGAGCCGCCAAGCAGGTTGAAAAGATCATCTGCCTGAGCGCATTTGGGGGTTTCGAGATCAGGTTTTATGCAGGGCTGCTTGTTGAAAGGCTTGCGCCATGCGATGCAGTTCTGCAAGTTGCTTCTCTTCGAGGGGCATGGGCTGATGCGAAGAAAGGATTTGGCGGGCAAGCTCGTTGGCACGCTGGCGCATATCCTTTCCGCCCATTTGGCGCTGGAATTGAGTCCATTCCAGGCGACAGGTGAGGCGGGGTTGCCATTGGTGTTCTTTGAAGCGACGCAGGGTGTATGGATGGGTTAGAAACTGCCCGCCTGGACCGGCTTGACGGATTTGATCAAAGGCGAGCGTTTCTTCACTAACCTCAAAGCCCTCTGCCAAGCGATAAGCGGCGGCTAGGATTTCGTGGTCGATCATCGCTTGTTCGTAGCTGGAGGTGAGCAATTGATTCATCATCCCGAAAGCTAAATGGATAAAGTTCATTCCAGCCAGGGCATACGGAATATCCTGCAGAGCCCGTTCATAGGCTGCTTGAGCATCGGGCAAACAGGCATCTAATCCCGAACTGCCTTCGAAGGGTAAGCGATAATAATGTGCCATCTGCGTGGTTGCAACGTGGAGCAGGGTGGCTTCGGGAGAGGCGCCGACATAGGTGCCGGTGCGCATATTCAACCCTCCTGAAGCGACGCCGATGATGCACGGATGGCTAGGTTGAATCAATTGCACCAAGGTCAGGGCTGCCAAACAGTTTGCCGTGTGTTCGACCAGCGCGCCGGCAATGCTGACCGGGGCAGTGGCGCCCATCATGTTGGTGGCTTCCAGCCATAGGGGAATGCCATAGGCTGCACAAGCCATGATCTCTTGTACCCTTTCAGCGGGGTGAATCAAGGGGGAGGTCAGGCAGGTGACCAAACTAAAAATCGGCTGCTGACGCACGGCTTCTAAGCTGCCCTGAATCAGACTTGCCATTTGCACTTGATCGTGAACGCTTTGTTCGCCTTCCCCTTGCGAGTAATAGTGTTTGCTGCTGTTCTCCAGAATGTTGGCGAACAAGATGCGGTCAAAGCCCGGCTGAGGGATATCCTGGGGGATGACCATGGCGTGCATGATGTCGGCAAGCTCGAGGGCATCAATCAGTCGGGTGAAATCGCGCAGGTCTTGTAGGGTTGCCAGGCGGTGATTGCCGTCTAAATCCAGCACATTCAGCGCCGAAGAGCCGGCAATGGTATAGACGTCTTCCAAAGTGACGGTGATGGACTGTTTTGGATTGCGGGCGTGAAGCTGAAATTCGGATGGAGCTGAGCTCAAGGCTCTCTTGAGCACGTCTTCAGGGATAAAAGCCAAGCGTTGCTCGAAATCCACCTTACAGCCGTGGGCGGCGAGGACTTCCAGCGCCGGCAACCACTCGATCCGCACGCCGACCTCCCAAAGCACGCGCAAGACACTTTGGTGCACCTGTTCGATTTGCTCAGGGGTGAGAAATTCAAGACGGTAGGGTAGCTTGGGTTTCATACATAGCTTTGTAAAGGAATTAATTGCTAAGGAATGCTTATCATGATCTCCATGGCGTCAGAAGCTATTGGAGATAACCAGTAGTGCTAAGCATGACTTAAGTCAAAAGTAAATAGAAAGGTGTCCTGTCCTAGAATCACATCAAATTTATTCGGTTTTGTAATTGTGGATGAGTCGTGATAGTTGGTTGTTGAGTCAATCCTTGTAACTCTACAAAACGGTTTCTCGTAGCTTAATCTGTCGCCTTGATTAGATGAGAAAAAAATAATCGGATCGATACCGACCGGAAAACTCGTAAGCTGGTTTTCTCTCAAAGCAAGCCTGATAGCTAGGGAGGATAAATAACGGCGTTGATTTTTATCATTGATCCAGTTGCCAGTCTTTCTATAACCTTTAATCCAGCCATACCAAGCACTAATTAAGAGCAATTCTTCACTATTGAAATCTAAGTAATATTTTTCAATTCTATCTAAGGCGTCTCTGGTATTTGGTAGCTCTAAAAGTTGTGCGATCATCCAAAAGGATTTGACCAATTTCAAGAAATCTTCATCCAGCTCGGTATTTCTAAAATCTGGTAGTGAAGTTATAGGAAGTTGGTGAAGGATATTTTCTCTTAAGTATTGCATCCAATTTTTGTATAAATCTGTATTTTCGCGATCAGTTCCTTCGGCAAGTTTCTTTAGAGTAATACCGCATTTGACGATTGAGCAGGAAAAAGGATCTTGATACCGCTCGGGGTTCTGGATTTCGTCCCCCCAATTTCCGTGGGAAAATAGTTCTTTTCCATGCGCTAGAATGAGCTGATGCATCAATTTTAGAAAAGCCATTCTGCTTGTATCGGGACTCAAGAATTGGGTCAAATTTTCGAAGCTGCAATCTTTACCAAAAATGCTTACGAAGATCCACGGAATCCAGCTTTTTGAAATCTCTTCCTTAAGAAATTTGCTGATGTCACCATTAACCCTGTTGATCAGCGATAATTGGTATTCAATCCATTCAAAATTCTGTGAAGGTTCTTCGGCCCGAGCAATGCTCTCGGAATATAATATCCATGAGAAGAATGGAATTTGACCTGGGTGATTTTTTTTAGTCTTAGTACCAAGCTCAGTAACCGAATAAAGAATTCCACCGTAATCATTAAATAGTTCAACTAAATTAGAGTCCATTGTCTCAATCCTTTAGTTAGGTTGTTGATCAGGGCTTACGCCTTGGTACTCTTTAGATGTTGATTGGGGTTGTGTAGGTTGATCTGCTTTTGATTCTTTTTTTGGTTTTGTATTTGATGTGCCTTGTGATCTAGTTTGAAATCTTTCGATCCTTATGGCATCTTTTTCGTTGAAAGGAACATAATTAAAAATTAGATGGCCTTCTCCAAGATTCTTATGTTTAATTTCTTCTGTCTGAGTTTCCATTGGTGAACTCGCTGAGATCCGATTGACATCATCGATCAAGATCATAAAGGGCTGATTGTTTTGAACAACTTTTTGATATTTTTGGGGAAGAGAAACGAGAAAATAATTCATTTTTTTTGTTGAGCGCCTGCCACTTTTTTTTGCAAGTAGGAAGCCATCGGTTAACCATTTGTTAAAGGTTTCCGAGTCGATTTTGATTAACAATTCGTTCATTACTTTATCTCCAAAAATTGCTAGAATGGGTCATCATCGAATGTACTAGAGGGAGTATTCTTAACAATGTTACGAGGAATTTGAATGAGATTGGGGTCTGTTTGAATGATCTTTTGGATCAAAGAGCACTCTTTTCCCTCACGTGAGATAAGGTACAAACGGTTCTTTGTGCGGGTCGCGGCAACAAAAAACAATCGTTCTTTATCTATTTTTAGATAAGAATCTTCAACATCCCAATACTCTGCATCCAGATAGGGAAGGATCACCCAATCAAATTCTAATCCTTTTGCGGAGTGCACGGTTGTTATCTTAGGAGTTGGGTCATTAAAATTATAACCTTCTTCACCAATAGCCAATTCAACTTTAATTTTTTTAGTCCTTAATTGTGCAGCTAGAGCATTTGCTTGATCATGATTGAGACAGAGTATTCCAATTCGTTCCGCCCCGCGACTATCATTGATGATCTGAACAATTTTTTCAACTTGATCTGGGAGACTATTTACGCTATACCATACTGGTCGCATTTCAAAATCGCGTCCTTTGACCATGCTGATGAACTCTTCAGGGCTGATGGATGAAGAGTCCAAAAAAAGTGCCGCAAGCTTGGCAACGGATGTGGGATTTCGATAATTGTATAACAAGCGGAAATTCTTCTTAATCGGTTTCCAAATTGTTGAGAACTGATCAAACTCGATGATACCGGTGTAGATGGATTGTGCAGGGTCGCCGGCAACGAATAAATTTTTGCTCATCATGTGAAGTAGTTTCGAGACATTCTCTCCAAAATCTTGCGCTTCATCAATGAGAATGTAATCGTAATGTGGTAATCTGTTTGGATTCTTTTCAAAGAAATCGATTAGATTGTCTACCCATTTTGAATATTTATTGCCATCGTCTTTATCTGGAGGATGGCCGATGTATTTTTTGTGGGTGTGATAAACCCACTGATAAAACCTGTGTACTCTTTCGCTCGGTATATCCAGATCTTTTAATGCCGATTTGATAAAATTAAAGAGTACTTTGGTATAAACAAATACGATGTAGTTTTGAAGGGTGTCCTCGAGGGTTTTAGCACAATACAAAATAATGGAAGTCTTACCACACCCTGCTGGTCCGTAAATCAGGTTTCCCCCTTTGTTTAGTGAATTGTAGATAACCTCCTGCTGGTCTTCATCCAACTCTCGCAAGGATGGTAACCATCTAAACTGACCTTCGCTCGCCATGATGCCCTCAGAGAAATTTTGTCCAAACTTATTTAGGTAGCAAGGCTAGACCGGGTACGTAATCGATATCAATATCTCCCTTTTTGCTTGCCTTAAGCTGATTAATTCTATTGCGAATCATGCTTGCTTCCGCCTCTTCCCCAAGCTGGACCAGAATATCAACGAGATATTCCATATAGTAAATACTGTCTGGAAAAGCATCGAGTTTTTTATTGATTAGTTCGCGTGAGCGTTCATAAGCCTTTCGCGATTCTTTGTAATCTCCTTTATCATCCAGAAAATCAGCATAGAAATACCAACAAATACCATCATTAGGAGCGACCTCAATTGCCTTTTTAATAAACCGTTCTTTGGTTTGCATATTAGGTGCGGTTAGACTGGCATCAATGGCTGGATAAGCGTCATTTGGAAATTCATCAGATAGTTGTGCATAAATCTGATGAGCGTCTGCGTATTCGCCTAGTCTGCTATGAGCTTGAGCCTTAAGTAGAAGGGCATTTTTGGAAGGACGTTTACTTCGTTTACTGATTTGTTCAATCCATCCTAGGGTTTGTTCGGGACGATCTAAGTCTAGAAGGGCACTAGCCAATTTTTCCATTTCGCTTATTTTTGTATCGAGCGTTTGATCGCTTTGAGCTTTGGCAAGGATTTTTTCTAACTCTGCTCTCTCTCGTTCTTTCGAAGTCATTGGCAATAGCCCCAATGGGTTGTCGATAGTCTCTCTCACATAGATTTGGGGTTGATTGGGCAAATACGCTTCTATCCACAATATTTTATTACCATCCAAGCGTAATTTGATTGTTATTGGGGTGTTTTTGTCGATTTTATGGCTGAAATTCAAACGGACGACGTGAATCGGGCGATTGACATTACCCGCACAAAAGATTAAGTCCACATGATCCATTCCGTCACGAGGAACGCGGAATTGTTCGTAAGTCATCCAACCATTTAGGTTTGGATAGGGAATGGTTGAGCCTGCCGGGATCAGGCTTTGGAACACATTTCCTTCGGTAATGATGCCGATGGAGTCTCCAACAATTGGTGATAGGATGTCATGACCTAATATAAAGCGTGTATAAGCTTGTACTGCTGCCCCTTCTGCTACAAGATAATCCATATCTTTCTGTCGCTCGATGGCTGCGTTAGGGAAGAAATTTTGTAATGCATTTTCCACTAGGGGATTTTTTGAACTTCCTCCGGCTAAAAGCACTCTGGTTATGTCTGACGGTTTGAGCCCTGCTTTTTTCAGAGCGTCCTCAATGGGTGTGAAGATTGAAGTGATATGATAAAACTCTTCGTCACGATTATTAGTACAGGATGGATCAATAAAAGGAGCGATAACTTCACTGAAAGTTTTCCAGTCCAGTTTTAGATTTGATAATTCTATTTGGCCCTGGGTGGTTCCAACAAATTGAGTTGGAATTGAAACAATGACTTTTGAGGCTTTTTGTTCGTCCCACTCTCCTTGCAAGATTGCCTCTAATTCTTCACAAAAACGGATTTTTAATAATTCAGCGATTTTTGAAAGTTGGCTCCATATACTATGCTGGCGTTCTGCAAAAGACCATTCTCTTTCTTTTCTACCAGAAGCTTCATAAAAAAGGTGTTTTAGCCATGTATGGACAATATGCTTGTCAATATCATCTCCGCCTAGTTTTTCAAAACGGGAGATGGCTAGGTTTTGTAGATGAATGTTTCTTTGAACCGGCGAGAAGGACACATCGATAACAGAAATATCGCAAGTGCCTCCGCCGAAGTCAAAGACAAGCACGGTCTCTTCGCTGTGCCACCTGAGTTGAGCCCGTCGCCGATTCATATAACCTAATAGAGCGGCATTGGGTTCATCAAAGAGGCATTGTTCATCTATTTTGAAACCGGCCATCTGTGCTGCTTTGATCGTATCCCGTCGCTGAGGAGACTGAAAAGAAGCCGGAATTGTGATCACAACCGGTACATTGTCTAAACTTTGTCCGATGACTCTCTCTGCAGCTTCTTTCATTGTTTTGAGGATAACGGCTGAAACCTTTACAGGTGTATTTAGCTGATCGCTGACGGCGCTTGGGTAAAAGGGATCGCGGTCGGTTCCTAAATCCATTTTCACAGAATAAAAGACATGACGCCCGCGACGATATAGGTACTTTGCTTCCCTTGCTCCTATTCCGGCAATCATTTCGCTTTGTGGTGATTCTTGAAATACTACAGATGGAAATAAATAATGGGACACAATTGTCCCATCAAGGTTAAGCTGTGGCAATTGCATGAGCTTGACCGGAATAAAATAGTCGAAATTGAATTTTTCTGCGTCACCTTCACGTCTAGCAATTGCAGTTGTATGTTCTAACTCTTGGGAAGCAATTGACATGAGAGAATTCGTGGTGCCTAAGTCGATTCCTATGACGAAAGGTTTATTTTCGAGGTTCTTTGGCTTTGTTGTGAGGATGGATAGCTCGTTCATAGCAAGTCTTCTCGTTCAGTTTCCACCTAGTACTTTAGGGATATTTTAATGCTAAATTTTTCCATCATACATTGTAGTTGTCAAGAGGATATGTACTTTGTACTTTGAAAATTAAATCTTAATGAAACCTTGCTTGACAAGACGCTTTTTTCATGCTATGATACTTATGTAAACGTTTACCGTTTCTTGTCAAAGCCTGATGAGCCTACCCGTTTCCATTTTTGATCACCTTAGAGAGGAGAAAACCCATGAGTAAAACGCGCTTGTTCTTGGTCTTGCTGACACTGGTCAGCCTACTTGCGGCTTGCGCTCAACCGACGGCACAGCCGCCTGATCAACCGCAGCAACCGGCAGAAGGCGGTGAAGCGCCTGCCCAGCCTCCTGCAGCGGAACCGGTCAAGTTAGTCATCTGGTGGTGGGGCGAACAGGAAGCTCCCGGCGCCCAGCAATGGTTGGACGAGACGATTGCAGAATATCAAAAGCTGAATCCCAACGTCACCATTGAAGCGGTGCTCCAATCCACAGATTCCCTCATCCCGGCTTTTCAGTCCGCTGCCGCTGCCCAACAAGGTCCCGATATTCAATATTTCTGGGGCGGTGTTTGGACATTGGAGTTTGCTTGGGGTGGTGCACTCGTTCCATTGGATGACCTCATTCCGGCGGAAGAGCGCGCTCACTACATCAACAATTTTGAGCGCACCTACGATGGCAAACTATGGGGAATGGGGTGGTATCTTTCGGGTAACCCCATGGTCTATAACCCAACCCTGTTCGAAAAAGCCGGCATTACCGAGTTGCCGCAAACTTGGGATGACTTAATTGCAGCCTGTGACAAACTGAATGCCATTGGGGTAACCCCCATTTCGGGTGGCTTGAAGGATGGCTGGTTTGGTGGTTGGCTGTTTTCGATTCTTGGCCGCCAAAATCTGGATAGCGAAAAGGACTTTATGAAAGCTTCGATCGGAGAAGCGAAATTCACCGATCCGGCTTATGCCGAATGGTGGGAGCGCCTCAACCAGCTCAAAGAAGCGAATTGTTGGAACGCGGATATTAATTCCGTGGACTACCAGCAGGGCCAAGATCAGTTCGTTCAGGGCAAATCGGCGATGATCTTTGGCAACGATACTTTCCTAAAGGGTTGGGCGGATATTATTGGTTGGGACAATATGGGTGTCATGCGAGTTCCCAAATATGGGACTGGCAAACTGGCAGATACCTATGTGGTTACCGCTCAAGGTTTGGGGATCACTTCGTGGTCGAAGCACAAGCAAGAAGCAGCCGACTTTCTGATGTTCACCCATACCCCCGATCGGCTCAATGCTTGGTTCAAGTATACGGGTGTCTTGCCGGCGGATGACCGCTTCGATACCTCCCAAATCGATCAACCGATCCTCAAGACGATCTTCGATTGGGTTGTGCAATCTGCAGGCCCGAACTTGGAGAACTTCATCCCCAGCATGTTGGATGAGCAGGCAATGTTCACCGGCACGCAATTGCTGTTTGCCGGCGATAAGACCCCTGCCGAATTAGCCCAACTAGCTGAAGAAGTCATCCAAAAGTGGCGTGAGCAAAATCCGGATCAATTGCAGAACTTTGTCAATTGGTATTCGAAATAGCACTCAACGCCTTGAGCTAATTACCAAGCTGGGCGCAAACCGAAAGGCTGACTTGCGCCCAGCTTCTAAAAAATCAATTGCTTTGTTTAGCGGAGTCGCATGATGTCACTTGGTAGCGCCAATCGTTATAAACTTCTCCGCCGAATTGAACCCTATCTGTTTCTGTTACCGGCTCTGGTGGTCATCGGTTTGATCTTCGCCTTTCCCATTGTGCGCTTGGTCACCTTGAGCTTCCAACGTCCGTTTCAGGGGGAGATGCTTTTCGTTGGCTTAACCAATTATCAGGCAATTTTCAAGGATGCGGTCTTTCTGCGCGCTGTGCGCAATAATCTCACGTTGTTAATCAGTGTCCCGATTATGGTTTCGATTGCGTTGATCCTGGCGATTTTCTTATTCGATCGCATCCGGGGCTGGCAATTTTATCGCACCACGCTGTTTTTGCCTTATCTGTTACCGATCACGGTTGTTGGCTTAATCTTTTCCTACATCTTTCAATTGAGCGGAGTGTTGAACGATTTCCTCAAAGTGATTGGTTTAGAACGCTTTGTCTTGGATTGGCTGGGCAGTACCAAGTTAGCTTTGCCAACGTTGATGTTTGTCATTGTGTGGAAAGAAGTCGGTTTTGGGATTGTGCTTTTCCTCGCCCGCCTGATGTCGGTAGAGGAGGAGCTGTTCGATGCTGCCAAAATCGATGGCGCCAACTGGTGGCGATTGCAATGGCATATTACGATTCCTCAACTGGCTACGACGATTGAGTTTTTCACGATTGTGTCGATCATTACGATTTTGTCTTGGGTCTTTGGCTATGTCTATGTGATGACCGGCGGGGGACCCGGAAACGCCACTATGGTTACGGAATTATTCATTTATCTGACTGGTTTTCGTTATAACCAGATGAATATTGCCTCTGCAGTGTCCGTGATCCTGCTGCTGGTTACCGGCATCTTTATCTTCCTTGAGCTGCGGTTGCGCGAGCGCTCTGTCGCTTTGGAGGAAGTGTCATGAAGCCAATCGATCGAATTTTGGGGTTGGTTGGCAGTTTTATCCGTCAGGCATTGGTCATCAGCGCAACCCTGCTATCGCTGTTCCCGGTCTATTTTATGATTGTTTCAGCGTTCAAGACGCGCTTTGAGTACATTGAGGATAAGTGGGGCTTGCCTCAATCCCTCTACTTAACGAATTTCAACACGGCTCTAGCGGGAGAAAAATTTTTCATCCGCTTTGCGAATAGCTCAATCCTGACAGTAGGATCGGTGTTGATTTCCTTGCTCATCGCCTGTCTGGCAGCTTATGCTTTTGCGCGCATGGAGTTTTACGGCAAACGCACCTTGTTCAATATTATCCTTTCCTTGATGGTTGTGCCGCCGGTCGTGATGATTGTGCCGTTGTTTGTCGCCATGGTGCGCTGGAATCTGGTTAACACCTATCATGGCACGATCATGATCTATACCGGCTTGTTATTGCCTTTCTCGATTTACTTGATGACCAATTTCTTCCGCACCATCCCGCGCGAGATTATTGAAGCTGCCCGCATTGATGGTTGTTCAAGCTTACGGGTTTTCTGGAATATCATGATGCCCCTCTCTGCGCCTGCTCTGATCACTTTGATCGTGGTCAATGCTTTGTGGGTGTGGAATGAGCTGCTGATCGCTTTGGTATTCATGCAAAAAGATGAGTTGAAAACCTTGATGGTGGGGATTGCAGCATTGCGCTCGCGTAATTATGTCGATATTCCCGCAACCATGGCGGGGCTGTTGATCGCCACCATTCCGATTGTGGTGGTTTATATGTTCGGGCAACGCTATTTCATCCGTGGCCTGACCGGCGGAGCGGTCAAGTGAGCTCAACCGAGCTAAGCCAAAGAGAACTGGGGTGGATTGCCTTGCGGGGAGAGATGCCCCCGCGCCTGCCGTTTATTACGCGCTTAGAAGCCTGGCATCGCAGTCATCAGCGCACCCAAAGCTTGCCGCCCCACATGGCAGACTGGGATTTAGACCGCCTTCATCAAGAGGTGGGGGTTGGACGGTTGAAATTCGTCAATGCTTATGCCTTCCGCTTGCGGGGGGTGGAGGTGCGCGCTCGCTTTGAGGGCGAGACGTTTTATCATGAGTACGAACCCGTCATCGAAAATTTCCCCAGCTTTTGGGATATCGTTTCGACTACCAAGGCAGGCATCACCGAGACCGATCTCATTACCCCTGAAGGCACCTTACACTTAAGGCATGGATTGTTAGAAGAGCATATCCTGAGCGGATTAGACCCCTATCTGCAAAAGCATTTGATCTCCCAACCGGAAGATTATCCGATTGTCGAAGCGCTCATCGAGCGCATGGAGTTTGTGCCGTTGTTCGAGAGCGTCAAGAGCTGGCAGGATCAAATTGGCGAGCATGGCTTGGTCGTGCCGCTTCTGCAACGCATTCCTTTCCAGCAGCTTCTCTTGGAATATCTGGGTGAGATCAACTTGTTCAAAGCGCTGCATTACGAACGGCAACGGGTCGAGCGACTGATGCAGTTGTTAGATGAGCAGCTTTTCGATGTCCTTCCCCGTTTAGCGCCTTTAGATGCAGGCGATCCTCAAGGGACAGCGTATGTTGAATTTCCCGATAACTTACATGGCATGATGACCAGCCCGCCGCTCTTCCGCAAGTATTGCCTCGAGGCTTACCAAAAGTACACAGCCATCTTACATGGTCAGGGCAAGAAGGTCGGCAGCCACACCGATGGAGACATGCGCACCTTATTATCCATGTTGCCCGAAAGCGGCTTGGATGTCTGTGAGTCGTTCTCGCAACAACCCCTGACCAGTTGTACGTTTGAAGAGGCTTGGCAAGCTTTCCAAAATGGTCCCCTGATTTGGGGTGCGATCCCGTCAACGTGGTTGGAGGAGCAAACATCGCAGGAGGAATTCGAGAGAAATCTAGAATCGCTCTTATCGCTGATTGATCGGCCCATTCTGCTAGGGGTGGTTGATTTATTCATGCGCCACAATTCTATTGAGCGGGTGGCGCAGATTGCCCAGAGATTAAAACAACTGGAGGTGCGTCATTAAGCACTTAAGCCACGTTGGAGGCAATTCCACCTAGGAGTCAGAATGGTGTCTTATCAGGAAAATGGTTCACACCCGCTGTTGAGGAAACGGGTTGGCTTGCGGGAAGTCGCCAAAGCTGCCCAGACCTCTATTGCCACCGTATCGAGAGTCTTGAACAACACCGGCTATGTCTCACAGGAGAGCCGCCGTCGCGTTTTAGAGGCAGTTCGTCAGCTCAATTATCAACCCAATCTGCGTGCCAAGGCGTTACGCCAACGCTATAGCCAAACGATCGGTTTGATTATCCCCAACTTGCTTAATGCCTATTACACTGCCCTCGCTGATCAGATCAGCATGTTGCTCAACCGGGAGGGCTTTCAATTATTGCTTTCTTCCACCCGTGACGAAGCCGCTGTCGAGCGCACAGCCTTGCAGAAACTAATTGGACATGATGTGGATGGCTTGATCTGGGTGCCCACCGCTCCGGATGAGGAATTACTAGACCACTTGAACTCACAGAATATTCCCACCGTTTGCATTGTTCGCCAGGTCAAGGGTGCAGCCCTGGATGCGATCGTCTTTGAGGATTTCAAGGGCGCCAAAGCCGCCACCGAGGAATTGCTCAGGGTTGGACATCGGCGGATTGGTTATATTGGTGGCGATATTATTTATAGCAGTAATTACGATCGCTGGCAGGGCTTTTTGCAGGCGATGGAGGAAGCTGGCATCCCCACCGAAGACTGTTGCGTGCGCCTAGGCGCCTTGCGCAGCGAATGGGGGGCGAAAGCCGCCGATGAATTGTTACGTCTACAGCCGCCGCCGACCGCTTTGTTCGTCGCCAGCAACGCAATCATGCCAGGCGTCATCAAAACCCTCCGCGCACATGGCGTGGAAATTCCCCATCAGATTTCCCTGATCTGCTTCGATGATTTAGATTGGTTTTCATTCTCTCAGCCACCGATTAGCGCGGTGGCGACCAGCCACACCCATTTGGCTCAAGAATGTGTCGATTTGCTCTTGCGTCGTATCATGGGTGAGGATGATGACTTACCGCGTCCGCTACTCAGACAAATTAGCTTCGAGCTCGTTTTGCGAGCTTCAATCGCTGCGCCGCAGCTTGTCTGAAGGGCGAAATGTTTAGACCTAAACCAAGGAGTATGTCATGAAAAGTGGCGCTAAAGCCGGTAATTTGACCATTCTCTCGGATGATCAGCTTGACCGCATCTATCAGGCATCCTTAGACCTTTTGATGGATCCGGGGATCTTTAGCGAATCGGATTTGTTCCTCGATATTTTTGAACGCGGCGGGGCAAAGGTGAACCGCGATACGCGCTCCATTCATATTCCCCCTGAAATGGTAGCTTGGGCAATTGAACAAGCGCCGAAATCGTTCATCCTGCACGGGCGGAATGATCCGGCGATGGATTTGCAAATTGAATTGGGGCGTGTTTACTATGGCATGGGGGGAACTTCTGAGCCGATGTTTTGGGACTATGAAGCCCGTCGTCCACGCCAACCGACCAAGCAAGATATGATCAACAATACGCGTGTCGGACATGCGTTGGAAAACATCGATTTTGTGCAAACGTTGTGTATGTCGGGGGATATGCCCACTTCGACCATCTTTTTCCATGATTTCGATGCTATCCTGCGCAACACGACCAAACCGACGGTGATCAATATCTTAGAGCGACCTTTCACTCAAAAATTACTCGCCATGGTGGCGGCCGCCAGCGGGGGCGAGAGCGCATTACGTGAAAAACCGTGTGCCTTGGGCATCACAACCCCGATAACGCCGCTGAAAATTGCGGTGATGAACGAAGGGTTGGTTGACGCGGTTCAGGCTGGTATCCCGATCTTATACTCCCCTGGACCCTTAATGGGTGCCACGGGTCCGGCGACGGTTGCCGGGACGGTGGTTTTGACCAATGCCGAGGTGCTGTTTGGGGTTGTGTTGACTCAGCTAATCCAGCCAGGCGCCAAGGTGGTCTTGAAGCCTGATACCGATGTTTTCGATATGCGCACGACCCAAGTGACCTACGGCAGCCCGGAGCAAGATTTGGGCAAGGTTGCCATGGTGCAGCTTGCTAAACGCTACGGCATTCCTATCTACGGATTGGGTGGCGGGGTCGAGGCAAAATTGCCGGATGCCGAGGCGGCAGCCGAAGCTGCCCTGACCTTGCTGTTGGTGAGTTTGGCAGGCATGACTCTGTGCCAGGCAAACGGCACGCTCGCCTTTGGACAATATGGATCGCCAGAGATGGCGGTTATCTGCGATGAGATCATCCGCCATGTTAAGCGCATCCTGCAGGGTTTTGAGGTCAATGACGATACCCTTGCTGTCGAAGTCATCCGTCAGGTAGGGTATGGGGGCAGTTTCTTAGGTCATCCGCACACCAGTCGGTACTTCCGCAAAGAGTTGTTCTTCCCGGTGCTCTTTAAGCGCCAGACGATTGACGAATGGCTGAAGGCGGGTGGAAAAACAGTCGATCAGGTTGCCCACGAGAAAGTGTTGGACATTCTTGAAAAGGCAAAGCCGGTCGAACTCTTGCCCGGCGCGGACGAAGCGCTTGAACGCGCCTTGCAAGACGCCATTCGAGATGCTTAGTTAGCATCGTTTGACAGAGCCATGCTTACGCCTCAGCACAAGGAAGACCGCTGAGGCGTTTTTGTTGCGGCAAAAATATGGACGGGAAAAGCTAACCGCTTCTCTCTCCCAACAAAATTGTAAGAATCCGTTGGTTGCAAATCGGCTATAATGCAAATCAGAGGATGTAATGGATATTTCTGTTCTTGTGCTGGTGGCGGTCATTTGTGTCGCCGTGGCAGTGTTGATCGGCTATCTGCTGGCAACTGTATTGGGGGGCAAATCCTCTCTACCGCCTCCGCCACAGGCACGCCAAGAGGGTTTGGATCACTTGATCAGTTTTTGGACTGACCGTCAATTGCGCCAAATCATCCCTCAGATTGACGGCAAAGTCATCGTAGCGCCCAATTTGCTAAAGGAAAACGAACGTCGTCAGCTTTTGCTGCTCTATCAGGCTTTGCGTAAATGGCTAAATCTCGAAGCGACTGTAGTGCAGGATGCCGCCGAACCGCCTGCCCAAACGGCGACCCTATCCCCCTCGATGTCTGGGGTGCAAGTGGAAGAGCAGCTCTCCTCTATCCCAGCATCCCCCAAAAAGGGAGTGGCCGATTGGCTTGCTCAGTCGCTTCAACCCAAGTCTGCTATCGCCGAACCACCCAAAAGCATTGCCATGCAAGTGGATGAAATCCTGCAGAAAAAGCTGGTGGAACGCGGCTGGAACAAGCGGGGCATTCGGCTGATGGAATTGCCGAACAAAGGTATGGTGGTCTTAATTGGCTTGAACCAGTATGCCACAGTTGATGAGGTGCCAAACCCTGAAATCCAAGCTTTGATCCGCGCCTCGGTCAGAGAGTGGGAGACCAAAATGCTGGGCGGCTAACGATGCCGCCGCCGTTTCTTTTTGGAACTAGCGCCGCTTTTTTCTGTTGGCTCCTGTCGTTGGGGGGTGGGGGCAACCGCTGTGCCTTGGTCGTCTGTTGCCTCTTCAGCGGCTAAAGCTGCTCTCTCTTCCGAAACGGGGCTGCGCTCTGCGGTCTGGACGACCTCGATTTGGCGCGGCCGATAGGTGAACATGCGGGAAATGACGCCGAGGCGCATGTTTTGAATCAGTTCTTGAAAGAGTGTCGATGCACGGGATTTATACTGCACCAATGGATCGCGCTGCGCATAGGCTTCCAGCCCGATCGAGACTCTGAGGGCTTCCATTTGAGTTAGGTAATCCACCCACAATTCAGAGATGACACCCAACAGCAATTGCCGATAGATGATGGTCAAGGCGCGCTTTCCAAGCTCGGCAATGATGGTTTCTTGCGTTTCTCTCGCTAGACTTTGGACAGGAACAGAAAGAGCTTGTTGATCGATCGGCTCATCGAGGGCTTTCAGGATTGCTGAGCGGGTTGTTTCATCTAGTTCTGCCAGACTGTAGTGAGCGATCTTTTGAAATTCTTCGACTCCTAAAAGGAAACGGTGCGCTTGTTGGGCGGCTTCGAGGTGCGCTAAAGCTTCCTGAGCGACTTCTTGGGGGGAGCGTCCCTCCAAATAGCGGGCAGCCAGAAAAACATAATTCAAGCGCGGCGTCACAATTAGAACGCGGCGATGGGTGCGTTTATCGAAAACCGTTTGTTGGCTTTGCGCCATCATAATGAGCAGGTGTACCACCGCAGATGGCTCAAGGTACCCCTCGACTTTACCGAGGATCGAGTCGAGGTCGCGCGCAATCGCCCCGGCAGAGTCATTGTCATCCTTGCCCAGCCATTGCTGGCGGCGATTAGCAAGCAGTTGATCGATCAAGTCGAACAGGGTGTCTTCTAATTCATCCCACGATCGGGTGGGGGCAAGGGCATTTTTCAGGTTGCTTTCGTCTTGAAGACGACGGGCGATTGCCCCGCTCACGCGGATGATGGTTTGGTTCCATAGGATTTCCTGTACTTGGGACTTTATGATTTCCTCCAGCGCTTGCGGTTCTTCTTTCAGCAAACGGAGATGCTCGTTCGAGAGCTTGATCGGTAAGCGCACCAGGCTGTTGAGTTCCTCTGCTAGTTGACGGGTATTGAAGGACTGCTCATCGTTATCTTCTTCCAGGTTGCTAAGGAAAGTCTCAACCGCTTCAAAACGTTCTTCCAGTTGGCTTTCATAACGTTCACGGATTTGTTCTAACAGCTCGGTCAACACTCGGCGATGATGGTCTTCTTCTGCTTCCATTGCCATGCGGGCGATTTCAAGGAGAGCGGGTTTGATCTGTGAAACGGGGATGGCGGTTTTACCATTCAATTTAACGGAGCAACGCTCGATGAGCTCTTCTGAAATCAGTTTCAACGTAAAGGATGGGAAGAGATGATGATTGACAGCAAAGGGAGGTTGAACTTGTTCCAACCACGAGAGCAACCGCCATGGCCCTTCCTCCTCACGCAAGGCTTCGGGAACACGGCGGGAGATTTCCGTCTGCAACATTTCGGTGACGTCATCGTGTAGGTCTTCTTTGGTAAAGATTCGGTCGCGTTGCTTGTAGATGCTCAACCGTTGGCTGTTCAGGACGTCATCGTACTCGAGCAGATGCTTGCGGATATCGAAGTTTGCCCCTTCGACGCGGGTTTGGGATTGTTCGATCAGGCGGCTGACGAGGTTCATTTCCAACGGCAAAGCGTCGTCCATCTTGAAGCGTTGCATCAGGGCATCGGCTTGTTCACCGCCGAACAGGCGTAACAGATCATCCTCCATCGAAAGGTAGAAGCGCGATGAGCCTGGATCGCCTTGTCGGGCGGCACGGCCGCGCAGTTGGTTATCTATGCGCCGCGCTTCATGCCGTTCGGAGCCGATGACATGTAAACCGCCCAACGCGCGCACTTTCTCCATCTCATCCATGTACCGCAGGAAGTCGTTGACTTGAACGTCATAGATCCCATAATCACCGGGGTCTAATTTGAGCAGCGCCTCTCGTCGTTTTTGAAGGGACATTTCGAAGGGATCCGAGTACCCGGCGCGGCGCAGGACGCGGTGCACGGCAGAAATGGTTTCTTCTTTGAGTTCGCCGCCTAGCTTGATGTCAACACCGCGACCGGCCATATTGGTGGCGATGGTCACAGCGCCAAAGGCGCCTGCGCCAGCGATGATCTGGCTCTCTTCAGTGTGTTTGCGGGCATTCAGCACTTGATGCGGGATACCCCCCTGGAGGATTGCCAGTAAGCGCTTTTCATCCTGTTCTTCGAGAGAGAGGATTTGGCGCAATCGGGCGAGGTTGCTGGGCTCTTCGGGGTTGAAGGGAAGATCCAGCTCACGCGCCAATTTGCGCATCTGGGTCAGATCGAGTTTCTCCAACGGTTCGTTGAGGAAAAGCAGCTCTGGAATCTGGTGACCGTCTTCTTCACGGTTATTCTTTTCGAACCATGTCGTGCGTAGAAGAATCACTTGTGCGAGGCGACGCAGGGGTTCGGCGCGCAAGCGAGACGAGAGGCGTTCGGACATCTCGACCGAGGTCGTGCCGACCAAAAGCGGGCGTCCACGAGCGTGGTTTTGGACGATCTCTTGCATGATTGCCCGCAGCTTGGCTTCTTGGGTGCGATAGACGACATCCGGGTAGTCTTTTCGCTTCCAGTAGACAGGCTTCTTTTCGGGGTCATCTTTGCGTGCGTAATAGCGATACTTGTATCCCCATTCATCTTTGCTTTCCAGTTCGATGAGACCCGAATCAGGCTGCATAGCGTGATATTCCAAATTGGTCGGGATGGCGATGACCCCCAATTTATAGATCTTATCGAACTCTTCTGCTTCGGTGACGGCCGTACCGCTCATGCCAGCAAGCTTTTCGTACATGCGGAAGTAATTTTGGATGGTAATGGTGGCGTAAGTGACATTTTCGGGTTGTACGCGCACACCTTCTTTGGCTTCCACCGCTTGATGTAAGCCATCTGACCAGCGTCTGCCGGGCATCAGCCGGCCGGTAAATTCATCGATGATAATGACTTTTCCGCCTTGAACGAGGTAATCTTTATTGCGATGGAATAGGAATTGAGCGCGCAGGGCTTGTTCCAGATAGCCAAGTAGGCGTGCCTGTTCGGGGGTGACATCTTCGGGACGATCGGGGTCGCGCAGCGGGATGCCCAGCAATTCTTCGACATGTACCTCGCCGATTTCGGTCAACGCTACACTGCGATCGCGCTCGTTGACCTCGTAATCTTCGGGTCGCAAGGCGCGCACGACTTGCGCCATACGAGTGTACCATTCGACATCTTCAGAGGCTGGCCCGGAGATGATCAGCGGAGTGCGCGCTTCATCGATGAGGATATTATCGACCTCGTCTACAATGGCGTAATAATGACCGCGCTGGACACGATCCTCTAGGCTCCAAGCCATGTTATCGCGTAGGTAATCGAATCCAAACTCGCTGTTGGTGCCATAAACGATGTCCGCAGCATAGGCTTCGGCGCGCGGCACCATGCGCAGTTGGTGTTGATCTTCATGGGGCGATTGACGTTCTAAATCGACCACGAAGGCTTTCTTGCCATTCTCGGTGCGGGCTGCCATTTGCAATACCCCCACCGACATGCCTAGCGCGTTGTAGATCGGTGCCATCCAGCGGGCATCGCGCCGTGCCAGGTAATCGTTGACGGTGACCAGATGAACCCCTTTTCCGCTAAGGGCGTTCAGATAAAGGGGCAGGGTGGCAACCAACGTTTTTCCTTCGCCGGTGCGCATTTCGGCGATTTTGCCTTGATGTAAGACAATCCCACCGATGAGTTGGACATCATAATGGCGTAAGCCGATCGTGCGCTTGCTGGCTTCGCGGACAGCCGCAAAGGCTTCCGGCAAAAGGTCGTCCAGTGACTCTCCTTCCCGCAAACGCTGACGAAACTCAACCGTTTTGGCTGCTAGCGCGTCATCGCTTAGCGCCTCGAATTCTTTTTCGACGGCGTTGATCTCATTGACGATCAGAGCGTATTTTTCAATTTCTTTTTTATTGGGGTCACCCCCGATCAGTGTGACAAACCTTCTCAACATAGACATTACCTCGAATGGGGATTATAGCACAGGCGATGTGTTGCTTTGACGGATTAGAATGTTATAATTTATTCATCTCGGTGGGGATTGGGGAGACGAAGGATTTGGAGGAAAAAATGAACGAAAAAGCAGGTGCACAGATTAGTCGACGCGCTTTTATCCAATCGGCATTGATTCTCTTGATCATGATGATTGCTGCTGGTATGCTTACTTTGGTTTTACCAGCCGGTGAATATCAACGTTCGATCATCGAGGGGCGCGAGGTGATTGATCCACAATCTTATCGTCAGGTAGAGCAACCCCCTTATCCTATCTGGCGCTGGTTTCTTGCGCCACTCGAGGTGCTAGCAGGGCCAGATCGGTTGACCTTGATCGTCATTCTCCTCTTTATCTTGATGGTGGGTAGCGGCTTTGCCGTTTTGGACAAGTGTGGGATTTTACAAGCCGGGCTTGGACGGTTAATTGGACGTTTTCAGGGCAGGAAATATCTGCTCTTGGCTTTGATTTCCTTATTTTTCATGGCTTTGGGGGCTTTTTTGGGTATCTTCGAAGAGGTCGTGCCTTTGGTGCCCCTGATGCTTGCCTTGTCCTATGTACTTGGATGGGATTCGCTAGTTGGTTTGGGGATGAGCATTCTAGCCACCAATATTGGCTTCTCTGCGGCGATCACCAATCCATTTACCATCGGTGTTGCGCAGCGCATCGCAGGGTTGCCGCCGTTTTCTGGCGCCGGCTTCCGTGCCATCGTCTTTGTCGTGATGTACGGTATCTTCCTGATGTTTATCTTGCGCTATGCCAAACGCATCGAAAGGAAACCACAAGACTCATTGACCTATCAAGAAGATCAACATTTCCGCCAACGCTTTCAAGCTTTGCAGGTTGAGCAATTGACTGCCTCTGCTCCAAAACTATCAACCGCCCTGGCTGTATTCGGGCTTTTTCTGCTCTTGATTTTGTTGGTTTTGGTCTCGGCACCGTTTGTTTCATTTTTGAGCGATTTCAGTTTGCCGCTGGTCGGTTTGCTTTTCTTGATCGGTGGGTTGGCGGCTGGCTTGAGCAGTGGGGCAGGTTGGAAAACCGTGCGCACCGCCTTAGCTGAGGGGGTGGGGGGAATCGCACCGGGTATCCCGCTGATCTTAATGGCTGCCAGTGTCAAATACATTGTCGCTACAGGGGGGGTTATGGATACGATTTTGTATCAGGCTTCTCGCTCTCTTGGCGATTTATCCCCTTTTGAAGCGGCTTTATGGGTGTATGGCTTGGCATTACTGCTGGAGTTCTTTATCGCTTCGGGATCGGCAAAGGCTTTGTTGGTGATGCCAATCCTTCTGCCTTTGGCTGACCTGCTGGGTGTCACGCGACAGGTCACCGTAACAGCCTACTGCTTTGGGGATGGATTCTCAAACCTCGCTTATCCGACCAACCCGGTGCTTTTGATTTGTCTCGGATTGACGGTGGTCAGTTATCCGCGCTGGATGCGTTGGACAGCCCGTTTATGGCTTGGTATTGTCTTTACCTCGGTGGCGTTTTTGGGTTTGGCGGTGGCAATTGGTTTGGGACCCTTTTAGCTTGTAGCGTTATCAGAGGTGTGGATTTTGGGGAATCGCTTCCGAAGCGGTGCTGCTGGTGGCTAGCGAGAAACTCATCAAGCAACCGATGAGCATGATGACCGCGCCGCTGAGGTAGGGAAGGTACATCCGCAGATCGAAAACGAACCCTGCCCATAATGGACCGGCAATGCGTCCCAAGCTCAGGAAGGAATTATTCAACCCCATTGTGAAGCCTTGTTCTTCGGTGGTGCGTTTCGAGACCAAGGCGGCCACGGACGGATTGAGCATTGCATTGCTTAGCACAAAAACTCCACTGGTGATAAATACTTGAAGGAAATCTTGAGCGAAAAGCATTAAGATAAAGCCAACTGCACTACACAGCAGGGTGAGACGGATGATTGCCACTTCGCCCCAACGACGGGTAGCCGGTCCGGTCAATGCCCCTTGGACAATTGCTGAAATCAATCCGATAAAAGTCAGAATACTGCCTACTTGAGCTGGAGTAAAGTCATATCGTTGTTTGGCATATAACCCAAAGATACCCTCGAAGTTTGTCAGACCAAAACTGATTAGGAAGGACATGAAGAAGAGAAGACCGAGGGGACCCTTTAGAGCTATGACCAGCATACCCCAGCGAGATTGCTTGACAACAGGTCTTGGACTCTGCGCAGGTGGGTGACTTTCAGGGAGGAGCAAGAAGACCATCAAGAGAGCTACAACCGAGAGTCCGGCCGCTAGGAAAAAGGGTGCAGAAAGTGAGAAGTGTGCCATCCACCCCCCTAAACCGGGCCCGACCACCATCCCTAAGCCCATGGCAGCTCCGATCATGCCCATCTTGCCACCGCGTTCACTTTGCTCGGTGCTATCTCCAATGTAAGCCATAGCGGTGGGTAGGGTGGCGGAAGAGAGAATACCTGCCAAAGCCCGCGCTGCGAAAAGCATCCAGAGCTGGCTGGATACACCATAGAGCACTTGGGCAAGCGCGTTGCCCAACACACCAAGCATGAGAATCGGTTTGCGTCCTGTGCGATCGGAGAGGCTGCCCCAGATTGGGGCGAAGAGAAACTGCATCACCCCGTAGATTGCCATTAAGCCGCCCATTGCGCTGCCCCCGCCCCCAAATTGGGTGACATAAAAAGGCAAGATTGGGATGACAATCCCAAAGCCAAGCATGACGACCACGAGGGTGAAAAACAAAATCAACACCGGTCGGTTGTTCATCACGATGTGAGTTTACCTTTCTCTAGGGACAATTGAGCACCCCGTCAAGCAGAGGCTGCCAAGAGGCTATTCTACCACCCTTTGGATAACCGACTGAGAGAAGCTCTGAGCAGGGTTTATTCTTAAGGGTTGGTGTACTCAATGTATAATTCCCCTATTCGCCCCTCGATGGCGCGGACGCCGTAGATTAGCAAGGAGGTTCTTTACCGATGTTCAAGCTTGGATGGTTGCTCTATGCGATGATATCACTGGTAACTTGGGGGTTGTGGGGATTTTTGGGTAAAGTTGCCTCGCGAAGTATGTCTGGCGAGGGGTTGGTTCTGATCTCCAGCGCCGGCTGGATCGCCACATTTCCGATCTTTCTAGCAGCCTTTCGATCTCATCTTCGCCCCGCCTTCAGCAGTGGAGACGTGCTGTGGGGCTTGTTGGGTGGTATGGTGGGTAGTTTGGGAATGTTGTTTTTCTACTTTGCACTGGAGCGCGGCGAAACCTCTCGGGTGGTGGCGATAACGGCTGCCTACCCTTTGGTGACCGCCTTGCTGGCTTTTTGGGTCTTGGGCGAGGAGTTTACGGTTCAAAAGGGGATTGGGTTGGTGTTTGCTTTGATTGGAATTATATTTCTTTCTCGATAGGCGTCAATAAAGGGGATTACGATGATTCGCTTGCAAGCGGTTGGGGAGGTCGTTCGCATTGAGCTCGCCAGAACGCTTCTCGGTCGTGGGCGCTATTGGACGACAGCTTATTGGGTGGACGGCCTGCTGATTGATAGTGGGTGCGCTTATACAGCCAAGGAGCTTTTAAGCGCGCTGCGCAATTACGAAGTCAGGGCAATCGTCAATACGCACTCCCATGAAGATCATATTGGAGCGAATGGCTGGCTGCAAGGACAAGACCCCAACCTGCCTATTTTTGCTCATCCTAAAGCGATTGCGGTACTTGCAGACCCTCAAGACGAACAACCCCTGCAGACTTATCGGCGCTTTTTCTGGGGGATGCCTTTGCCTTCTCGAGGAATTGCAATCGAGGATGGTGAAGAGATTCGCGGGAGGACATATTCTTTTCAGGTCATCTATACACCCGGACATAAAGACGATCATGTATGCCTCTATCAACCCCAAAAGGGATGGTTATTCAGCGGCGATCTGTTTGTCGGTGGCAAAGATCGTGCTCTAGGGCAGGGTTATCATATCTGGAAGATTATCGCCTCGCTCAAGAAAATTGCTCAATTGCCCTTAGAGTGGCTTTTCCCTGGCAGCGCCCGAGTGCGCCAGAACCCCTTGCCCGAAATTCAAGCCAAGATTGCCTATTATGAGGAATTGGGTGAGAAAATCCTTGCTTACTATCGGAAAGGGTGGGAAATTTCTGCGATTGCCGATCGCTTGCTTGGCGGCTGGATGTGGATTGAATGGATCACCGCAGGTCACTTTTCTCGGCGCAACTTAGTGTTGTCTTACCTTGAGCGTTCGGAGTCGAAGTAGCCATCTTCACAGAAGGTGGGGTAAACGGTGAGGAGTTCATGACTGCAACCGTTCTTTTGGGTGTTTTTCTTACGTATCCGACAACGATATTCTTGGGGTAGGATGTGCCATTCGGTTCTATTCATTTATCACCCTTGATTCGTCTGGCGTACCTTAAAATTCTCAATTCTTTAAGATAAGGCGAGAGTTGCTCATGCTATAATTTTATCAATCCCCATGAGTTTTGTTCACCTACACGTTCACTCTGAATATTCCTTGCTGGATGGGTTTAGCAACATCCGTCAGTTGGTGAGGCGCGTAAAAGAGATGGAGATGCCCGCTGTTGCGCTCACCGACCATGGCACAATGTTCGGTGTGGTTGAATTCTATAACCAAGCCGTAGCTGCCGGCGTTAAGCCGATCATTGGCGTTGAAGCTTACCTCGCCGCCCGCAGTATGAAGGATCGCGATCCTCAGTTGGATAAAAAATCCACTCATATCTTGCTCTTAGCCGAGAATCAGACGGGTTATCAAAATTTGCTAAAGCTGGTCAGCGCGGCGCAATGTGAAGGGTTTTACTATTACCCGCGCATTGATCATGAACTGCTTGCTCAGTATTCCGAGGGGTTGATTTGTACATCGGGATGTATGTCGGCTGAAGTGCCGCGCTTGATCGTCGATGGTCAGGTGGAAGAGGCTCGCCGTCGCTTGGATTGGTATTACGAGGTTTTTGGAGCTGAGCGTTTCTTCTTAGAACTGCAACAACATGATATCGGTGAGATCGAAACCATTAATCGCCATCTGCTTACGCTTGGCAAGCGCTATCAAGCTCAATTTGTTGCTACCAATGATGTCCATTACATCGAAAAAGAAGATTGGCGATTACAGGATATCTTACTCGCCATTCAGACCGGTAGCATCTTGAGTGATCCGAGTCGGATGCGGATGACCGATCCGTCTTACTATCTGCGCTCACCGGCGGAGATGAGTTCTCTGTTTGCAGAAGTGCCCCAAGCTCTCCAGAACACCTTGTTGATTGCCGAACGTTGTAACGTGGATCTGAGTTTTAAGGGCTACCACCTGCCGATCTTTGAAGTCCCAGAAGGGTACACCCCACAGACCTATTTGCGTGAGTTATGTGAAGCGGGTTTGAAGAAACGCTATGGCAGTCGCGCAGATGACCCCAGCGTACGACAGCGTCTTGAGTATGAACTGGGCATTATTCATCAGATGGGATTTGATACTTATTTTTTGATTGTCTGGGATTTGTGCCGTTATGCACGTCAGCGTGAGATATGGTACAACGCGCGCGGCTCTGCTGCCGGTTCGATCGTTGCTTATTGCCTTGAAATTACCCTCGTAGACCCCCTCGAACATGGATTGATCTTCGAACGATTTCTGAATCCGAGCCGCATCTCCATGCCGGATATAGACCTAGATTTCCGCGATGACCGCCGCGTTGAAATGATGGAATACGCCACGCGAAAATACGGTGAAGATAAAGTAGCGCAAATTATTACTTTTGGTACGCTTGGGGCTCGGGCGGCTATTCGCGATGTGGGGAGGGTGATGGATATTCCGCTCAATGAAGTCGATCGCGTTGCCAAATTAATCCCCAACATTCCCGGCAAACCCGTAACGGTGCGACAGGCTTTGGAAGAAGTCCCCGATCTAAAACAGATCTATGAAAGCACTCCCTATCTAAAGGACTTGATTGACACTGCCAGTCAAATGGAAGGCGTGGTTCGCAACGCCGGGACGCACGCGGCCGGCGTGGTAATTGCCGATCGCCCAGTGGTTGAGTATATCCCCATTCACCGCCCGACCGGTACAACCAGCGAAGAAAACCCGGTTAAGATCGTCACCCAATTTGAAATGTCCATCTTGGAGAGCTTGGGATTGCTCAAAGTGGACTTCTTGGGCTTGGCAACCTTGACTATCATGGCGCGGGCATGCGAGTTGATCCGCCAACGGCATGGGGTTGATTTGACGCTGCACAATATTCCGGTCGACGATGCGGCGACTTTTGAATTGTTAGGCAGGGGGGAAACGGCAGGCGTCTTCCAAGTGGAAGGTTCGGGCATGCGCCGCTACTTAATGCAAATGAAGCCCAAGAACCTCTCGCACGTGATTGCCATGGTGGCACTCTTCCGACCAGGACCAATGGACTTTATACCCAGTTATATCCGCCGCATGCACGGCGAAGAAAAGGTGGATTATCGACATCCTGCCCTTGAACCGATCTTCCGTGAGACCTATGGCTTTCCGGTTTATCAGGAGCAGTTAATGTTTGCGGCGATGAACTTAGCCGGCTACACGGCTGCGGAAGCGGATGATTTGAGGAAAGCGATCTCGAAAAAGCTCAAAGATAAATTGCTGAAGCATCGGCAGAAATTTATCGAAGGCGCTGTGAAGAATGGCATCTCAGAGGAGAAGGCAGGGGCAATCTTCGATGATTGGGAGGAATTTGCACGCTACGGTTTCAATAAGGCTCATGCTGCCGATTACGGGGTAATAGCCGTTCAGACGGCTTATCTCAAAACGCATTATCCCATCGAATACATGACGGCGTTATTATCCGTATCCGCCAGTGAAACCGAAAAGGTTGCCCTATATGTTGCGGATGCACGTCGCATGGGGATTGCCGTTGAACCGCCAGACATCAATATTAGCGGTTGGGATTTCACGATTGAAGATGATCCAAGCAGCGGGTGTTCAAAAATTCGCTTTGGTCTTGGGGCGGTGAAAAATGTTGGTCATGGACCGGTCGATGCGATCCTCAAGGGACGGGGTGACAAACCGTTTGCCGACTTGAATGACTTTGCGCGGCGGGTGGATTTGCGTCAGGTCGGCCGGCGTGCCTTAGAAAGCCTGATCCGAGTGGGTGCATTTGATCGCTTTGCGCCGCGTTGTGCCTTGCTAGATGCGATTGAGAACATCATGGCGACCAGTGCAGCTCATTTTCGAGCTGTTGAGAGTGGTCAAATGACTCTGTTTGGAGCACACACCGGCGTAAGCGAGGGGATTGCACTACCAAAGGCTTATCGCGAGGTCACTCGAAAAGAGATGCTGAATTGGGAGAAGGAGTTGATCGGTTTGTATGTCTCCGATCATCCTCTCAACCCCGTGATGGATGTGCTTTCCCAAGCAGTAACCCACTTTTCTGCCCAGTTGAGTGAGGCTTCTGCGCAGGAGAAGGTGCGCGTGGCAGGGATGATTACCCAGATTCGACCTCACCAGACCAAGAGTGGGAAGTCCATGGCTTTTGTGACCTTAGAGGACATTCAAGGCACAATTGAATTAGTGATCTTTCCGACGACTTGGCAAAAGGTGAAATCATTTATTGAATTGGAGCGCATTATCCTAGTGGAAGGCAGACCCTCTGGTGATGTGGGTGAAGCAAAGGTCTTAGTGGATCAGATCTTTACCGATTTACATGTGGTTACCCCCTTGGATGACCCGAAAACGCATGCTTCTGGCTTGAGAACGGTATCCCCCTCCAAGCCAAAAGCTACCTTTCAGCCCGCTTCTTTCGATGAAATTCCTCCTGAACCACCTGACTACCTAGAAGCGGAATTCCCTGACGAAGATATACCCTTACCCGAGGATGCCTTCCCCATTGGGCAAACAGAGTCCCAACGAGCGGCTGAACCTGCTCAGGCAATGGCGTCGCAGGCTCTCGAGGAAGCCCAAGAGCTCGGTACGGTTCAGTCGGAGGTTGATCCTAAGTTAGCTTCGGTTACAGAGGAATCCCTCAAGGTTCAAGAGACGAGAGCGGGCTATATCGTTCCTCCAGCGCTGGAAAGCGAAGCTCAAGAAATTCAGATGGTGACCGTTGTTTTCCGTCAAGGGGAGGATAAGAGCCGCGATCTAATTCGCTTTCGCCGCATTTATGGCACTTTGGTATCTTATCCCGGTAAAGACCGTTTCTGTTTTCAAGTTTACGATAACGGACGGGGATACTTAATTGAGTTCCCCAACGAGACTACCCATGTCTGTGCCGAGTTGCTTCAGCGACTGCAGGATTTCGTTGGCGTAGAAAATTGCCGTGTTCAGCCGCTTGTTCTGCATTAAGCTAGCGATTCACCCCTATAAAAAGCTAAGCTAACGCCTCAATAATTGCTAGACAGAAGGCGGGTAAATCATCTGGCTTGCGGCTGGTGATGATGTTTTCATCCCGCACAACGGTTTCGTCGAGGTAGATTGCCCCGGCATTGATCAGGTCATCACGAATGGCGACCAATCCGGTCAGTCGCCTGCCCTTGACAATGCCAGCCGAGATCAATATGCAAGGGGCGTGACAAATTGCGGCGATGACCTTTCCATGTGCGTGACAAGAGCGCACCAACTCCAGAACTTGAGGGTTGCGGCGTAGATAATCGGGTGAGAAACCGCCGGGAAAGACCAAAGCGTCGATTTGTTCGGCTTTTAGCTCCTCGAGAGAACTCATCTGGTAATGGGTTCCTGGGGGTAAGATAGGAAGCGGCAGTGGATGCCCAAAGCGTCCGCTGATGGGTTTATTTTCCAAATATGGCCTTGGATGATGTCCCATTGGTACGGCAACAACAAGAATTGCGGCTTCCTCTTCACTCAAACGCAGCAGGGGGTAGAGTAATTCGATATCTTCAAACTCATGAGCAACGAGGATAGCTATTTTCTTATTGGAAAGGCGTGACATCCCATCACCTCCGCCATTTTATTCTATTCCCGCCGATTCGGTTTGGTGTTCAGGAATCGGCGGGATCCGTGACAGTAATGATTGACTGCATCTCAAAGCGCACCGCTCAGGCAATCTGTGCGCTAGTCGCTGGTCATAATGAAAAGTGGTTGGAGTTGTAATGATTTATAGTGCGGGCGCAAGCGGTCTTTGTTGTAGAACCGTTCGACATCCACCAATTTTTTCTTGCTGGTGACGACTTCAATCGGAACGTTATCATAGCGTCCGTCTTTAAGCACGACGAGACGCCCATGAATACGGTTGAGAATTAAGTCTAGGGCGAGATTGCCATACGCCATCGGCACGATGGAATCGATAGCGTCTGGGTCACCAGCCCGTACAAGATAAGCCAGCTTTTGATTCAGGACATTGACGGTTTTTCCATTATTGTATTTGGGGGAAAGCTCTTTGAGTTTGACGGCTACCAGATCACCGATACCGCCGAGCTTTTTATGACCGTAGGCATCGGTGGTCAGGTCTTCAAAGACCATTTCTCCACCTTGGAACATCGCCCCTTCTGAGACCAGAACCACGGCGTAGTGGCTAGGGTTATCGCGGCGGTCTTGACTGAGCAGTTCCGTCAGTCGCTCGATGTCAAATTTATACTCAGGTATCACGCACCGATTGGCTGCTCCTGCCATCGTAGGCAACATGGCTGTAAAGCCGGCGTAGCGCCCGAAAACCTCGAGGACGAGGAAGCGTTCATGTGAGCCGGCAACAGTGCGTAAACTGTTGGCGAGTTGAATGGTGCGTGTGATGCAGGTGCTAAAACCGATACAGTAATCCGTACCGGGAACGTCGTTGTCCATTGTTTTGGGAATGGCAACGACTTTAACCCCTTCGCTGTAAAGACGCACAGCATAGCTCAACGTATCGTCACCACCGATGGGAATGAGATAGTCAATACTTAAAAATTCTAGATTTTTGAGTACTTCTGGAGTGAGATCGTTTTTCTCCTCGGTGTATTGTTCCTTAAGATGGTCAGGAACGCTATCCTTGCTCACCTTTGCTGGATTCGTACGAGAGGAATGCAGAAACGTTCCGCCGGTGCGCCCGACTCGATTGACAATGTCTTCGTTCAGTTCGATAAAACACTCGCTGTTGTCCGCTTTGGGATCGCGCACGATGTCAACTAATCCTGCCCAGCCGCGGCGGATTCCGATCACTCGGTATCCTTCTTCTCTGGCGCGGATGGTGACTGCTCGAATGGCTGGGTTCAAGCCCGGAACATCGCCACCGCCGGTGAGGATTCCGATAACACCTTTGGTTTTCTGAATTGTAGCCATGATAAAACCTCCACAAGAACTCTCCTTTGACGACAGGTACTTGTTTTTCAAAGGAGGAATATCGCAATTTTATTGTTTTGTGCGGTAGTTGTGCAGATTATAGCATTATTTTTCTGCGCTTGAACGCCGAGCAGCGATTTTTTCAATTGTCCATACTACCAGAAAGCCTGTTAGCATCAAGGAAATAGCCGCGCCAACATAAAGCGAGAACGTTTCAGGCAAGATAAGGGTGTTTGAGGGTGTACCTTCGCCAATGGGGATTTGCCATGGCCATACCTTACGTAATGAGCCAATCATTAAACCGGTGAGCGCCGCAACGGTGGGATCGTGAAAGCGTCCAATCAACCAGCGCAGGAGACGGACAAAACTGAGCAGACCAATCACACAACCGATGCCAAACAGGGCTATCACAAAGAGATCAACGTTAATAAGGGCGCCTAGAATAAAACGATATTTTCCTAGTAATAAAAGAATAAAGGCGCCTGAAATGCCGGGCAAAATCATGGCGCAGATTGCAATCGCACCGCTGAGGAAGATCATCAGTGGGGTATGGGGGGTTTCCAAGGGGCTCAAGCCTACCAATGAATAGGTGAGCAGCATGGTCAAAATCGTGATCAAAATCAGACCCAAAGACCATTTGTTTACCCGTTTGCGGACGATGGCTGCCGATGCCAGCACCAACCCAAAAAAGAAAGCTGAGACCAGAGAAGGATGGTTCTCTAATGCCCAATGGATGGAGCGTGAAAGACCCACGATGGCGGTTAGGATGCCTAAACCAAGGGATAAGAGGAAACGCCAAGGGAAAATTTGCAAGGCTTCCTTCCAGCGAAAGCCCAGAATCAGACGGATAAGTTCAAGGTTAATCGCATGGAGGGCATCCAGCAATTGCTGATAAATGCCGAGGATAAAAGCCATCGTGCCTCCAGAAACACCCGGTACGAGATCGGCTGCTCCCATGCACAGGCCTCGGAGAAAGTTAATAAAATATTCTTTTTGCGTGGTGATAGGTGTAGCTTGAGTCATGCTGGCAAGTATATCGAATTCAAGCAGTATCGACAAGGCGGATGTGGTTTTTACTTTTCTGGACGAATGATAGCTTTTTATCTGTTGTCTCGCAGGGTAATTTTTACATCCTAACTGAGCTGTAAGGTTTGCAAATTGACGCTCGTTGGGGTTGAATGTATAATCGGCGTGATAGTCGATCCGTGCAATGCACAGGAACCATCAGCTATGGCATTAAAAGGAAATCTGCGCGATTTTAGCTTAGCTCAGTTGTTGAATCTGATCCATTTAGCCAAGAAGAGCGGCACGCTGTTTTTGGATAACGCCAGAGTCAAAGCTTGGTTGGCTTTTCGCGACGGAAAATTAGCCTATGGGAAATATGGGGATGAGGATCATAGCCTAGCGGCGATCCTATATAACGCACGCAAGTTAAATGCCAATCAATTCCGCGCCATCAAGGAGCGGGGCAACTCCATGAACGATAAGGAGTTGGGCTTGTTGCTGGTCAATGCAGGGTATGTCACCCAACAAGACGTACTGAGTAGTTTGCAAGAATATATGAGCGGTGTGGTGCAGCGTTTGTATGCTTGGGTGGAAGGGGACTTTTACTTCGATACCGAAAGCTTACCTCCGGCGGATAAAATCAATTTGCGGTTGAATCTGGAAAACTTGATCATGGAAGGGGCGAGACAGCTCAAGGAAGTTGAGCAGTTGCAAGATGAAATTCCCAGCTTGGACATCGCCTTGAAGTTTTGTGATCGACCCGAGGCAAACGTTCGCAATCTGCGTTTGAGCAAAGAGGAATGGCGCGTGGTATCGTTTATTAACCCCAAGAACAGTTTGAAACAAATTGCTCAAGCGCTAAAAATGAATGAGATTGAGATTCGGCGAGTAGCTTATGGGTTGGTTCAAGCAGGTGTGGTGGAGATGGTGCGCCCAGAGACACCGTTGCCTAGACCGATTACCCCTGGTATTCCAAACGCTACGCCGCAAGAGCAGGCCTCGCTGGTGAGACGGCTTATCCAGCGCATTCGCTCGCTCTAATCTTACAATGGGACGGACACAGATGCAAACGGTCAAAATGGTGGTCACGGGGCCCTTCAATGCAGGTAAAACGGCTTTTATTAAGACCGTTAGTGAAATTGATGTGGTCTCGACTGAGCGCAAGATAACTAAAGAGTCAGAGAAGGTCAAAAACACCACCACGGTTGCCATGGATTTCGGACGGATTACCATCGATGAGGATTTAGTCCTATATTTATTTGGCACTCCAGGCCAGCGCCGCTTTGACTTTATGTGGGAAATCCTTTCGGAAGGCATGTTGGGTTTTATTGTCATGGTCGATAGTTGCCGCCCAGAGACTTTTCGCGAAGCCCGCAGCATCTTGGAAACCTTTCGAGCTTATGCGCCCACTCCTTATATTGTTGCCGCTAATAAACAGGATCAGAAAGATGCTTGGGCGTTGGAGGATATGCGCATCGCTTTACGGCTAGACCATACGGTCAAATTGTTGCCGTGTGTGGCGACAGATAAAGAATCGGTCAAGACTGTCCTACTTGAATTGTTGTATCAGATTCTTGAAGAGATGGAAAAGCGCGCAAATTAAACGCTTGCGGAGCAAGTGGCGTGTCATCTATTACCACAGACCAAGGAATCTTACACTATGAAGTGATCGGGCGAGGCAGGCCGGTGTTGTTACTGCACGGCTGGTTGGGCTCATGGGGATTGTGGCAGAGTACCATGACCTTTTTAGGGCGCTCTTTCCGCACCTATGCCATGGATTTCTGGGGCTTTGGTGAATCTGGAAAAAAACGAGATACTTATCGGGTGACGGATTTTGTCAGTATGGTCGATCAATTTATGGAGCAACTAGGCATCCAAAGAGCTCCTTTGGTCGGTCATAGTATGGGGGGGACGGTCAGCTTGATGGCAGCGATTCGATTTCCCCAGCGGGTTGAAAAAGTGACTGTGATCGGTTCGCCCATTGTCGGTTCTTCTTTGTCGTGGTTGCTAAAGTTATTCGGACGGCGACCCATCGCTTATCTCACCCATCACAACCTGTGGGCGTTGCGTCTCGGTTTTCGAGTTTTAGCGCCATTTTACTGCCGCGATCCAAATTGGGCGAAGATGATGAATCGCGATCTCTCACAAACCACCTTGGAATCCTTTTTAGTCAGCATTGCTTCCCTAGGGGAAACTGACTTACGCCCCGATCTCCCTAATATTCAAATTCCGGTGATGGGCATGTACGGCGATCGGGATATTGTCGTTCATCCGAAACAGTGGCAGCCTCTTCAAGCTGGGATACCGCATGCCCGCATCGAACGTTTCCCGAATGCGGGGCACTTTATTATGTTGGATGAACCGCAAGACTTCCGTTCTCGTTTGGTCGACTTTTTAGAGCATGGCAGCCTCCCAAATTGAAAACTCCCTTCCTCAGACAACATGCGCAAGTTTTCTGGCGCGCGCCCTCTTAAGATCGCTTGGTGAAACCCTCGGTAACGAGTTGTATGGTTGCGTATTGTCACAGGCGGGCCTTGATGAACTCAACGCCGGCATTGCTGACCAGGACGACGAATCTGGGTTTCCATTAGCTAAGCTGGAAGCTATCTTTGGCGCGCTTAAAACGGTGAGCGGAGAAAACAGTCAAAGTGGGGTGTTGCAGCGCAGCGGACGGGCTTGGTTTTTGAGCCTGCAACGTCGTTCGTCTCCACCGTTGGGGATTTTCACTCCCGACACACTGACTTTAACAAAAAAATTGAAAATTCGCCGTTGCGGTGAGATACTAGCTGAATATTTCCACCGCTACACAGGGTTTCATTTTTCGGTTAAATCGGGCAGCGATATGTTGCAGTGGGGGTTTGATTTTCCTCATGCCGCTTCATATCTTTGCTTGGGTAATGGATTTGCCGATCTGTGGTTAGGCTTTTGGCAAGAGTTACTGTATACCTTGTCGGGTGGTAAGCCCTACCGGTTGGAACAATATAAAGAGAGGCATGGCAATCAACTGGGCTGGGTGATTGTGGTCCCTTACCTGCCCTTTGAAGGATAAAGACGCCAATGCTAAAGATCATCGTCGAAGACCCCCGTCACGTATACCCTTTCAATGAACGTGCCCGAGATCTTCGCATTCAAAATAAGCCGCTGTGGTTGCACCAGCGCGATGTCCTGGCACCCTTTACCCATCAGGAGTTAGTTGTCCCTTACGGGGCTCCTTTACCACAGGTTCGCGAGGCGTGTATCGTGTATCGCGATCATTTGTTTTTCGATTCTTTCTACTTGGAGGCTTTCCTTCAAGAGGCACAGGCAAGGAAACGGGCAAGCCGAGCAGCATTTACAATCCAAGATGCTGCCTTTCGCGAACATGCTTTACCGCTTTCCACATCTTATACTCAGCAGGGAGACTTGTATCTAGCCGATTTGTGGTATTTTCCGAACGGAATTGAAGCCGAGATTGAACCGTTGGTCATCGACTTAAAAGCTAAAGAGGTGGGATATTATCACGTACCCACCTATATGGCATCCGAAAGCGGTGATTTGGTCTTTCAGGTTCCTCGTCGGGCTTTAATTGCCATTGATTCATGGGTACATATCTTTATTGCCGATGTGGTGTTTGGCGTGTTTGCGCGTGGCGTGCGCTTTGAGGATCGCTTGGCGAGCGATCCATGGTTCAAGCTGAGCATTCTCGGTCAGGCTATGTACGAGGGAAAGCAAGTTTTGGAATGCTCAAAATTAGTTCGCATTGGCCGCAATTGTGTCATCGATCCACATGCCGTCATCCATGGTCCAACCACAATTGGGGATAACGTTACCATTAATGCCGGGGCTGTGATTGAGAACTGTATTATTGGCGATAACGTCAATATCTCCCAAGATTGCCAACTGATGCTTTCGGTTGTCGGTGATGGTGCTTTTCTGCCTTTCCGCGCTGCCTTATTCATGACCACCCTCATGGACAACAGCATGGTGGCGCAAAATGCTTGTTTGCAGATGTGTGTGGTCGGAAGAAATACATTTATAGGCGCTGGCAATACCTTTACCGATTACAATCTTTTGCCCGCCCCGATCCGAGCTCGGGATGGCAACAACCAACTGCGGGAGGCGAATCGTCCAGTTTTAGGGGGGTGTGTGGGTCATAATTGCCGCATTGGGGCGGGGATGGTGATTTTCCCGGCACGGGCGATCGAATCGGATGTGGTGTTGTTTGCCTCTGCTGAGCGTCGGGTGATCGAGCGGGATATTCGTTATGAGGACAGCGATCACCTAAAATTACCTTTTCAACACCTCCATCCGCGTTTGTATCCCCGTTTAGGTGAGGTGACCGTTGAGACGTGGTAATTTCTCACCGAGAGGGTTGAACCTAACAAATTTGTCGATGTCTGAGATGGTGAACAATTGTTGTCAGAAGGGCAAGAATGGCGTAAGATTAAGAACGGAGAAGATAATCTTCATTCGATTGATCGAATCGGGAGGCCGGAATGAGTAAAGCTCGTTTATTGATTGTCGAGGATGATCATGACATCGCCACGATGCTACGGATTTATTTTGCCTCACAGGGATACGATGTGGATATTGCCGGGCGCGGCAGTGAGGCGCTGGAAAAAACGCGTCAAAATATGCCGCACTTGATTATTTTGGATATCATGTTGCCGGATTTCGATGGCTTTGAAGTCTGTCGCACGTTGCGTACCCATACGCGCACCAGTCACGTGCCGATTATCTTTTTGACTCAGAAAGATGAACGCAGCGATAAGTTACAGGGGTTGGAGTTAGGGGCGGATGATTACATTACCAAACCTTTCGATATCGAAGAGCTTAAGCTGCGCGTTCAACGGGCAATCTCGCGCGCCGAACAGCAAAGTTTGACCGATCCGCGTTCGGGTCTACCCTCTGGGCGTTTGATCGAAGAGCAATTACGGCGCATTATCCAGAGTGATGGTTGGGCGTTGATGGATTTACGCATTAACTCATTTAGTGCATTTACCGAGGCTTATGGGTTTGTGGCCGGCGATGATGTGTTGCGCTTCACAGCGATGTTGCTCAACGAAGTGGTCGATCAGTATGGAACACCACAGGACTTTATTGGCCATGTAGGGGGGAGCAACTTTATCCTGATCACGGATCAAGATCGAGCAGAAGCCATGCGTAAGATCCTTAAGGAGCGCTTTGCACAGGAAGTGTTGGCACATTACAACTTCATTGATCGCGAACAGGGGTATTTGCTGATCACCGATGACAGCGGACGGACGATCCAAACGCCTTTGATGACCCTAGCGATCGGTGTGATCTCGCCTAAGGAGCAACCCTTTGCCGATATTCGCGAGATCACCGAAATGGCTGCTGAAGCGCGCCGCGTTGATGCAATGACTTAATTTGGGGTATTATGGGGTTTTCTAGCGCGCAAGTCGGTTGGGTTAGTTTGCTTGTTGGCGTCCTCTTAACACTTGCTGCTATCTGGGTATTGGGGATAGTGCGCAAAAAAAGGGCTCTGCCAAAGGCAAACCCTCGTTTGCCGCTGACTTTAGACCTAGCAGCGCATTCCGAAGCAGTTTTATTGGTTTCGCGTGGGGGAAAGATCGAATATCTAAATCAAGCCGCACGTGAGCTGTTCCGTTTAGGGCAAAGCCAACCCTTTTTAGAAGGCTTGGCGCGGCGGGTGACGCCATCGGATTCGTTCTTGAGTTTGTGTGCCGCGGAAGGGCGGGCGCGTTTTACGATCGATGGTCGGTTGATCGATGGGACATCTTATCGCATTCCCTATGGCGCTAGTTGGGCAACCTTGGTCTCGCTGCATCGCTCTCAGATTGTGTCGGTCGAAGGTCAAAGCCAGGTGACCTCGGATACTGCTCCACAAGGGTTAGGCGCATTTGTCGAAGTGATCCAGGCAATGACTTCGACTCAGGATACCTCAGCCAGCCTGTTGACGATCTTGCAAAGCATTGGGCGGATTATCCCCTTCGACACCTCCCTGATTGCCCTGTGGGACGATGAGCAACAAGCCCTTGTTCCCTATTACTGGAAAACACAAGGCAACCAATTTGCCTTAGATCAAGGTCAGCCATTTCTGCCATCTGATCGACTCCAGAGTGCGCTGCAAATGATTAAACGAGAAGCCATCTTGTGGGATGCCGCCTCCTTTACCGAGTTGCAGGTGCTGTTTTCTACTGTTCAAGAAGTAGATGTATTTCACGCTTTTTTGAGCGCTCCTCTGTGGGCGGGGAATGAGTTTTGCGGTGTATTGGTCTTGGCATCTTTGATGAGAGAGTCCTACTCCGAAGAAGATTTGGAAATCCTCAGGTGGATCGCTGCTGTTGCTGCCAATGCGCTACGCAACGCTCGAATTTTTGAGAACCAACAAAAAAGGCTGGTTGAACTAACCAGTTTGGTGCAGCTTTCTCAAGCAGTCAATGCGCTCAGCGACCCGCAGGAGTTGTTTGCCCATTTAGTGGAGAGCTTTGCCCCCTTGTTGGATGTCCGTGTATTGGGCTTTTTGCTCTACGATGAAAACCGTCATCTCCTCGAAGCTCAGTCGCCCTTTTTGGGTATTCCCCCCAATGCGCTAGAGTTCGCGCGTTATTTTATTCCTCCTGGTAGTGTATATGAGCATTGGCTTCGTCTGCAAGAAGCCTATGTTTCCGATGATGCCTCAAAGGAAATGGATTTAGCTGACATGGGCTTTAACCATTTCGCCCAAGCGGTTGGAATCCGTCATTTAGCCCTGCAACCCCTGCAGTTGGGAGGGCGATTTTTAGGCTTTCTCCTGGCTGCCGAGAAAAATAACGGCGAACCATTTCAGACGGACGACCTACGCATTTTATCTTTGATGGCAGTTCAAACGGCTTCCTTGGTGGATAACGTCAACCTGATGCAGCAAGCCCGCCGCCGCGCCTTGGTGGCAGAAACGTTACGGCGCATTACCAATCTAACCAACTCTTCGGCGACCCTGGATGAGATCATCCAGTATTCGGTGCTGGATTTGGCAAGATTGTTGGGTTGCGATGTCTCGGCTTTATTCTTGTTCAATGAAGCCAAAGGGGAATTATCGCTCCATCAAGCCTCCACGTATGGGATTGATCCGCAGATCGCCAGCTTGATGAAGCGCATTTCGGTCGATGATTCAAGGTTTCAAAGCACGGTCACCGCTCGTCAAACGCCTCTTTTGAGTGGTAACAGTCTGGAGGACCCTATCGTTTTGGCAATTTATAACGAATGGGTTGGCCCCCTGCAATTGGACTCGGTTTTGACGGTGCCTTTGCTAGTGCGGGATCAGAGCGTAGGAGAGTGGATGTTTGGCAGTCGAAAGCCAGACTTCTTCAGTCAAGTTGATTTACAGACTGTCTCCACCGCTGCAGCTCAGTTAGCCAGTGCGATTGAGCGGGCAGCACTTTATTCACAAACCGACGAGAGCTTACGCCAGCGGGTGAATCAACTCGTTGCTCTGACGCGGATTAGCCGCGAGCTGAACAGCACCCAAGACCTCGACTACCTGATCGAACGCGTCTACGATGAAGCCCTCAGTACAACCAAAGCGGATTGTGGGACGATTCTGCTCTTCGCTTTTGGGGAGGCGGTTTCTCCCCTCGCTTCTGAACCGAGAGTGATCTTTTACATCGGAGAGACACCTTCGCCGCAGTTGCGTCTAGAAGAGCGCTGGGTGCTTCAAAGTGGTGAAAGCTTTGTGGTGCGAGATTATCAAAATCTTCAAGCGGATGCGTTGCCGCTGAGTAGTATGGAAGCTTCCGCAAACCTGACCCTTGAACCACCGCATAACGACATCCGTTCAGCCATGATTGTGCCGATTGCCTATCAGGATCAAGTGGTGGGGTTAATAAATCTGCACGCCAAGCAACCCCACACGTTTGATCGGACTGCTCAGGAGATTGCCGAATCGCTGGCAATTCAGGCCGCCATCGCGATTGGTAACGCTCAGCGTTTTCAAGATGAGGTTCGACGACGCGAGACGCTGACTCAACGCGTGGATACCTTAGCAAAACTCTTTGAAATTTCGCAGTCTATCCAATTGGATTTGCCTCTGGAAAAAGCCCTCGAAAACATCGCTTACGCCATCCGCTCCATTACGCCCTTTCAGGCAATCAAGATTCCGTTGATGGATTCCCAGACTGCTCTGCTAAACCCCGTGGTGCAAATTGGCTTGGAACCAGAAGAGCAAGCCCGCTTTGAGCAGAGCAAGCCGAGCTGGGCTGAGCTGCAAACTCTTTTAGATGACAATTATCGCATCGGCAAGGCGTACTTAATCCCGCTGGAAGTGCAGGCAAACCCCCAGTCGAACGCTTACTTCCCCCAACTAATCCCTGCTGCACGAGAGAGCAGCAACCAATCAACTTACTTTTCATGGCGAGCGGGCGATCGTTTTTTGTTGCCCTTGATCAATTCTAGCGGTCAGGCATTGGGGGTGATCGAGATGGACAAACCCCGCGATAACCTGAGACCCGACCGTTCCATTTCTACGTCCCTTGAGATTATTGCCATTCAAGCCACTTTGGTCATTGAAAGCCATGCCCGCGTGAGCCAACTTCAAGAAAAAGTTAATCAACTTAGCGTTGAATTGGAACAAGCTCGCCAACTCGGATTGGATTTACGTTCGCACCTGATGGAACAGGTAGAAACCGAGTTAATGCAGGAGAGTCAGGTTGAACGTTACCGATTGTTGAGCCATCGCATCCATGCTTTGTTACAGATTGGCAACGATCTAATGGATTATGGCGATCGTCAGGAAATGCTGCGGGCGGTCGGAAAAACTTTTATCGAAAAATTGGGTTACCAATGTATCATCTTTGCTGAGGCAGGCTCTGGAGGCTTGCGTTTGGTTGATGCTCTGGGGGCGATTGAAGAAGGTCTCGCTATTGAACCCCTGCTTGGTCAACGCAACCCGCTCTTGACTTGTCTGCGCAACCGTCAAGCAGAGCTGGTCGCTTCCCTTGAAGACGAAGGCCTCTGGCAGGATTCACCTTTGTTGAGTGCCCTGCGGACGCGCGGATTTGTCTGCTTGCCGATCCTACCGCAAAGTGCTCCCGAAGCGGTGCTCTTAGCGATCAAACACCAGCCGATGTTGCCCTTTTTAGATGAAGATATCCAGATGTTTGATATTTTCTGCCGCCAAGTTGGGTTGGCGCTTCAACATATTGACCTGATGGAAGAGATCGAGCGTCGTTTTCAAGAGGTCAATTTCTTGTTGGATTTCAGCCGTCAGTTGAGCAGCTTAGAGCCGACCCATATTGTGCAAACCTTGCTGCAATCCCTGTTACACCAGTTGCCGATGGCAGAGGCTGGGGTGATTGCTCTATGGGATGCGCACCAACAGGTATTGGTACCCCAAGCGGTAATGGGCTACTCGGACAATGACGCTATTCGTGGAATTACTTACCTTCCCGGCGTTTCCTTGATTGGCAAAACGTTCCATAGCGGCGAAGCGGTCTTGATTAAAGACCTCGATTTTGCCCGACATTATCAGCTTTCAGTGGATGATCTGGCGGCTTATCGCAAGGGTACCAACGGCCGCTTGCCGATTTCCTGTATGGTCTTGCCTTTGAAAGGCTCCGCTCAAATGCCAGCTATCGGCGTTTTGGTGTTGGATAATTTCCGATTTCCATCCGCCTTTGGACGCGAGGATTTGGCATTGGCGGCATCGTTGTGCCAACAAGCCGCGCTGCATTTGGAAAATTCCCGCCTATTCCAGTCCTCTCGTCAAAGGGCATCCCAACTCCAAGCGCTGACCGATGTTTCAGCCTCAATCACCGCCAAGTTACAACCATCTGAATTAATCCATTCCCTCTTAGACGAATTAGCTGCGATTCTGGAGTATGACACTGGCACCCTGTGGGTGCGAGAAGACGAAAGGATGTGGATTGCTTCGGCGCGTGGCTTTACCGATCAGGAAGAACGAGTTGGGTTATCGGTTGCTATCGAAGATAGTCACTTGCTGGCAGAGATGATTCGCACTGCTCAGCCAATTTGTGTGCCGAATACCGCTTTGGACCCTCGCTTCCCCAAATTCGGTGACCAAACGCCAACCTCGTGGCTGGGGCTGCCGTTAGCCGTGGGTGGCAAGGTCCTGGGAGTGATTGCCTTAGAGCGCAACGAAGTGGGTTATTTCAGCCCGGAGACAGTGCAGATCGCAACAACCTTTGCCTCCCAAGCGGCGGTATCGCTGGAAAATGCTCGCCTTTATCAAGAAAGCCTAACTCGTACGGCAGAACTGACCGAACGCACCCAGCGCTTGGCGATGTTAAATCGCATATCCCAGCAATTCAGCCAGACCCTTGATCCGCATCAGATCCTTCAACTGACCATCGAGGAAGTCCTTCAGGTTACCTCGGCAAACGGTGTGATGGCAATTCTCTTTGACGAAGGGGATCGGGCGGCGATCTACGCCGAGCAGCCCCTTCAGGAAGCTCATTATCCGCTAAGCATCGCCGACGTCCCCTTGTTCCATCGTTTGCGCGAAAGTTTGGGAACCTTCTTCACCGAGAGTGTGATGCAAGAAGAAGAATTCGAAGCCTTGAAAGAAGTATTCCAGCAACGCCAAGTGGGCTCCCTGCTAGTCTTACCCTTGGCGACCGCCGAAACCTTACATGGCGTGGTTCTGATCTATTCCCAAGCGGCGCAGCGATTTGCTACAGAAAAGGTGGAACTGGCACGCACGGTGATCAATCAAGCAGCGGTCGCTTTGCAGAATGCTCGCTTGTATGCCGAGACGCGCCGTCTAACCGATGACCTTGAACAGCGCGTTCAGGAGCGCACCTTGCAATTAGCTTCAGAGCATCATCGGACGCAGATTCTGCTGCGTATTGCCACCGAGTTGACTGCCAGCCTGGATTTGGAACATGTTCTCAATCAAGTATTGCCGGTGTTGAACGAGTTGGTGGACGCCGAACAGATTGCCGTGATGGTTGTGCGTTCGGATTCTCCAAAGCTATATCATTTGGCTTCTTTAGGGTACGCCCCTTCGCCGCCGATGGGGGGACAGCCTTCGCCCTTTGAAGTCAACGAAGGGTTGGCGGGCTGGGTGATTAAGTTCCGTCAGCCTGCTTTGATTGCCGATGTGCGCGAAGATCCGCGCTGGGTTGCATTACCGGATCGTCCCTGTGAACACCGCAGCGCCATTGCTGTGCCGATGATGGTTGGGGAAGAAGCCTTGGGAGCTTTGCTCTTCTTCCACCGCCAACCCAATCATTTCACCGCCGAGCAGTTAGACCTCATCATGGCAGCCGCCAATCAAATGGCAATTGCGGTTAACAATGCGGAACTCTACCGCCTGATTCGCGATCAAGCTGAAGACCTCGGCGTGATGTTGCGCAATCAACAAATTGAGACCAGTCGGTCGAAGGCAATCCTTGAAGCGGTGGCGGATGGCGTCTTGGTGACCGATGCCTCAGGAAAAATTACCTTGTTCAATGCCTCGGCTGAACGCATCCTGAACCTTGCCCGTAACGAATTGATCGGAAAAAATCTCGATCAATTCAGCGGCTTGTTCGGCCGCGCTGCTAGCATGTGGACACAGACCATTCAGAAATGGTCGCGTCAGCCGAATTCGTATTCTCCGCAGGATGTGTACTCGGAGCAAATTGAGTTGGATAATGGCAAGGTGGTCGCCGTCAATCTGGCGCCGGTGTTATTGAGAAATGATTTTCTGGGTACGGTTTCGGTTTTCCGTGACATCACGCATCAGGTGGAGGTCGATCGACTCAAGTCCGAGTTTGTGGCGACGGTCAGCCATGAGCTGCGCACACCGATGACATCCATCAAGGGCTATGTGGAGATTTTGTTGATGGGGGCGGCGGGAGCTTTGAGCGAGCAACAAACCCGCTTTTTGGAAATCATTCGCAGCAACACCGAGCGTTTGGCAGCCCTGGTGAATGATCTGTTGGATATCTCGCGCATCGAAGCCGGCAAGGCAGGGTTAAGTTTACAACCTTTGAACCTTATTGAGCTTGCCAAACAATCGTTAACGACAATCCAAGAGCGTGCTGCTCGCGAGCAAAAACCGATGCAGTTCGAATTACGGGTTGATCGACAAATTCCCTTCGTGCAAGGTGACCCCGAACGCGTTACGCAAATTCTCGACAATTTGCTCGAAAACGCCTATCTTTATTCCGATGCCGGACGAACCGTTCAAGTTTCCATCCATGCGGAAGATACCATGGTTCAGGTAGATGTCATCGATCAAGGGGTGGGGATTCCACCCGCCTTGCAAGAACGGGTGTTTGAGCGCTTTTATCGCGGTGAAAACCCGCATGTTTTAGCTACCTTTGGAACAGGACTGGGGTTATCCATCGTGAAAAGACTTGTCGAAATGCATGGGGGAAAGATTTGGGTACAAAGCAAAGGCGTGGAGGGAGAAGGGAGTACCTTCACTTTTACCCTGCCTTTTTATCTTGATCAGAGAATAGCGGTTGAAATCGATGGAGAGGGCTCATGGCAAAGATCCTAATTGCAGAAGACGAACGCGATATTCGCGACTTGATCGCCTTTACCCTTCAATTTGCCGGGCATGAGGTGATCACCACCAGTAATGGCGAAGAAGCCCTGCAAACCGTGCGTGCTCAGAAACCCCAACTGGTGTTGCTGGATGTGCGCATGCCGAAGATGACCGGCTATGAAGTGTGTAAGGAGCTGAAGGCTGATCCTGCAACGCAGTCGATTCCGGTGGTCTTTTTATCTGCAAAAGGTCAAGAATCGGAAATCCGCAATGGCCTAGAAGCTGGGGCAGAGCAATATCTGCTCAAACCTTTTTCGCCAGACCAGTTGATCGAACAGGTGAACAAGATTTTATCCAAAGCTTAAGATGAGCGTTGTTATCCTGCGCAATCAGGTGGTGCATTACGAAGCGCTTGGGCGAGGAAAGCCGGTGCTTTTTTTGCATGGGTGGGTAGGTTCTTGGCGATACTGGGTGCCCGCCATGCAGACCGCTTCGATTGCCTTTCGAACGTATGCCCTCGACTTGTGGGGCTTTGGGGATACTGCCAAAGTAGGTGAAAATTATACCCTCACCGCCCAAATCGAATTGGTGCAGGAGTTCTTGCATGCGATGGGGGTTGGCAAAGTTGCTTTTGTTGGGCATGGACTTGGGGCGCTGGTTGCCTTGCAAGTTGCCCGTCAGAACGTTGCACAAGTGGATCGATTGCTCTTAATAGGTTTGCCATGGAAGAGCGGTAAGTTGAACGGTCGCTTGGGAGCTTCGCCGGTAGTTGACTTAGCCGAGTGGTTGCTGAGCGGGGTGGATGCGGCAAGCCAAGCGGCGCAGGTCGAGGCGCGTAAAGCCGATTTGCAAGCCATTCGTACCTCCTTAGAAGCAATCCGCACCCTGTCGCTCGATCAACTGTTGCTTCCTTTGCCCACTCCCTATTTGTTGGTGTATGGTTTGAACGATCCCTTGGTTGGATTGCCGGAGGGGGAAGAGATGAATCAATTACCGCCAAACGCGCATTGGATCGTGTTGGAGGACAGTGCTCACTTTCCTATGCTGGAGGAGAATGCCAAATTCAACCGCCTTTTGATGGATTTTTTGAATCTCAATTCTGGACAAAGCCCTCGAGAATTGCAGTTAAAGGAAGAGTGGAAACGGCGGGTACGCTAAACTCTAAATGGTAGAGCTCCCCCATCCCCGGCCTTTCCCCCAAAATGGGGG
>FWPU01001346.1_pt1 | contig 73990 bp, 61 predicted proteins | sample 2228361 | NCBI WGS metagenome assembly FWPU01 (sample SAMEA103939777, study PRJEB20133) | metagenome | reverse complement strand
TGCCGATACAAACCTGCTGCAAAACCTCGCTGAGTGGGGCAACGGGCGGTACCACTTTACCGAGCGCCCAGAGGACATTCCGCGTCTAACCCTGGCCGAGGCGCAGAGCGCCGGCAGCCAGTCCATCATCCGTGGCGAATTTTCTCCGATTCAAACCCGGCCGAGCGCCATCATGCAGGGGTTCGAGCCCGAGGACTTACCGCCCTTGCAGGGCTACGACTTCGCCGAGGCCAAGCCGGACGCCCAGGTCGTCCTGACCAGCACGCGCAACGATCCGGTGCTTGCCAAGTGGCAACTTGGTCTCGGCCGTGTCGTCGCCTGGACTGCTGACGACGGGACGGATTTTGCGATCGGATGGTCGCAATGGGAGCGGTACGACGAGTTCTGGGCCAATGTCGTGCGGTGGTCATTGCCCGATCCCGAGAACCGGCCGCTCCAGGTCAGCGTCGAGCGCCAGGGTACGGAGGTCGCGGTAACGGTGACCGCCATCAGCGACGACTACGATTATGTCAATCAGGCGCCGACGTGGGCGACTGTGACTACCCCATCCGGGGGCGTCAGCGCCGGTATACCGCTCTATCAGTCCGGACCGGGAGAGTATCAGTTCCGGGTCAACGCTCCGGAGCCTGGCGCGTATGCCATCCAGCTCCGTCAGACGCGAGTCGGCGGAACCATCGAGGAGCTCGCGGGATTTTCGGTCCCCCCGTCGCCAGAGCTCCAGCCCGCTCCCGATGGCCGGGCCTTCCTTGAAGAGATCGCGCAACGCACCGGCGGGCGGGTCCTCTCGCTGGATGATCCGGGAGCGGTTTTTGCGGCGGGCGCGGTGGCTGGCACCGCTCTGCGCGATTATGAGCCGGTCTGGTTCATCCCCCTTGGTCTTGCGCTCGTGCTGTTGCTCTCCGAGCTTGCGGTACGGCTGGAGTTCATCCCGCGTCTGCGCAGCCTGTGGGTGGGCGCGAGATAGCGTTGGGCCTGAAGCTTCGAGCCGTCAGCCACAGACTCTTTTCGACCCCTGAGTGCTGCCTCCCTACTCCCGGAACTAGCCTGGAGGGGTCTCCTCTCCGTGAGCCCCGAGCTTCGAATCCAGGGCGATGCCAGGCCGCCGCTGCACAGGCGCCGTTACAGTTGGGGGGAGGCAACAGGTGCCTCGGCTACCGGATTCCTGCCCTCTGACTCCCGGCTCATGACTCCCGTCGCGTGCCTCCGCTACACTCTTGGCAGGTGGCGGCAACCGCAGTGGGTGGGAAGCGCGTGCTACGGATTTATGTTCACCTTCATGACCATCACCATTGTCCTGATACTCCGGTGACGGAGATCAGCGAAATCATCCGGGCGCGGGATGATCTCCTCTGGGTCGATGTCAGTGATCCGGGACCTGAGGATGAGCGCTTGCTCGCGGAGGAATTTGGGTTTCACCCGCTCGCCATTGAAGATGCAGTCCGGCATCATCAACGACCGAAGACAGACATCTATGACGATTTCATTTTCATCGTGTTCTATGCGCTGCGCTGCAGTGAGACTGGCTCTATCAACCCGGCTCAGGTGGCCCTGTTCGTAGGACGCAACTATGTGGTGACGGTGCATCCGGGCGTCGTGCCAGAGCTCGAGGAAGTCCGGCAACGCTGGTGCAGCAATGCGCACCACCAGGGTGTGCGCAGATTGAGTCTCCTGGTGCACGCCATGCTCGACACCATTGTTGACGGGTATTTTCCGGTCATTGATACGATCTCAGAGCGCATTGAAGACGTCGAGGAGCGGATCTTTGAGCGATTCGATCCCGCATCCCAGCGTGAGGTGTTCGCGTTGAAAAAGGAGCTGCTGGAAATCCGGCGGGTAGTGGCGCCGGGGCGCGATGCGCTCAATGCGCTCTTGCGGCGGGACAGCCCAGTGTTCGACGAGGAGGCGTTTGTCTATTTTCAGGATGTTTACGATCACGTGCTGCGGATCGTTGATGCGGTGGATGTCTACCGCGATCTCCTCTCGAGCGCGCTCGACGCCTACTTGTCGGTGACGTCGAACCGTCTCAATCAGATCATGAAGACGTTGACCGCGTCGTCCATTATCTTGATGAGCATGACCCTGGTCGCTAGTGTGTACGGGATGAATTTTGAGCATATGCCTGAGTTGCGATGGCAGCTCGGATATGCCTGGGCGCTGGGCCTGATGGCTATTATCGGTGGGTCGCTGGTGGTGCTGTTCCGCCGCATTAACTGGCTGTGATGATGCCGCTGACCCGCGGCGGTCATTTGGCGCCGGTGGCCTCGGCGGGCGCCTCTGCTGGTGGGGTGCCGTCCGCCTCGATCGCAGCGGTGTCCACCCGGGTGGACGGTTCCGCTGTTGGTGGAAGTCCCCAGAGGGCCGCTAACCAGTCGGCCGCCGTGGTGGTCCAATCATCAATAAGCTCGTAGAGCCCGTGGTGGCCGCGAGGGTACCAGACGAGCGTGGCCCACTCCCCAGCAGCGGCAGACAGGTACAGCGATTCATCAGGCGGCACGATCACATCGCGGCCGGCGCCAAAGACGAGGAGCGGCGCTCGCAAGCGCCCGACCACAGGCCGGAGAGAAAACTCCGCCGCGAGGTGCTGCACATCGCTCGCGTTGCCCGACAGCGAAAGGAACTGCTGGCGCACCAGCGGATTGACGGACCACAACCACGCACTTGGATCGAAGGGTGGTGTCACCGCGATACAGGCATCGATCCGCCGGTCCAGCGCAGTAGCCTTGACGGCGATGACGCCGCCCAAGCTGAAACCCACCAGGGCAACGCGTGACAGATCGAGCCCTTCGGCCTCTGCGAGGGCAAAGATGCCGTCGGTGAGGTCATCGCAATCACCCGTGACCGGACCTCTCGCGGCCTCACCCGTTCCTGGCCAGTCCAACGCCAGCACCGCGATGCCGCGCTCAAGCCACGGATCAGCCCAGAGCAGGAGCTCCTCCTTGGTCGTGGTCGCGCCATTCATGAGAACAGCGAGAGGCGCGGACTCAACTCTGGCAGCGGGTTTGGCGAGATAGGCTGGCAACGTCACGGTGCGCCAGGTAACGGCAACCTTGCGCGCACCGGGCAAGAGCCGCGTAATGGCCTGGGAAAATGACTGCACTGCCGCCGCGCGCAATGCGCGAACTGTTCGCGGATCGTCGTCGGTGATCAGGTGGGCGACGTGATAGCACATCGCAGCATTGCGCCGGGCAATCGCCGCCTCTCGCCAGTGCCCAGCGTGCTCCTCCCGCCGTGCCTCATTGAGAAACCGCTGTGCGGCGCGGTTCCATGCTGGCAGCCAGTCCTCCAGTCTCCGCACCTCACCGAGTGCGCGATCGATCGTCTCCGGGGGCAGCCGCATTGCCAGAAATCGGGCACGAAACGCGGCAGGGAGGCCGCGGCCCGTCCGTAAGCGCAAATACCAGTCGACATGCCGGGCCGTCAGCCGGCCCGTCAGCCGCCAGATGTACTCTCCGTAGCGCCAGCGGAGCGGAGACTGGGCGTGCGAGGGTGGTGTGACAGATGGTGCTCCAGCCGATTTCAGTGTTGACCCGTCCACAAGCGTTGCCGTGCGCGCACCAGCGCGTCTTCAATCGCGGCGAGATCGTCCTCGAATCGCGAGACAATCACGATCGACTCCAACCGGGATCCGCCCCGGCGCAAGTGTGCCACGATCTCCTCCACGATCGCATCGATCGTCGTCTCCCGGTCATGCGGAGTTGCTTCGACGCTCAGACCTAGCAACGGCAGGGCGAGCGAGCGGAACCTGCGTGCATCAGCCAGGCGCAGCGCCGCGGCGGTGGCTCGCCGCACGTCGGGTAGCTCTGCTGGGTCTCCCAGTCGCGGAGCGACCACTGCATGGATCACGGCTTCGATGCCGCGCTCCGCCAGGCGACCCGAGGTGGTGGCGATCGCCTCGCCAAGCTCCAACGGCGCCTGTGCCATCGCCTCGCGCTCAATCTCGTGGCCACCGGCCATGCGCACTGACCCAGGAGGGCCCGCACCCATCAGCCCCCGTGCGTTGGCGGCATACACGATTGCCTGGACTGGCTGGTCGATCAATTCACCAACAGCGGCGCGCACCTGCGTGCGGCCGAAAAGGATCGGTTCTGCCTCGATCATTGCCGTCCTCGCCCGCGCTCTCCGCGATCCGGGCTCTGCGAGTCTACCACTCCGCCGTGCGGGTTCGTCCACCACGGAGGTGAGGTTAACCGAGCCAAGCGCTGGGGTTCACAGCGTAGGGACAGGCGACATCTGTGCACGAAGGCGGTGGGCCCGTCGTGTCATCGAAGATGACATAACACGGGATGGCGGCAAGTTTCACGCCTGAAGGTCGGGGGTGAGCAGGCGGATGCTTGGCTGCCCACTCCCGTCGTCCACGGCAAGGTAAAGGCCATCAGCGGTCCACAACGGCCCGGCAACACGCCATCCCTCGGGTAGTGATCCCTCGGCGCGGATCGTTCCGTCGATTGAGACGATGGCGAGGCGCTGCCCATCCGTCACGACAAGCTCTTCGCCACTCGGGGCAAATGCCCAGCCGGCAGCAGGCCCCGTTGCGAGATTCAGGGTCATGAGCGGCGTGCCTGGAGCAGTGACATCGGCCACGACAAGCTGATTGTTGGCCACAAAGCTGATCAACGTGCCGCCAGGACTAGTTACCACCGTACTCTCTGGCAGAACGCCAGCCCCGAGATCAGTCACCGTGCCGTCCAGGTCGAGCCGTATCCAGCCGCTCGTGGTCGGCAGCAGGAATCCGCCTGGTACGACCGCCGGAGCCTGAGCGGCCAGGCTCACGCCCTCGCTAGCCCACAGGAGAAATGCGTTTTCGCCATTCCAATCCGAGCCCCACACCTCCAGCCCACTGGCGGTGACCCGTGCGTAATAGAGCTGGCTTCCCTGCCATCCAATCGGCACGTCCTCAGCATCGTCGGGGCTTGATACGGCAAAGACCGTGTGGTCCTCCGCGTCCCACACCCAAACGTGCCGGTCGCGAGCAAAGAGGAGCACCATCCCCTTCGGAGACCAGCGCGGTAGCTGGGCAGCACCGAGGTCGGTAAGCACACTGCCCGCCAGATCCGTCACGATCAGGTGATCGCCGCTGCTCGCCACGATTTGCCCGAGAGGCGAGAGCAGGAGTGGGCCGGGTAGGAGGGCCGTACCCGACGGCAGCGCACCGATGTCCTGCCCGGATTCGAGCCACGTCGCAGTCTGATTCTCCGAGCCAGGATCGCTCCCGCTGGCCGCACTGGCATCCGGACCTTCGCTGCCGCCATGGCCGGTGCCAGAGGGTCCAGTGTCGCCTCCTTCATTGTCATTGGAGGGTTCGATGCCCGGCGCTTGATCGCCCGCCGTCCCGTTGCTCCCGCCCCGAGGCTGAATTGGCGGCGTTGGGGAGGCTGTCTCCTCGACAAACGTGGTCGCCTCCTCTGCCGCGGCGGGAGAGCCAGGCTCGGCGGCTGGAGATTCTAGGTCCGCGCCAGAGACGGGCGACTGCCTTGGCAGGATGCGCGGTGTTGCCGTGGGCTCCGGCACGGCTGTCTCTGTCGGAGACGGTGTGCGCGTAGGCCGGGGCGTTGGAGACGAGGTAGGTACCTCGGTCGGTGTCGCCGTCGGTGGCTCGGTCGGCGTTGCGCTCGGCTCAGCCGTGGACGTCGGGGTCGGCGATGGCGTATGGGTCGGCGTCTCAGTTGGCGTCGCCGTGGCAGACGGCTCGGCAGTTGCCGTTGGTTCGGGCGTTGGCGTCCGGGTCGGGCGCGGCGTTCGGGTCGGCCGTGGAGTCTGAGTTGGCTCCGGCGTCGCCGTTGCGGTCGCGCTGGCTGGCGTGAAACCGGCAGCGCCAAGCGCCGCCGTCTCGGTTGGCGACGGGGTAAAGCGGATATTCGGCAGCGTCGCGGTGGGGGAGGGCGACGGTGTCTGCCGCTGCTGGGTTGGCGTGGGCGTGGAACCCGCGGTTTGCGCTAATGACTCACTGGTCGGTGAAACCTGTGGTGTCCGCGTCCATTGCTGGGCAATTGCCGTGTCGCTCGCGGCTTCTGGTCCCTGCTGCGGTGTGTTGGTCAGATCCCGGACGATCAACCCAGTGGCGAGTACGACGAGCAAGACCATCGTGACTGCGGCGATGGGCATTGCGCCCCAGCGGCTGCCGAACGCTGCTGGCATCAGGCGAGACCACCAGGGACGCCCGGCCAGAATGCGTTCCCGCACCTGCCGGCTGACGAGTGGACTGGCCGGCAAGCGCGGCAGCTCACGCAAGCTACGTGACATAACCTCCATCTGCGCTGCGAACGCGCGGCACTGGCGGCAGGTGGCAAGGTGGGCGAGGAGTGCCCGGTTCTGCGCGGGTGTGAGAGGTGCGTCGAGCCGGGCCGAGATCAGCGCTTCTGCCTCATCGTGCGTCAATGGCACGGGCTCGGCGTGCAGAGATTCGTCTTGATTGCGGGATCGCCCACTCACCGCTCACTCTCCCAATCACCCGCAATTTCCGGGTCGTCTGCCGTAGGGCCACCGTAGGCTGCGGCAAAGGCTTTGCGCGCCCGGAAAAGGCGTAGCTTCGCGGCGTTTTCCGTGATCTCAAGCGCTTGGGCCGTTTCGGCCAGGGATAGCCCCTGGTAGTGGCGTAGCAGCAGGGCCGCCGCGTAGTGCTGCGGGATCTTGGCCAGCGCCTGCTCAACGTCATGCTTGCGCCCGACGCTGCGCTCGACGGAGTCGTCCGTTGCCTGGTCCTGGCCAGCCATGAAGGGAATCCAGCGGATCAGCTTGCGCCGTCGCAGATGGGAAATTGCGGTGTTGGTTGCGATCCGATAGAGCCAGGCCTTGAAGGCCAGATCTGGCCGGGTTGTTGGAAGCGCACGGTACGCCTTGATGAACGTGTCCTGAGCCAGATCCTCAGCGAGAGCACGGTCGCCAACCATCCGGTGGAGGTAGTTCAGGATCGGCGCATGATACCGCTCGAAGAGCCGCTCAAATGCCACCGGGTCTCCGGCGCGGGCCCGCGCCACGAGATCCCCGTCGTCAGCCACGCCGCCGCTCCCTACCCGCGCAGGCGCTTCGGTCGCATTGCCAATCCACGTCATCGCCTGGTTCATACCGGCGGCTTCCCCCTCCATTCGGCTGCTGAAACGCACCGCTGTCCGGCTTGGTTTCGCGCTCAAGGAGCGATGCGTGCCGGCGTTCGGGAAGCCGCTCTCAATCACCGATGAGGATACCAGAGCCTCGCGCGATTGACCGTGGATGTTTCAAGTCAGGCAGGTGAGCCGTCCGGTGCATGGTGATGCACCACACGTTCACGCTGCGCCTGCGGTCTCCCACCCCAGCCCCGGCAGCGCAACCGGCAAGCGACGTTCCACGTGGAACGGTAGCGCCAGTCATCGTTGGGGCTGCGCGTCGAGCGTGCTGGACCGCGCGTCGCTCGGTGCTGGAGCCGCTCCGGCTGCTGCCACTGGCGATGGCTCTTGCCCCTTGACGTTCTGACGTGCCGCCACCACGGCGTTAAGTTCACCCCCGAGCAGGATAATGAGGCTCAGCAGATGTAACCAAAAGACGAACGCCAGGACGCCACCGAGCGCACCATAGGCGGGACCAGCCCAGCCAGCGGCGTACCGGAAATACAGCCCGATGCCGTAAGTGGCAGCAGTCAAGAGTGCCACCGCAAGGATCGAGCCCGGCGTCAGCCAGGAGAAGGGGATGGCAGTGTCTGGTCCGGCCCAATAGAGAACGGCGAGGGCAACCGCTAGCGCCAGCGCAACAAGGGGCCAGCGCACGATCGCCCATACCGTTTCCCAGGCATTGCCTAGGCCCAGCACATCGGCAAGAAGGCGCCCCACCTCATGCCCGGCTACCAGGAGCGCTGACGCGGTCACCAAGGCAAGACCAAGCGCAACCGTCAGTCCCACTGCAATCAGCGTGCGCCGGAGCCAGGAGCGCTGGTCTTCAACATTGAAGGTCCGGTTGAGCGCCTTCATCAGCGCTGCGACAGCGTTCTTCGCGCTCCAGAGCGCGAGGAGAGCGCCAACGGAGAGCAATCCCGGCTGCTCGCGCTCAAGGACGGTGCGAATCGGGCTGGCCACGGCGTCAGCGGTTGAATCGGGGAGGTGGGCAAAGAGCCAGTCGGTCACGCGTTGCACAGCGTCTTCCGTGCCAATCGCCTGGCTGACGAAACTGGACAGCGCGGTTAAGAAGATCAGCAATGGGATCACCGAAAACAGCAAGTGATACGCTACCTCTGCTGCCAGTCCCTGAAGATCGTCCTTTCGGAATTTATGGACGGTCGCTTTTGCCGTCTCGACCACCGATGCGCGGTCCACAGCCATCGCTCCTCACGTCAGCCTGTCATCCCCGCGTGATGATGCACAGGCCGTACCAACAGAGGTTGACATAATAGACGATGAAATTGCGTGCTCCTCGACGCGGCCGTGGTATCGTCACAGAGGAAGAGAGCGTAGGTGAGGGGAGACTCGTGCCATGGCAGATGATCTGGATCGGCGAGGATCAGCGCGCCAGCGGCTGCAGCTTGTCGCCAGCGGTGAGACGGCGCAGGCGGCACTGACACGAGCGCTGGCCAGGAGTTTAGAGGCGCTTACCGGGCGACCGGGCGAGACCAATGGCGATCTGCCGGCGAAGGCGGTGCCGCTCCGTGCCAGCGGGTCTCATCTGTCCGCTGTGGCCCGGCTCTTGATCGAGGCCCTCCTCGACGAGATTGCTGCCAGCGAGTATCAGATCTGCGCTGTCCGGCTCGACGGCTTGCTACAGCGAGAGGACGGTTTTCGCGCCTGGGGGTATGCCTTCATTGACGAAGCCGTCGCAAGCGCGGGGTATCGTGGCTGGATCGAGTCCCTCACGATTGACGAGGTTGGCGCGGGCAGCGTCGAGATCCGGGCCACGATCGTGGTGGCAGCGTCACCCGCCTAACACGACGCGGAGCGATCCCGCGCTGCCGCGAACGGGATGAGCAAACCGGGTGTGGCCGTTTGGGTCGGGGCATCGCGTCTGCGCCGCATGCGGAGCCCCGCACATTGACCGCGAGACCCTGGCTATGACGGGCACTCCACCCCGGTGGACCTTGCCGGGCAGGCGTCAACACTCCTGACCGCTCTCCGCGAACAGGCGCCGCTCTGGGTGGCGAGACAGATCGGCCAGGCGGCGCTTGTCGAACCGGCCGCCGACGAGCGCATTGATTACGGCGCCATAAATGAACACAACGCCGGTGAGGTAGAGAAACCAGAGCAACAGGATGACACTGCCCGCTGCGCCATAAGCGCCAGCCGGATTGGCAATCTGCAAGGCGCGGTCAAACCCGATCAGGATCAGCAGCCATGCCCCTGCCGCCGCCGTCGCACCTGGCAACACCCACCGAACCGATTGCTCGATGTTCGGGCCGGCCAGGTACAGGACGGACAGCGACGCCGCGATCAGGGAAAACGCAAATACCCAGCGGACCCACTGGAATGCGGTCGCCGTCGCCTCGCCTGCATTCAGGAGATCGACCAGCGCGACCGCGGCACGCTCACCAAAGACGTAGAGCGCGATGGCTCCCACGATGAGCAACGCGGTCAGCAGCGTCAGCGCCAGCGTCATGAGCCGCCGGACCAGGAAATGACGCGTGTCGCGAATGCCATAGGCGCGGTTGCAGGCGTGGATCAGCGCACCCACGCCGCCAGCGCCGCCCCAGACCGCTAGCACGAGTGCTGCGGCCGCTCCGAACGATGCCCTCTTGACGCTCACCTCGGCAATTGCCGTTTCCACTAGGTGATCGAGGAGCGGCCTTAGCTCGGCTGGTGCCTGCTCATCAATCAATTGCTGGAGTTGCCGGGCCAGGGGGAAGCCCAAAACGCGGTTGACCATCGCGCCGATCGCCATGACCAGAATCAGCGTTGGGAAGATGGCAAACATGAAGCTATAGGCGATTTGCGTTGCCAGCGGGCGGACCTGCGTTCTGGCGACCACCTGGTAAATTGCCAGCGCCGAGGTCCAGGCAGCTCGCCACCACGTGGACTCCTGGAGGTCCCGCCCCCGGCCACGGGGCGGTTCCTCGGTGCTCTGACTGGTGCGCACCTCGCCAGTCGCAGGATGCCCATTCCAACCAGTATCGTGCGGGCCTTCTCGCTGCGTCATTGATCGCCTCACCTAGCCGCCAGCCATCTGTCAGCCCCAACCCCCTGACTCTCCATTTCTAATTCCCCATCACCCCTACTCAGTCAACACGCCCATGACTCGCCCTGCGAGAGCCATGCCGGGGCGTGCGAGCCTATTGTGCCTCCCTCATCGGGTGGAGAGGCGCCGATCTGCCTAGCCCATCCTTCCACACACCGGTACGATCGATTGTCCTTCAGGTTCGGCCATTCGGGGTGTTGCCCCAGGGCGATCATGGGCGTAGCGTGGAGGATGCAACGAGAGTGCGCAGCAGTCCTCTCAGTTGCCAGCGTGCTGTGCCTCGCCCGTGGTCCCAGGGCGGAAGGCGCGGTCGCCGGTTACACCTCGCGTCAACCACCGCGGTCGCATCCTGGGGGAGACGATACCCCGTTAGCGCGGTGCCTCATGCCCCCGGAGGGAAATGCTATGCAAAAGGAATGGGAAGGATCCATCTACGTTCAGGCTCCGGTTGACAAGGTATTTGCCTACCTTGCCGATGTGAGCCGCCACCCGGAGTGGGATGTCTTCGCTGCCCGGGTCACGCAGCTAGCACCGGGCAACGAGCGGGGCGAGGGTTCCGAGTGGGAGGTACAAGAGCGCCTCAACATGGTGGTGCGTGGCAAGCGTGAGCCGCGATGGAAGAACGGACTGGGCATCACGCACCGGCAGCTCCGCGAGGTGGTTGCACATCGCCGAGTGAGCTGGCATTCGCACCCAGTGCCAAAGGTTGGGATCAGCGCCGATTTCGCCTGGGAGCTCGCGCCCGAGGGATCTGGCACCCGCGTGACCCAGCGCGTCACTGTACACGTGCCAGGCCTGGTGGATAGCGTCGGCAAGCTCGTGGCGCGCAACCTCGATCAGAACCTCCAGCAACACTGGGAGAAGAACCTGGAGAATCTCAAGAGCGTTGCGGAAGGTGCGCAGGTGCCGCACGCGGTTTCCGTCTGATTCCTTAGCGTGCTGGAAGGGGGGCAGGAGCCGGGAGTCAGTGGCCGGTGATGGGGTGATGCCATCGTAGGGGAGCGACCTGTGCGCTCCCTGCGACCTGTGTCCGGTCCCCGGAGTGGCGTCGTCGCGCTGAGCCCCGGGCTGCAGCTTGGGGCCAGCCGCGCTTGTCCTGGACCGCCATCCCTCACTCCTGACTCCTGCTCTTACCCAGCCAGCACCGCGAAGGCAGTTGTCATCTCCTCAATGGACAACCCACCATGCAGACCGCGGAACCGGAGCCGGTACCCTCGTTCGGGTTCATCCCACCAGACGGTGATGCCGGGTTGGGGGAGGACAAGGACGTCACCCAAGCGCCGCCGGAAGACTGGACTGAACGAGCCAGGGCCAAAGAGACCGTGTGCGATCGCCTCGTCAGCCGTCAGCACCACGGCGCGATCGGCAAGCAGCGCCGTGAGCTCGGCGTGGACTTGGGCCACAGCATCCGGCTCGACGTGCAGGAGCACATCGCGGGCTGAGCCGCAGGGGAGGATCGGTTGTCCACTTCGATCCCGGCGCAGCAGCGAGCGCAACGACGGGGAGACATGATTCAGGTACAGCGTCGTGCGGGGATCGATCGGGACATGTCCATGGTCGGCCACAACGGCGATCAGGGTGTCATCCGGCACCCGGTCGCCTCCAAACACGTGGTCGAACACCTGCCAGAACTCATGGAGTTGCGCGATATGCTGAGCGCTGCCGGGACCATAATGATGTGCCATGGCATCAATCGCATCGTAATAGAGGCAAGCGAAGAGCCGTGGGTGATTGGCAAGCTCGGCCGCAACATTGACCATCCCTTCAGCGATGGTCCTGAATGGCCGGATCGCCTCTTCGGGACAGACAAGCCGGTTGAAGGACGACGGAGCGATGATTGCCGGCATAGCGAGCAAACATGGCACTCCGGCCCCGGTGAAACGCTCGAAAAACGTGCTCCGCTCGGCGAGGAGCACGGCCGGATCGAAGCGACCGGCTAGACTCTCGGGCCGCTCGCCTAGGGCCGAGAATTGCAGAGTCTCAATCGTGAGGTCGTACTCTTCGAGATAGAGGATCCATTCAATCAGAGCATGCTGCGCTGGGAGAACCCCGAGGAACGCGGTCGCGACCGACGCGGCTGTGGTTGATGGAAACAAGGCAGAGATCGGCGTCACGACGCCCTGATGCCAGAATCGTTGCATGCCTGAGAGCCGCGCGCCGAATTGCTCCCAAACCGACCAGCCGAGGGAATCCACAAAGAGCAGCAGCGCTTTCTTGGGCGTCGGGTATGCCTGATGAGGGAAACAGTCTGGCGGGAGCAGCGGCGCCGCGGGCAACCCGGTCAGCAGGTGGAACATCGTCGGCATAACCGCCGCAAAGGAATACCCCGTATAGCGTGGCTGAATGAGCCCGCTGCCCGGAACTAGGTCTTGGCGCGCATCAATGTACCCGCGGCGCTGCATGGATCTACCTCCAGCCGATTGCCGTTCGTGCCAGCGCGAAAGCAAGCCGTCAGCCTTTCGCTCCCTGATTGCTAGGAGCTGGCGCTCCTGACCCCCGACCCTTGAGAACGACCGAGCGTACAAAGCCGGCCAGATCGTTCAGCGCGAAGGAGGCAGGCAGCGCTCATGGTATACTGACCGAGCATGCCGCTATCATCCTGTTACGGGATGCCCGGAATCCCCATGATGAACGGTTTCGGCACGGTAGTTGCGGAGAAGAGGCTTGGGTGGCCGCTAGGCGGCCGAGAGGGAAGCCGCAGGTCAAGACAGGCGGGGCGTCGTTAAACGTTCGGGGTGGGTGAACATCGCGACGCCAGCCCGCACGCAACAAGCGCGGCAGTTGGCCGGAGCCACGAAGGAACGCGGTGCAGACACTACCTGCACCAGCAATGGCGAAGCGAGGAAACACCACATGAACGAGATCGACGACCTGACGGTCGCGACGGGCGAAAGGGCCATCGCGGCTGCATCAGAAGACAATTCAGCCGAGCAGCATCGTGATGCTGCCACCAAACCGAAACGCCCCCGAGCGACCACGACCCGCAGCACGTCAGCGACTGCCTCTAGCGCGCCCGCGCGGCGCAGCCGGTCAGGGGCTGCAACGACGCTGGATCCAAGCGGCGGTAGACGTGAGTCCAGCGCCACGTCAGCAGGAGAGACGGAAGATGGGTCGGCCACCGGCATGACGCCAGCGGTCTCACTGGCACAGCGGCCGGCGGCCGCGCCGGTCCCATCTCTTGATCAGGATGGCACGCCTTCGTTTGAGGATCTTGGCCTCAGCGCCCCGCTGCTGAAGAGTATCAGCGAAGTGGGCTACGAGGAGCCCACGCCAATTCAGGCCCTCACGATCCCCGTGTTGCTGGCTGGCAGGGACGTAATTGCCCAGGCGCAAACCGGCTCGGGTAAAACCGCCGCATTTGGGTTGCCCATCATCGAAGCGATCGATCCGAAAGATCGCCATGTGCAGGCCATCATCCTCTGCCCCACGCGAGAGCTAGCGATCCAGGTCGCCGAGGCCCTGCACCGCTATGGCCGTCACAAAGAGGTCGAGACCCTGCCGATCTACGGGGGCCAGCCCTACGAGCGCCAGTTCCGTGGTCTTCAGCGCGGGGTGCACATCGTCGTTGGCACGCCTGGCCGGGTCATGGACCACATGCGGCGGGGCACGCTCAATCTTGAGCACATCCGCTTCTTCGTTTTGGATGAAGCCGACGAAATGCTCGATATGGGCTTCATCGAAGATATTGAGTGGATTCTGGAGAATGCTCCGGTTGAGCGGCAAACCGCGCTCTTCTCAGCAACGATGCCGCCTCGCATCGTCGAGCTAGCGCATAAATACCTGCGCGAGCCGGAGCGGATCACCGTTCCTGGCCGGCAGATGACGGTGCCGGAGACGCGGCAAAGCTATTACGAAGTGCCAAAGGCGCGGAAAGTTGACGCGCTGACACGCATTCTCGACGCCGAAACGCCGGAGATGACGATGATCTTCTGCCGGACGAAGGTCGGCGTGGATGAGCTGGGTGAAGCGCTGCTCGCTCGCGGCTTCGAAGTCGAGACGCTCCACGGCGATCTCTCGCAAGCACAGCGGGACCGGGTGATGCGCCGATTCCGCAGCGGACAGGCGGATATCCTGATCGCCACCGACGTTGCCGCCCGGGGATTGGACATCCCAGAAGTGACCCACGTCATCAACTACGACGTGCCGGAAAGTGCCGAAGCCTACGTTCACCGCATCGGCCGCACAGGCCGGGCAGGACGGCACGGCGAGGCGATTACCCTGGTTACGCCGCGCGAGGTGCGCTGGCTCCGGCAGATCGAGCGGATCACGAAGGCGCGCATTGAGCCTCGCCGCCTGCCGACCGCTGCCGATGTGGCTGAGCGTCGCCGGGAAGTGCTCAAGCAGCAGGTTGTTGAGGTTCTCAAGCAGAGCGATGGATACCAGCAATACTTGGGTACGATCGGCGACCTGGCCGAAGAACATGACATCGCCGAAGTCGCCGCCGCGATCCTGAAGCTCTATGCTGAGGAGACCGGTCGCGGCGCGCCGGTCGAGGTGACCGAGGACGAGCTTGCGTTGCTCGCTCCAGCAGCGGCTCCGCGCGCCGAGACAGGCATGACGCGGCTCTTTATCAACATCGGCCGGAATCTCGGCGTGCGTCCTCAGGATCTTGTCGGTGCCATCGCGGGTGAGGCTGGAATCCCCGGGCGGGCAATCGGCGCCATTGACATCTTCGATACCTATTCGTTTGTGGAAGTGCCGTCGGAGTACACCGAGCGGGTCATTGAGGCGCTCCGGCGCAGCGGCATTCGCGGCAAGTACGTCAACGTTGAAGTTGCGCAGCCGGGCGCTGGGCGTCCTGGCCGGGAGGAGCGGGGAGGATTTCGAGAGCGAGAGCGCGCTCCTGGCCGGAGGGAGGAGCGTCCTGCTGGACCACGGCGCTTTGAGCGTGAGGCGGAGCGGACCCCGCGCGGCCCGCGCTCGTGGGAGCGCGAGCGCGAAGAGGGCCGGCGAGGCGGACCCGGACGGTTCGAGCAAGGCCGTGACCGGGAGCGCGAGCGCGGTGGGCCGTCCCGTGGTGAGCGCTGGGAGGAGGGTGGTCGCCGGTTCGAGCGCCGGGAGCGCGGCCCTGGGAGGCGGTGATTCGTCACCGCCCCCGATCCCTGTCCCTTTTCGGCGTACACTGATGGTGTACACAGAAGGAGGGACAACGATGTCCAGCCAGCAGTTGCGCCACAGACATTCCCGTCCTCGCCAGCGGTTCCTCCCCATCATGGTGCGCAGTCTCCCCGTGCTCGCCATCGTGCTCGGGGCATTGCTTCTCGCGGTGCAACCGCTGCTCGCTCGGGCAGCGACGCCCGGTGACCCGGTTGTCATCGTTGCCAAGATCGATGGCACCATCACGCCCGTCATGGCCCGGTACGTTGAGCGAGTGATCAAGCGGGCAGAACGGGACCAGGCTGCTGCAATTGTCCTGCAGATGGACACACCGGGTGGTCTGAGCACCGCGATGGACGATATCGTCCGTTCCATTCTGGGGAGCGAGGTGCCGGTTGTCGTCTACGTTGCGCCTCGCGGTGCGCGCGCTGCCTCGGCGGGTGTCTTCATCACCTATGCCGCGCACATTGCAGCCATGGCGCCTGGCACCAATATCGGCTCCGCGACTCCTATCTTCATGGGTGAGGACGGCAGCGCCCAAGACGGCAGTGACACGCTCCAGCGCAAGGTGACGAATGACGCAGTGAGCCAGATCAAGAACCTGGCCCAACTGCGTGGCCGCAATGCGGAATGGGCTGAGAAGGCCGTGCGCGAAGCCGCAAACATCACGGCTGATGAGGCGGTTGCGCTGCATGTGGTTGATCTCCTCGCGCCTGATCTCCCGTCGCTGCTCGAGGAAATTGACGGCCGAACGGTTCAGATGGCGTCCGGAACAATGACGCTGGCAACCAGGGGCGTGACCGTTCGGAACCTCGACATGACGATCTTTGAGGAGTTCCTGCAACTGATCGCCGATCCGACGATTGCCTACCTCTTGCTCAGCTTAGGGTTGCTGGGTATCTGGATCGAGCTTTCCAACCCTGGCATCACGCTGCCAGGCGTCGCTGGCGCCATCGCCTTGATCCTCGGCCTGTTTGCTCTTGGCACCCTCTCCGTGAACTGGACCGGGGTGCTTCTCATCGCCCTTGCGTTTGTCCTGCTCATTGTTGATCTCTTTGTGCCGTCGCTTGGGCTCTTGACAATCGGTGGTCTGGTCAGCTTCGTCATCGGCTCGTATCTGCTCTTTGGCGACGAGGCTGCGCCCGGCTATGAGGTCTCCCGCACCGCGATCTGGGCGCTCACCGCATGCTTGCTTGCCTTCGCCCTGTTCCTCGGCTGGTCGGTCATGCGGGCACGGCTCCGGCCACCGGCAACCGGCAAAGAGTCGCTCGTCGGACAGATTGGCGAAGTGCGCAGTCCGCTGGCTCCGAGTGGCATGGTGCATATCCAAGGAGAGCTGTGGCGTGCGACACTTGAAGGGGCAGCGCCAGCCGAGTTGCCCGTGGGATCACGAGTGGTGGTGACCCGCGTCGATGGGCTGCGCCTCGTCGTTCGACCCGCGACGGACGAGGATCTGCAACAGGTGGCGGGCGGCCGGCGACCAGCGACCGGTGATCGGCGCGAAGTGATTTCGGTGCGGGAGCCCGCGAGTCCAGCGATCGCCCGGACCGAGGGCTCGACCTCCGCATCCTGATCGCGGCCGCACAGCGTGGCAGACCGTGCCGGACATGATAGGAGTCAGCAATGAGTGGAGTAGGTGTCGCCGTCCTTGTCATCATCCTGTTCTTGCTGGTGGTCCTTTCCGCGGCGATCAAGGTCGTCAAAGAGTATGAGCGCGGAGTTGTCTTCCGCTTAGGACGCCTGGTCGGCACGCGAGGACCGGGACTGATCCTGCTGATTCCCTTCATTGAGCGCATGGTCAAGGTGGATCTGCGCACCGTGACGATGGATGTGCCGGCGCAGGAGGTGATCACGCGGGATAACGTTACCGTGCGGGTCAATGCGGTTGCCTATTTCCGGGTATTAGATCCAAACGCTGCCGTGGTCAACGTTGCCGACTATATCCGAGCGACGTCGCAGATCGCTCAGACAACGCTGCGGAGCGTACTGGGTCAATCAGTACTCGATGAGCTGCTCAGCGAGCGGGATAAGATCAACCAGGAACTGCAGCGGATCATTGACGAACAGACCGAGCCCTGGGGTGTCAAGGTCAGCATCGTTGAAGTCAAGGATGTCGAACTACCGCAGTCAATGCAGCGGGCGATGGCGCGGCAGGCGGAAGCGGAGCGGGAGAAACGGGCCAAGATCATCCATGCCGAGGGCGAGTACCAGGCAAGCCGGCAGCTTGCCGAAGCTGCTGAGGTGATCTACCGCAACCCGGTGGCGATTCAATTGCGCTACTTACAAACGCTGACCGAAATAGGCGCGGAGAAGAACACCACTGTTGTCTTCCCGCTTCCTATTGAGCTGATGAGCGCGCTGATCGGGCGTGCCGGTGGTGAGCAGCGGGAGCCAGCCCGAGTAGGTGAGGGACCTGTGCCCTCCCGTGGTCCAGCGCCCGCGCCAGAGCCGGTTCCGCAACCGCTGCCCTCTGAGCCAGCGCGGGTAGGTGGCGAGGCACGCTTCGCCGGCTTGCCCCGGAGCGAGGAAACCACAGCAACCGGCGATGATCCTGATGCCGGTCAATAGCGACAAGCTAGGAGGTAGGGTAGGGGGCAGAAAACGATCGGGGCGCAGCTCCTCACGCCCAGAGGGAGGGGCGGCGCCGGTGGCCGCTTGCCTGGTGGGGGAGGGGACCAGTTGCCCCTCTCAAAGGAATCGTAGGGGAAGCACCTGTGGCCTCCTAGAGGAGGGGGCCGGCGATTGCTAACGGCTGATGGGTACCAGCTATGAGCGAGAAAGCCGGAGCGCTGCGCCCACACGAGGCATACGCTCCGGCTCCCGCCATGACCCTCTAAGCCAGGGATCTGTTCCCCACAATCGCTCAGCCGCGGCGGCTACGCACGGTGGAAATGCAGCTCGGTGCCTTCCGGCCCCTCTTCGACATCGAGCGTCAAGCCCTCAAGAATCTCCGCGAGATTTGAGGCGACGATGACGACGACGCGCCCGTTGCGCTCCACAACCTGATCGAATTCGCCGGGAACCGAGAGCGCCATCCCGAGCTCGCCCTGCGGACCAGCGAAGATCAGCACGCCCTCATTCTCCTCAGCGTTGTTCGCATCCCGCATCTGCTCTAACAGATCCAGGGCCTCTTCCGTAACTCTCAGCATCGCGTGGTCCTCCGTGTCTCTCTGCGAGCCTGTGGCCGGCCAGTCTCGCTCCGGGTAATGCCTGGTTGTCGCGCTCCGGCCCTGTGCGCGCGACCGAATGCCGTACCGCCCGCTAGCGGTGGCGGAAAATGATCCTTCCGCGCGAGAGGTCATAGGGTGACAGCTCAACAGTGACCCGGTCGCCTGGCAACACGCGGATATAATGCTTGCGCATTTTCCCTGCCAGGTGCCCCAGAACGCTGTGGCCGTTCTCCAGCTCCACCGTGAACATCGCATCTGGCAACGCCTCGACGACGCGCCCGTCGAACGCGAGGGCCTCAGGGTCCTGGCGCCGTGGCCGCTCTTCGGCTGCTGGCGTTGCCGGGCGAGCCGGGCGGGCGGGTTTGCGATACTGTGGTTTCTTTCGCAATGGATAACTCCTCTATGGTATGCCGTTGCCCAATCAGTTGGAGCATGTCTCCGCGTGAGTGAGCGGTGGAATCAGATGCTCGATGGCCGGATCGACCGGCCTCGTTGGCGCTCGTTGAGGCAGCTCCCGGTTCCTCGACTCTCCCTGGCGCTGGTGGACAGGGGCACTGGCAGGCTCCTCGGCAAGCTGGTTGCCCAGCCACTGACGGAGCGCCTGCCGGCCCACGTGGCTCAGCCAGCCGTTAACATCACTGCGGATCGCCGCAAGCACCCCCATCAGTGAGTCGCGGGTAAGACCACCCTCGGTCAAGCAGGATGGCGCGGCAGGATCAACGAAGCCGGTTCTCAAGCACCGGTCGATGCGGAGGCACCAAAAGCGTGGCTGATCGGGGTCGCGGACCGGTGTGATGCGAAAGAGCGTCCCATCGGCATGCGACCGCACGAGCACCCCGAGCCCTTGGGGCACCCTGGCGGTGACGATCTCGAAAGTGCCAGCGCTCATCTGCGCCGTCCTGACTGGCGCGGCACAGTTCGCCAAGCACGGCCTGTGTGGTCGCGGGGCCAGGAAAACAATAACCGGCTGTTGTGAAGCATTGTTCCCGCCTGCTGCCCGACGCGACCATCGTCTGGTCACCGGTCCGAGCCGACACGACGGTGACGACGCTCTACAACGCCGGTGCACACACCCATCGTGGAAATCCGGCCAGGGATTACCCTGCCCGAGTGCATTGCCAGTATACCATGCTCAATGATTACACCCTTGAGAGCCTTTGGGTGGGAAGCAAATTGGCCTGAGCCCAAATCATGGCTCAGGCCAGCTCCTCGGTTGCGGCGGCTGGATTCGAACCAGCGACCTTTGGGTTATGAGCCCAACGAGCTACCGCTGCTCCACACCGCTACGCACAGTATAAGCCCCATCGGCCCTTATGTCAAGCCATGAGCCAGCACCGCTTGAAGGTAGCCGCGCCGGACGTGCCGTTGCCCGCCCAGGCGATCCGAAGCCGGGACGCGAATCGCCCTGGGTTGACAGCGCTTCTGACGAACTCTAGAATGAAATAGAACATATGTTCTATTTGCAGTGGCAAAGGAGGCGTCGCCGGCGATGCACGACACTTGCACCTCTCGTGAGGTGAGCAGCCGAGGCCAGGACCGCGTGATGCGATGGGAATGTTCCTGTCGTCGCCCGCCTGTTCTTCTCGGCACGTATGAGCCCAACGGGCGGATCAATCTCAAGGTCCGCGATCGGTATTGGCACGTGGTGGGCACGGTCTGGACTGTCTGTCCTCGCTGTGGCGCGGAGCATGTTCTCCAGCTCCCCGCTAGCTCCGGCTAGCTAGCGGCGCAGGAGCCAGCGGGTGAACATGGGCGTAGGGGCCGGTGATCGGTAGGGGAGGCGCCTGTGCCCTCACCGCTATCACCGCTCTCCCACTTCCTAACCCTGTCGCCACCGTGAGTGTGTTGTGTTTCTAGGAGCTCCGAAGAGCCTCTCAGCGCCGAAGCGCTCAGGACTGCAAGTGAGCCCTCAGCCCTGATGGCTGACGGCTGATGGCTGAGGGCTGAGGGGGTGAAGGAGGTTCTTCGGTGAACGGCGATCATTCCAAACTCCCGCGCTGGCGCGAACGGCGTCCGCGGCTGGTTTCCTGCACGCCCCCGCGCGTGGTTGCGCTTGTGCCGTCGTTTCCACCGTTGCTGCCCTTGATGCCAGCGCGGGGGCCGGTTCCCGACGACATTGACCGTGCACTTACCACAGCGGCCTATGCTGCGAAACGTGGCGATCTCGCGAGCCGCGATGCGCTCTTTAGCGCGGTCGAGCCACGGGTGTGCCGGGTAGTCCGGCGCTGCGCTGTCCTCATGCATTGCCGGCGGGGTGGGGTCGTTGAGCCTGACGACATCGCTCAAGAAGCGTTTCTGGTCTTTCTTGCCGTGCTCGATCGCTGGCCGGAGCGCGGATCGTTCGTTGCCTACTTTCTGGCGGCCTTCCCTCACGAACTGCGCCATGCCGCTCGCCGGTTGACCTGGACCCGAGTCCGCGAAGTCCCTCTCGCCATGGCAACACGGTCGGCGCTCATGGACGATGATACTGCTGCGGGTGAAGAGGCAATGACAATGCTTGTGGAGCTTGCAGACAGTCTTGGCGAGCCGGATCGGAGCATCCTGTTGCGCCGGGTGCGCGACGGCGCGCCCATGGCGGCGATTGCACGCGAGCTTGGCATCAGCCGGCGCAGCGTGCAGCGGCACTGGACACGGCTGGTGCTGTCGTTGCGGCCCCGCTTCGATGGCAGGAGCTCGTGAGACGGGCGGGGTGAGAGGCGAGAGGCTGGGGATCAAGGAGCGTCGGGCTTCACGCTTTGAGCTTTGAACGACCAGCCGTTCGCGAAGCGCGGGAGTTGGGATGGAGGGAATCGTAGGGGAGGGCACCGGTCGCTCCCCGGTGATGTCGTCGGGACGGCTCATCACGCGAAGCTCAAATGGGAGGCCACAGGTGCCTCCCCTACGACGCTCGAAGCTGCCTGTTCTCCCACTCCCACCCCAACCCCCATTTGACGCCAGCGGTCATCCCGCAGATCATTCCGGGATCAAATCGGGAGTGGAGCGCTGGGAGAAACCAGGGAGAGCATGGTTTCTCCCCTTCTTCCACGGTTCCTCACTCCTTGGGGAGACGCACCTGTGTTCGTCGCGCCTACTGGGCATTGGTCGCCGCTGGTCGCCCTGGCCCGAACCTCCCTGATTGGGCGAGATCAAGATGTCGCTTCCGCTACACAACTCCTCCTGCAGGAGCAAACTCGCTTGCTCACCCTTACCGGTCCCGGTGGCATTGGCAAGACGCGCCTGGCGTTGCGTGTCGCTTCACGATGCGCGGATGCATTCCCAGACGGGGTGACCCTTGTATCACTGGCAGCAGTGACAGACCCCGACTTGGTTCTGCCAACCATTGCTCAAGCACTTGGGCTGGTTGAAGTGGGCGGACAGTCGCTGGCAGCCCAGCTCGTTGAGTTGCTCCAACCCCGGCGGCACCTGCTGGTCCTCGACAACTTCGAGCAGGTGGTCGCGGCTGCGCCTCAGCTTGCCTGGCTCCTCGGGGCATGTCCGCAGCTTCGTGCGCTCGTCACCAGCCGCATCGTGCTGCGCCTGAGTGGAGAGCAGGAATTCAGCGTCCAACCCCTTCCCCTTCCCGATGTGGCTCACCGGCCCGACCTTCAGGAGCTGGCTCAGAACCCTGCGGTTGCGCTCTTTGTCGAGCGGGCGCGTGCGGTGCGGCCCGACTTCACGCTCTCGGACGCAAACGCCACCGCCATCGTTGAGATCTGCCGCCGTCTCGACGGCCTGCCGCTGGCCATCGAGCTCGCGGCCGCCCGCGTCAAGGTTCTGTCGCCCACCGCACTTCTTTCCCGGCTGACCAATCGCTTGCAGCTCCTCGTCGGCGGTGCACGCGATCTGCCGGCGCGCTTGCAAACAATGCGTGATGCCATTGCCTGGTCGTACGACCTCCTGTCCGACGAGCACCGAGCGCTGTTTCGCTATCTCGCGGTGTTTGCTGGTGGCTTCACGCTGGATGCCGCCGAGGCGATCTGTAGCGGGGAGCCAGGAATCGACAGTCTGGGGGTAGGGACGACGCATGCTCCTCATGGCTCCCGGCTCCTGTCTCCCGGTGTCTCCATGCTTGATGGAATCGCAACGCTCGTCGATGCCAGCCTTTTGCGCCAGGACGACAGTCCGCTGGCAGGCGAAGAGCCACGATTTCAAATGCTCGAAACCGTGCGGGAGTTCGGCTTAGAACAACTAGCGTACGAAGGCGAGGAAGCGGACGCTCGCGCAGCGCATGCGCGCTTTGCCATTGAGCTCGCTGAGCGCTCTCGTCCCGAGCGCTCAGGTGGGGTGCAAGATCCTCGGTGGCTGGACCGGCTTGAGGCCATGCACGACAACCTCCGCTCTGCGCTGACATGGCTTGAGTATCAGAAGCACCCTGAGCCAATGCTGCAGCTTGCGGGAGCATTGGGCTGGTTCTGGTATTTGCGTGGCCATTTGCACGAGGGGCATGACTGGCTACGGCGCGCGCTGGCGCGGCTCGAGAGGTGGCACGAGACCGCCGATCCTACCCTCCTCGTGCGTGCGCTGCGCGCCGCCGGCAAGCTGGCCTGGGAACGCGCCGAGTACGAGCAAGCATCGGTGCTTCTTGAACAAGCGCTCGCCGTCGCTCGCGACAATGCCGATCAGGAGAATATTGCCCATGCGCTGCTCAACCTCGGCGTCGTGGAGGAGAAACAAGGTCACGACGAGCGTGCGGCTTCCCTCTATGAGGAAGCTCTTGCCTTGTTTCGCTTACTAGGTGACCGCCCCGGCATTGCCAATGCACTGATTGACCTCGGCGACGCTGAATTCCGGCTTGGCAACCATGCTCGATCGGCAGCGTTAACGGAGGAGGCGCTGGCAATTAGCAAGCGATTGGGGGATGCTGTCTTCATCGCCCTCTCTCTCGCCAATGCCGGCCAGCTTGCCCTAGAGCAAAACGATCTGTCTCGCGCGTGGTCGCTGTACCGCGAGAGTCTTACCCATGCATCCGGCGTCGGCAACCTCTGGCTGGTTGCTGATGCCCTGGCTGGCTTAGCTGGCGTGGCGGCACGCAGCGGCGATGCTGGGCGCGCAGCGCGCTGGCTCGGAGCGGCACAAGTCATGTGCGACACGCTCGGCACACCATCGGTTCCGCACCATGAGCAATGCGCTCGATCGCTCGCCTGGGCACGCGCAGGCTTGCCAGCACAGGACTTCGACGCTGCCTGGACAGCAGGCCAGGCGCTCACGCCGACCGAGGTTACGGAGGAGGCCATCGCCTGGGCACTGGGCAGCACGACGAGGACTTCCCCGGTTCCAGCGTCTCCAGCACCCCCGAGCACTGCGATGGGGCTAACCGCGCGGGAATTGGAAGTCCTACGCCTTCTGGCGGAAGGGAAATCCAGCCGCGAGATCGGTGCGGAGCTGTTCATCAGTCACCGGACCGCCTCCACCCATGTCGCCAACATCTTCAGCAAGCTAGATGTCGATAACCGCGCTGCAGCGGTGGCCAGGGCCTATCAACTTGGCCTCTTGTAATGGCTGGTGAGCTCGGGTGGGCACACTTCCCATGCTACCATTGCCGTGGGATTGGGGATCAGACGATGGGGCAGGGGATCGATTTGTGCTCCCCATACGTCGGGGTCGGGAGAGACCAGCAGCGCCAGTCTCTGGCTGGCAACGCACCCTTCTCGGGAGCGCTAGCCTCTGGACGGCAACGCGCCCTTCCCTCGACCTCGACTCAGGGGAAAAGCGGGTTGTGCGCTCCCGACGGTGACTGACGATTGATGGCTGACTGCTGACGACTCATTCGAGGTGATCGCTATGGCGCGCCAGACAATGCCAGCGGTAGGGGAGGGACCGGCGCCCTCCCAGTTGCCGCCAGAACCCGAGATCTATCCAAACATCATTGCCACCATGGGCAACACATCACTGGTCCGGCTCAGCGCGGTGACCCGTGGCATCCGCACTCCGGTAGTTGCCAAGCTGGAGATGCTGAATCCGGGTGGCTCCGTCAAAGATCGGATTGGCATTCGCATGATTGAGGAGGCGGAGCGTCGCGGCTGGCTGAAGCCAGGCGGAACCATTGTCGAGCCAACCAGTGGCAACACGGGCGTCGGCCTGGCCATGGCGGCCGCGGTCAAGGGATATCACTGCATCTTCGTCATGCCAGATAAGGTAGCTCCTGAGAAGGTTGCGCTGTTGCGCGCCTATGGAGCGGAGGTGGTGACCACGCCAACCGCGGTGGAGCGCGATTCGCCCGAAAGCTATTACTCGGTGGCGGACCGGTTGACACGGGAGGTGCCGAACGCTTTCCAACCCAATCAGTATTTCAACCCGATGAATCCGCGCGCTCACTACGAGAGCACGGGACCGGAGATCTGGCGGCAAACGGCGGGGAAGATCACACACTTCGTGGCCGGCGTTGGAACGGGAGGCACGATTTCCGGCGTGGCTCGTTACCTCAAAGAGCAGAACCCGGACATTCGCGTCATCGGCGTTGATCCTGAGGGGAGCATTTACACGATCCAGACGATCCACACGTACAAAGTCGAAGGGGTGGGTGAGGATTTCTGGCCGGGTACCTTCGACCGGTCGGTGGTTGATGAGTGGGTCCAAGTTACCGACCAGGATGCCTTCTTGACGGCGCGCCGGGTCACGCGCGAAGAGGGGATCCTGGTCGGTGGGTCCGGCGGCATGGCTGTCTGGGCGGCGCTTGAGGTCGCCAAGCGCGTTGATGATCCCGATGCCCTGATGGTCGTTCTGCTTCCAGACAGCGGGCGGGGTTACCTATCCAAGATTTACAACGACGATTGGATGCGCGAAAACGGCTTCCTGTCCCGCTTCAGCCGTCCAACCCGTGTGGGCCGGCTTGTCGCTGACCGGGATGGCCAGGTTCCAATGATCGTTGCCGTCTCCTGCAATGACACCATCGAGCACGCGATTGAGTTGTTGCGAAAGCACGATATCAGCCAGCTTCCGGTCATTCGCGACGGGACTGGTACAGACGAAGGCCGCATCGAGGTGCAAGCAGTTGTCGGCTCCGTTCAGGAGCGCACACTGCTTGACCACCTCTATCGCAACCCTGAGATCGTCAGCGCCAAGGTGAGCACGATTATGGATCCGCCATTCAGCCTGGTGGACGCGAATGAGGAAATCGAGCGGGTCTTTCCCCTGCTAGCGAGCGGATCACCAGCGGTGCTCGTTGAGCGCGAGGGGTATGTGGTTGGCGTTGTGACGCGCGCGGATCTGCTTGAGTTTGCCGCCCATCAATCGCGCGAGCTCCGGACTGGCGCACGGCGCCATGCAGCGACGAGTCGATAAGATCTGGCCGGCAACGGCCTTGGAGAAGGAGTTATGACAACGAACACGCACGAGGCTCGGCCCGCTACGGGCTCATCCGCTGCCTGGGACGAGTTTGCCTTTGCAACGCGCGCGATTCACGCTGGCCAGGATCCCGACCCGGCCACCGGCGCAATCATCACCCCGATTTACCAGACCAGCACCTATGTCCAAGAGGGTGTGGGCGTTCACAAGGGGTATGAATATTCCCGGACGGATAACCCAACGCGGACCGCCTTGCAGCACGTCCTGGCATCGCTGGAGGGCGGAGCCTGGGCGCTCGCGTACGCCAGCGGCTTGGCAGCGACCCAGAATATTTTCTACCTGCTCCGGCCCGGCGACCACGTGCTCCTCTCCGATGACGCCTATGGCGGCACCTATCGGCTCGTCGCCAGAGTGTTGGCAAATTACGGCATCACCTTTTCGCTCGTGGATATGACGAATCTCGCGGCTGTGGAGGCGTCCCTCCGGCCGGAGACGCGCCTGGTCTGGGTTGAAACGCCCACGAACCCCTATCTCAAGATCGTGGATATTCAGGGGGTTGCGGATCTGCTCCGTGGCTCAAGGGCGCTCCTGGTTGTCGATAACACCTTTGCCTCACCGTATCTGCAGCAGCCGCTGACCCTGGGCGCCGATCTGGTCGTGCACAGCACAACCAAGTACCTCGGTGGCCACTCTGATGTCATCGGCGGAGCCGTCGTCGGCAACGACGCGAGCATCTACGAGACCTTGAAATTTCACCAGAACGCGGCGGGGGCGGTTCCAGGCCCGTTCGACTGCTGGCTCACGCTGCGCGGCATCAAAACCCTCGCGCTTCGCATGGAGCGCCACAGCGCCAACGCCCGGGCGGTTGCTGACTTTCTCAGCCAGCATCCAGCAGTGGAGCAAGTGTTTTATCCAGGACTGCCGTGCCATCCGGGCCACGAGATCGCGGCCCGGCAAATGCGCGATTTCTCAGGTATGGTCTCGTTTACGACAAAAGGTGGTTACGAAGCCGCAGCCACTGTTGTGACCAGCACGCGCATCTTCCAACTGGCTGAAAGTCTTGGCGGGGTCGAGTCGCTGATCGAGCATCCGGGACGCATGACGCACGCCAGCGTAGCCGGAACCGGCGCCGCGGTGGCGGATCATCTCGTGCGGCTGTCGGTCGGTATCGAGGATGCCAGCGATCTGATCCGCGATCTTGAGCAAGCGCTGGACCGTGCAGCACGAGGCTACTAGTCACGAACGAGATGCCGGGAGACCACAGGTGCAGGAGGCCACAGGTGCCGGGAGGCCACAGGTGCCTCCCCTACGGTCCCCCGGCTTCTGAGGCCCTATCGCATTATGCGGGATTCACAATGAGGAGCAAGACAAACGCGGTTCCCACGAGCCCAACGACAGTGATCAGCCGCACCAGCACATCACGCGCCTCTAAGCGGTCTTCGACCGCCGCGGTTTGGCGTTCTTGCACCCGATTCCCCCCTTACCCTCGATGTAACTCCCACTCCCCCACCTCAGCGAGATCGTATTAGCGCCAGCCGAGAACCCCCTTCGCCTGAGCCGTGCGTCCGATCCCCACGAGGCAGTGCCGATTCTAGGCAGGGTTGTGCCCGGCTGTCAATCGAACACCTGATCGTTCGATGAGCACGCCTACCCTAGCCTTCGTCACGTAGATGCGGCGTGCTCGCGTTGCACAAATGATGCCTTATCCAATTCCATTTCGAGCACATGGAGCTCCTGGCGGCCACGCCCAATCCACTCGACGTGCTCTCCCGTCTCACGGAAACCAACACGCCGGTACGCGGCGATGGCCCGGGTGTTATGACGGAAGACCTCCAGCCGTACAACATCCAGCCTCTGGCGCTCAAACGCCTCGGCCATGACGAGCCGCGTCGCCTCAGTTCCGTATCCCTTGCCCCAGCACTCTTTTTCCCCGATGACAATGCGAAAGAGCGCGGAGCGCCGGACACTGCCCTGGATGTCTGTCAGCGCCGTCGTGCCGATCAGGCGGTCGGTCGTCGTTTCATGGATGGCAAAGCACAGGCCGCGCGCCGAAAGAGGCAGAATGGTGGTATCGAAGTAGCTTCGAGACTGCTCTGGCGTGAGTGGACGCTGGTCGTGGCGGAGCAAGCGGGCAATCTCCTCGTCGGCATACCAGCGCTGGAAGGCCTCGCGGTTCGACGGAATATGCTGACGCAAGCGCACGAGCACTCCTTCCCGCACGAGAGCGCCACGTTCGAGCGTTTGAGGATGATCCTGTGAATGCTGCGCCACGCGCTCGTTATACCCTGTTTGCTGAGCAAGAGTCCTGTGCTGAGTCAGCATCGCCGGACAGGATGCCTCCCGCACGCACCGCCAGAGTCCGGAGAACTGGCGCAGGAGCTGTCGGATCGTCATTGACAGGCACGCCGGTCGGCTCCGGGGAGAGCCAGTCGCGTTGCAGAATCACGCCACATGCGCAAGTAAAGGAACCTCCGGCCCTACCTCCTGGCTCGGAGTATAGCGTAGAAGCCGGCCATCTGGGCTTGGAACTCGTGAGTGCTGAGCGCGAGAGATGGAGGGGGCGCGAGCCATCGCGCCCGCGGGATTGGTGAGCGCTGATCGCGGGCAGACACCGGGGTCTGCTCTTTCGATCGGCGACAGACTATCGGCTGCTCGCTTCCCCGAAGCTACAGTTCATTCACCAGAATGATAATGGCGCTTGGCACGGTCAGCAGCACCGCACCAATGAGAGCAGCCCAGAAGAGACTCCGCTCGCGCCGGGTTCCACGCGTCCAGAAATCAATCAGCATGATGCGAATGCCATTCAGTGCGTGATACAGCACCGCGCCAACGAGCAGGATTTCCATCGGCAGGAGGAAGGGGTTGGCGTAGAACTCGACCGACTCGTTGTAAACCTCCTTGCCGAGACCGATCAGCATGATGTCTATCACGTGCACGAGGAGGAAGAACAGGACGCCCAGGCCGGTGGCGCGGTGCATCGCGAACGCATACTGGCCAACGTCTCCCGCGTAGATTGGGCGGCTCCCACTGCTCAGTGCCCGCGCGGCATAGACGATCAGGGCGGCGATGCCCACGTATGTGCCGATCGCAAAGACAAAGAGCGAGTACCCCAAGACGTCAGCCAGCCAGAGCGGGCCTTCCCGCGTCGCCGCCAGATCCGCATCGAATGTCACGATGGTGATCGTCCCAATCACCGTAAAAATGAGTCCGAGGACCCAGACCGCCGAGTGACCGACGACACGCCACCCAGCGGCGCGGACGTAATCAGTAACGGAGATGCGCAGCCCCAAGAGCCCGTGCCACAGCGCCATCAGGAGTAAGGTCCAGTCGAAGGCACGCCAGAGGGGATTGCTCCACCGCTCAGCGACGAAGTCAAAGGTCGTTTCCGACGGCACGTTCAGATAGTGGGTAATGAAGAGATGGCCCAATGCGAGAACAACGAGCAGCACCCCGGAGACGCGAAAGAAATACCAGGCGATTTGATCCGCCCCTGGCACGCTCGCGCCGTATCCCGATCGCGTCCGCTCAGACAGCACCGCCATTACTCCTCCCCCTCGGCTCCCTTCAACAACCGGCGGTGACGCCTCCTCGGTTATCACCACACCGGGAATCGCCGGTCGCCTGATTGTTCCCGTTCCGCAACGTGCCTGCAATGCACCAGTGCCCACCGCATCCCGCGCGTATCCGGCTGGACACGGAGCAGGACCGCTCTCCCGCCGCGTCATTGTACGATAGCGATCGGGCGCCAGCCGTCAGGATCGCTATGGGAGACTACGGGGCTCTGGGTTCGGGGCCGGGGCAGGAGTCGAGAGTCAGGAGTTTGGGAGAGGACAGAGTGCTTGCCACAACGCCGCGAGCAGGCGATCGCCGGTGGCTAAGCCGGCTTATTTCATTCACGCCCGCGATGCTGTGGATGGCCGTGATATTCTGGCTGTCCTCCCGGCGCTCGCTGCCGACCGGTGGCGTTGATGCAGTCTCTGTGCTCGGACACTTTACTGTCTACGCGGTGCTTGCCATTCTCCTATATGGGGGGCTGCACCGGGAGGGCCTACCCGTGCGCCGGGCGTTGCCGCTCGCACTGGCGCTAGCGACGCTCTATGGGGTCACGGACGAAGTGCATCAGAGCTTCGTCCCTGGCCGCGATCCTGATCCGCTCGATCTGCTCGTCGATGCCACCGGCGCCGGGGTGGCACTCACTCTGATCGCGCTACGCAAGGGAGCCAGGAGCCGGTAGGGGAGGGACCTGTGCCCTTCCAAGCCGTCAGCCGTCAGCATTCAGTGGTCGCTCCTGATGGTTGACTCCTGATGGCTGATGGCTGACGGCTGACGGCTAGCCTCAGCAACCAGGCTCGGTACGATCGGCTATCGGCTTTCGGCTGGATGGCGCCCGAGGCCGGCCGGTGGCCGGGAATGGCGCACCAGGCCGGTAATGGCCACGAGCGTCAAAAGATACGGGAGCGCAAGGAGGAGATCCTTTGAGACACCAAGCCCAGCCGCTTGCGCCTGGACTTGGAACGCTTGCGCGCCTGCGAAGAGGAGCGTCGCTCCCAGTGTGCCGAGGGGATTCCAATTCCCGAAGATGACGGCGGCCAGGGCGATAAAGCCCCGGCCCTGGGTCATGTCGCGGGTAAACAGCGAGAGGTCACCGATGGAGAGGAACGCTCCGCCGGTGGCAGCAAGGACGCCACTGGCGATCACACAGCCATACCGGTACATCGAGACCGGGATTCCGACGCTCTCCGCGGCTTGGGGGTGCTCGCCCGCCGATTGGATGCGAAGCCCTGGCTTGGTCTTAGCCAGGATGTACCAGACCACCGGCACAAGGAGGAACGCTACGGGCACCAGCACGCTGACGCCGCTAGCGATCATTGGCAGCTTCTCCACAGATGGCGTCCGGCCGGATTGCTGCCAGAGCCGCTGAATCAAGAAGATCGGGATGCCCGCGCCGAGGAGATTGAGCGCCGTGCCCGCGACGATCTGATCGGCGCGGAAGGACACGCACCAGATTGCATGGATAGTGGCCCCGGCCGCTCCGGCTAGCGCGCCACAGAGCAGGCCGAGAAAGGGGTCGTGAAGATAGTAGGTGCCGGTCACCGCAGTGAAGGCGCCAAGCAGCATGAAGCCCTCAAGGGCGATGTTCATCACCCCGGACCGCTCAGAGAGCAGACCGCCCATTGCTGCGAAGAGCAGCGGGGTCGCGGTGCGCAGAACTGCAGTCAGAAGCTCAATGGTAAAGAAATCGCTCATCTGCCGAGCCCTCAGCCGTCCGAGTCTGTCCTGAGTGAAGGATCGGTCATCCCTGACCCCGTTGGGAGGGCACAGGTCCCTCCCCTACCGGCTCCTGACTCCTGCGCATGGTGGTGACGTCGCTCGGGATCGTGCGGCGCTCGCGCACCCGGCGTGCCCACCAGCGTTGCAGCCGGCTGGCGGAGACGAACGCCGCGACGGATAGGATGATCAGCCCCTGGAGCACGAGCACGAGTTCCTTGGACGTGCCGGCGGTGTTCTGCATCTCCGTCGCTCCGCTGCGCAGCGCACCGAACAACAGGCCGGACAAAACCACGCCGAGCGGATGGTTGCGGCCGACTAGCCCAACGGCAATCGCGGTGAAGCCGTATCCCTGAGGCGCGGAGATTTGCTTCCCCTGGAGCCCGAGCGTCTCTCCTGCGCCGGCCAGGCCCGCAAGAACGCCGCTCGCGAACATTGCGCCGGTGACAACCTTGCCCCAGGAGAACCCGGCAAACGCGGCCGCGCCCCGGCTGTATCCCACTGTTCGCACCCGGTAGCCCCAGGTGGTGCGGTACAGGAGCAGCCAGAGGACGAGCGCCGCGGCGAGCGCCACGATGATCCCAGCATGGAGCCGCGTCCGCTCCAGGAGGTTGGGCAGCCGCGCCTCCGGCTGGACCGGCTTGGTAGCCTGGAGCTGGATGTTCACAGGCAGCCAAGATTCCGTCTCAGTTAGCACATAGGTAAGGAGCCGGAAGGCCAGGTAGTTCAGCATGATGGTGGTAATGACCTCGTGGGCGCCAGAAACGGCTTTGAGTGCCCCAGGAATTGCGCCCCAGAGTCCGCCGGCGAGCGCTGCCACGATCAGTGCGAGTGGCAGGAAGATCACCGGCGGGAGTCCGAGGTCGTAAGCGCCGACCAACCCGCACGCCAGGCCGCCGATGACGATTTGCCCTTCGATCCCGATGTTGAACATCCCGGCGCGGAAAGCAACGGTAAACGCGAGGCCGCCCAGAATATATGGCGTCGCTGCCACGAGCGTCTCCGCGATGCCCCGGCGGTCGCCAAAGGCTCCGCTGACAAGTGCGCGGTAGGCAACGACTGGATCCTGCCCGGAAAAGAGAATCACCAGCGCACCGAGGGCCAGCGCCAGCGCAACTGCCCCGGCCGAGGTGAGAACCATCGGACCTGACTGGCGAAGCCAGCCTGGCGACTCAATCTGCCGCGTGTCCGTGGCTTCGCTCATCGCCCGTCCGGCCTCCCATCAGCAGGCCCAGCTCGGCCCTGCTCGCTCTACCGCTTGGAAATTCTCCGGCGATCTTTCCCTGGTAGATCACGAGGATGCGATCGCTCAGGTCGAGAATCTCATCGAGATCGAAGGACACCAGGAAGACGCCGCGTTGCTGATCCCGCTGCGCCACGAGTTGCTTGTGGACAAACTCGATGGCCCCAACGTCTAATCCCCGCGTCGGCTGCACGGCCAGGAGCACATCGGGCTGGCGCATCAGCTCTCGCGCGATAATCAGCTTCTGCTGATTCCCACCGGAGAGCGCGGCTGCCGGCACGTGTGGCCCTGGCGCACGGACATCGAATTCCTTGAGCAAGCGCTGGCAGGTGCGTTCTGCCATCTCATAATCAATCCAGCCCCACCGGCTGAACGGTGGATCTTCGCTGTTCCCTAGCAGGAGGTTCTCGGTCAGCGAGAAGGGAAGCACCAGGCCACGCTGGTGACGGTCTTCCGGGATATAAGCGAGGCCAGCGCGCCGGAGGGTGTGCGGATCAGCGCCGGTCAGGTCGCGATCGTTGAGGAAGATGTGCCCGGATTCTGGCTTGCGCAGCCCGGCCAGCGCCTCCACGAGCTCCGTCTGCCCGTTCCCCTCGACCCCGCACAAGCCGACGATTTCGCCGCGTCGCAGGGTAAAGCTCACACCATCAACCGCGAGAACATGCCCCCGGCCACGGACAGACAGATTCTGCACGGTCAGCACCGGCTCGCCAGGATGCGCCGGCGGACGATCGACCCGCAACGATACCTCCCGCCCGACCATCATCTCGGCAAGCTCGTGCGGCGTCGTTTCAGCAGTTACGCAGGTGCCGACCGTCTTTCCGCGGCGAATCACTGTCACCCGGTCGCTAATTGCCGCCACCTCTCGCAACTTGTGCGTGATGAAGATAATCGTCCCGCCTCCTGCGCGCAGCCGTCTCATCGTGTGGTAGAGCTCGTCAACCTCTTGCGGGGTGAGCAGGGCGGTCGGCTCATCGAGAATCAGGATGCGGCCACCCTGATAGAGCGCCCGCAAGATCTCCACGCGCTGCTGCATTCCGACCGGAAGTTCCTCGATGCGTGCGCGCGGGTCAACGCGCAGCCCGTAAGATTCGGCGAGCTCACCTACTCGCCGCTCGGCGGTTACCCGGTCGAGATGGAGTGTGGCCGGTCCTTCAAACCCAAGAATGACATTCTCCGTTACCGTAAAGCGGTCAACCAGCATGAAGTGCTGATGGACCATCCCTAGCCCGGCCCGCACGGCATCCCGTGGCGAGTCGAAGCGAACCGGCTGGCCGTTAATGCGAATCTCCCCGGCGTCAGGGTGGTAAAGACCAAAAAGAATGTTCATGAGCGTGGACTTGCCGGCGCCATTCTCGCCGAGCAAAGCATGGATTTCTCCACGGCGCACAGCAAAATCCACCCCATCGTTGGCGACGACACCAGGAAAGCGCTTGACAATGCCGCGCATCTCGACGGCAAGCGGCGCTTCGGCTGTCGCGCTGCCGCCTCGTGCTTGTGGCATCGTGCTGGGTTCGGTTGCTGTCATCGCGGCCAATCCATGCGGGAGGCTAGGGGGTGATCTGGAGAACGCTTCAATCCTGGAGCGGTCCTCATGAGCCACGGAGGAGCTTCGTCATGCCGAGCCCTGGTTTCCGCCTGGAGCCGGCCGCCGGGGCAGGCCGCCGTGCTCGCCCGATGCGGGCGGCCACAGGTGCCGCCCCGACGGTGTCCGGCGGGGAGGGCACAGGTCCCAGGGAGGGCACAGGTCCCTCCCCTACCGGGAAACGGCGAATCCTCCTTACCCAGTCCCAATCCCGGCTCCTGACTCCTGTCGCTATGCTTCCGGTGTCGCCTCGGCAGCGATTGGCGTCGCCAGCGGTGGCAGGTTCTTGATAAAGGCGTCGTATTCCTCGTCGGTTGTCGGAACCGCTAGGGAGCCGTCGAGAATCATCTTCTGATAGGCGCGAACGAAGCCCTTCACTTCCTCTGGCACGCGGTTGTTCGGATCCTCGAAGGCGACGCCGCCGTCCTTCAACCCCAGGTTGTGAATCCCACCTTCGAAGGTCCCCTCGACGACCTGGCGGCAGCCCTCGTAGACGGCGAAATCAACACCCTTACGCGACACGCACAGCTCAAAGCCGGGCGCCAGGTGGTCCTGCGTCACGTCCGCGCCGATGACCCATTCTTCTCCCGGCTTATTCCGTTCCTTGACTGCCTCGTAGCAGCCGACGCCAGTCAAACCGGCGATTGGAAAGACGATGTCCGCGCCCTGATTGAATTGGGCCATGGCCAGCTCTTTGCCTTTCGCCGGGTCACTAAAGGAGTCTGCATAGGCGATGGAGAACTCAGCATCGGGGCGCACCGCCAGGATGCCGGCCTTGAAGCCGACTTCGTAGCGGATTACCGGCGGGATGCGGATCCCGCCGACGATGCCAATTTTGCCGGTCTTACTAAGCATGCCAGCGGCAACACCCACCAGGAATGAGGGCTCATGCTCCTTGAAGACGACCGATTGAATGTTGGGCTGCTCGGCAACCGAGTCGATGAGCAGGAACCAGTCGTCAGGGAATTGCGCCGCGACCTCGTTGATCGCGTCGGTGAGCAGAAAGCCAACGCCGACAGTTAGCTCGCCCTGCTCAGCCGCGGCAGTAAGGTTTGGGATATAAGCGGAAGCGTCCTGCGATTCGATGACTTTCCAGGTGATGCCAAAATCCTTTGCCGCCTCCGTTCCTCCCTTATTGGCCAGGTCATTGAAATTCTGGTCGCCCAGGCCTGCGGTATCGGTCACCATGGTGCAGACGATTGGATCTTGGGCGAGTGCGATTTGCCGCGCCGACGGGAGCATCGCGGCCAGAGGTGTAACCGCCGCGAGTGCGCCCAGACGGCGTCGGGTAAGCCGGACATGCATCGTGGCCATGCTGATCAACTCTCCTCTTGCCATTCAAGAGCCATGGTCCCGGCAATCGTGCCGAGAGCCGTCTCCGAAGACACGCCTGAAGTTCCCGGATGGTACCAAACTTCGCGGAGGTCATCCGCTGCCGGGGTGGATCGCGAAGCTACTCCTGCTGGGTTCCTTCCTCGTTCGCAACGCGCTCCCAGGTGCCACTGCGGCCACCAGATTTGTGCTCCAGCCGGATCGCCTCGATTGTCATGCCGCGATCCACCGCTTTGACCATATCGTAGATCGTCAGCGCCGCCGCACTCACCGCGGTCAGCGCCTCCATCTCGACGCCCGTCTGGCCGCGCGTCTCCACCCGGGCCTGGATTGCGACCGCCGCCTCCTCGATCTCGAACGTCACCTCGATCCGCGTCAGCAGCAGCGGATGACACATCGGAATGATCTCGTGCGTGCGTTTGGCCGCCATGATGGCCGCCACTTGCGCCACGGCCAGAACATCGCCCTTGGCCGCGCGCCCCTCGCGGATCAGTGTCGCGGTTTCCGGCTGCATCGTCACGCGGCCGGAAGCGATCGCCACCCGGTGAGTGGCTGGCTTGTCGCCGACATCCACCATGCGCGCCCGTCCCGCCGCGTCGAAATGTGTCAGGCGCGGTTCTCCCGTCGCCCGGTCGTCACTCATGCCACATCCTTTCGCGCCCACGATCCCGCGCCAGCCCGGTTTGTGCCGTCTAAACCGGGACAGTATAGTGGCACCCAAGGACATTGATTAATCAATGCATACGAGGTTCGCCATGCCAAAGACCGTGAGCGCCACTGAAGCCCGCATCCACCTCGGTGACGCCGCGCAGCAACTCGCCGAGATGGGTGAAACTATTATTGTCGAGCGGAGCGGTAGCCTTCAGGCTGTCATGCTGCCGCGTCCAGAGTGCGAGCATCTCGTCGGACGGCTTGACGAACGTGAGGCGTGGGAAATCTTCTTGGATACGGACGCGGGAGTTTATCCGGCGGGACCGCGGAGGTGTTCCGCTCCCTGATCCTGCCGCGCTCATTTTCACGCTCTCAGCCGTCAGCAGTCAGCCGTCCGTGCACGCCACCGACTCCTGACGGCTGATGCCTGATGGCTCTGTATTGAGATCTAACCTGCATTCCGGCGACAATGCACTGAGAGCCGCGTTCGGTCAAGGAGCCAGAAGCCGGTGAGGGGGCTTGGGGCTGGGTTGGGCGTGAGGGAACAGGCAGCTTCGAGCGACGGGCTTTGAGCTTGGAATATGGTGGGCTGTCCCTACGACCGACGGCTGATGGCTGACCGCTGATTGCTATAGGCTGAAGGAGGAAGCGCGTGCCGATCGCTACCGTCGCTGATCTCGATATTGCCTACGACACGTTCGGCGAAGGGGAGCCGGTCCTCATGATCAACGGGATCGGCGCCGAGCGCGGTGCCTGGAAGTTGCAGGTGCCTGCGATCGCCCGGGAGTTTTGGGTCATTACCTACGACAACCGGGATGTCGGGGAAACCGGCCCTGGCCGCAATCCACGTCCCTACGGCATGCGGCAGTTCGCCGAGGATGCGGCCGGCCTGCTGGATGCTTTGGGCATCGCCTCGGCCCACATTGTGGGTGCATCCATGGGCGGCGCCATCGCCCAGGAATTCGGCCTCGCTTATCCCGACCGGACGCGCAGCCTGACCATCATCTGCTCCTGGCCGCAGACCGACCCCTGGCTGGCCGAGCTTTGGGAGCTGTGGGAGCACCTCTTCGAAGCGCAGGGCGCCGTTGAGTGGGCACGCACGACGTGGCTCTGGGTGTTTACGCACCGCTGGTATCGCAATCCTGACAATCTTCGCTCCCTGCTTGCCGAGACGCAGGCTAACCCCCGTTTGCAGACATTGGACATGTACCTGCGGCAATCGCATGCGGCGAAGACGCACGATGCCCTCGACCTCCTGCCCCGCATCGCCGCGCCAACTCACGTCATCTGTGGCGCGGAGGACATTTTCACGCCATTGCGCTACTCGCAGGCGATCGCAGAGGCGATCCCCGGCGCCCGCCTCTCGGTGATGCCGGATGTCGGGCACGGTATGTTCTGGGAAGCGACCGAGGCGTTCAACGCACTGGTGCTCGATTTCTTGCGTGGACTGAGCATGAGAGGGGTAAGGGCTGAGTAAGCGCTTGCTGCGGCAGGTAGGAGAGGCAATGGAGCGGGCGCGGATCAAACGGTTTGAGCATCTCGTGACCCAGCACACGGCTTGGCTCCATAGCGCGGCGCCGCCGCATCCGTGATTGCGAACATCGCAGGAGGCTTCGACTGTGGTGAGCGCAGTGGAGTCGAGCACATTCACTGTGGCCAGTGCTTCGTGCGCGGAGGATCGCTCGTCTCCCTCTCGCGTATGATGCGCCGTACATCGATGAGGCGACTTTCGACCTCCGGCGCGGGATGATTGATCGGATGTTCCGCATCACCGGCAGCGAAATGACTACCAACAAGGAAGGAGACATCGATGACTAGCGCTACTCAGTCCTCAGCCCTTCGTCTGCAATCCGTCTCCAATCCGATCCTTGGCTCGACGATCGTCTTTGCCCCCTATAGCGTGGAGCAGGCCCTGCGCGGCCTGGCCGAAGCTGGCTACCGTCGCGTCGAGATCGGCGCGGTCAAAGGCTGGTTCGAGCATATTGACCCCGACACCGCGACGGACAAGGACATCGGCGCCGTGCAGCGCCTGTTGCAGGACCTCGGGTTGGAGCCGGTGAGCTTGAGTGGCCATGCCCAGCTCCATACCCGGGAGGGGAAGGAGCGGTTTGGCCGGGCGCTGGAGATCGCCGCCGCGCTCGGCATGCGCATCGTCAACACCTTTACAGGTGATGCGGAGACGGAGGCCGAGCGGGAAGCCTACTTCGCGAACGTCGCCGAGCTTTGCGACAAGGCCAAGGGCTTGGGATTGACGATCGGCATGGAGACGGACAGCAATATGCTGCCCACGGCAAAGATCGGCCTGACGATCCTTGACCGCATCAACCGCCCCGATGTGCTCGGTTTCAACTACGATCCGGGCAACGTCGTCTACTACGCCGGCGCTGATCCCCTTGAAGACATTACCTATGCGCTGCCGCGGATGGTCCACATGCATCTGAAGGACAAGATTGGCGGCAAGGGCGTCTTCAACTTCCCACCGCCTGGAGACGGCGAGCTGAACCTGCCGCGCCTGCTCCAGATCTGTATCGAGGGTGGCTATCGCGGGCCGATCAGCGCCGAGGTCGAATTCGACGAGCGTGGTTGGCCGGACTACGACGCCTGCCGCGCCGCTGCTAAGCGTTCAGTCGAGAACCTGCGCCGGATGGGCCTGCCAGTGTAGCCCTTGGAACGAGGGTGCTTGGATGCGTCTTCGCTCGGGCTCGCCCGTCTCGCCGGTACCTTCCAGCCGCCAGCCGTCCTACACGCCACGGGTTCCTGACGGCTGTTCGCGCGAGCGCGGGAGTTCCCAGATGGCTCTGTTCAGCGGCGCTTTGGACCGGGGCGATGCTGATGCAGCGCGCTCTTGTGCAATGGTCACCACCGCATACGCACGACGCGAGCGCGCCGGATCGCCAGGGTTTGCGCGGTTGCATGGTGCGCCTGGGCGATAAGGTGGGCTTGCACAAGTGCAACCAGGGGTTGAATGAGCGCCTGCACAGCCAGCCAGATGGCGATTTCCTGACCAGCCTTCAAGGGAGCGAGCCAGACGAGTGTCAAGGGCAGCTCAGCGATCACGAAACCCGTGACAGCGGTTGCGAGCCAAAGTGCCGGCTCCGCTCGCAGGTGGCTCCACAGGGCAGAGGGATCAATCGCGGACCAGGCTGATCCGGTTGCCGCATACCGTGCAAGACATAACGATGCGAGCGTGGCGCTAATCACCGTGACGGTGAGGTGAGTCGGACCGGAGAGCGCCTGGGCTAGGGCGGTCGCCGTGAGATCAACGGCGGCCGATTCGTGACTGAGCGACCAGAGAGGGAGGGTCAGGAGCCCGGCAACGACGCCGCAGAGTGCTGTGAGGACCTGGCAGATAAGTCCTAACCGCAGAGTGGGCGCGTTCCACCGGAACGGCGGCAACCCGTCGTTGTGCCGGATAGCCCGCGTGAGTGCCTGCTGCGTGTAGCCGGTCAAAAGCAGGGGACCGAGCAGCGGTAGCCAGGCGATGAGCATGACCGGAGCCAAAGTCGTAAGCCACCCTGGCTCGGCAATGATCGCGCGAACGGCCCGGCGAATATCCATGGTCAGGGTTTCTCCTCTCCGCCCACGAGACACGCAGCCAATCGTTAAGGTAGCGAAAAATCAGGCGGTGAGCAGCAGCTTGGCGGGGGAGGAATGTCACAATGCGACTGAGTCTGCCTGGTCTGGTCACCGCTCCTACGCTTCGCTCAGGGCAGGCTCGGATGGCTGATGACTTAGCCGTCAGTTCTCCCCGCCTCCCGGCTCCTTCGGGAGGCCACAGGCGCCTCCCCTACGATTCCCTGACTCCTGACAACTGACGGCTGAGTGCTATTGAATCACGCATAGCGCGGTGCTACGCTCTGAATGCGCTCTGCTCCCGAGCGTGGACGATTCCCCGTTCCTGCTATCTGCGCGGGATTTTCGGGATGGCGCAATCCGTGTTCATGGCATCTGTGCTGGCATGATGGCGAGGCTGAGCCGGAACGCCAGCGACAACATTGGGGGATTCCCTTGCGACCTGGTTTCATTGCCAATGGACGTGCCGGGCTGCCGGCATTGAGCGTTGCTGTTGATCTTGACGGGGTGCTAACGGAGCATCCGCGGCCGCTGGCGATCGCGGCATCAGCCCGGTTCGGGCTCGATCTGCCCGAGCGGGCGTTTGTGGATTCCGCTGGCTTGAATGTGCCGCAAGCCGTGCGGGACTGGGTGTATAGCGCCGATGGTCCAGCATCGCGGCTGGAGCCGGCTCCCGAGGCTCAAGCGTTTCTCGCCCGGCTGGTGGAGCTGCTCGGCCGGGAGCACGTCCGCATTCTGACCGCCCGGCCGGCAGCATCTGCGGAGATGACGATCGGCTGGCTGCGGCGCCATGGCTTCCCCGATGTTGAGGTGATCTTCGCTGACGATAAAGCGACCGTGGCCATCAGCTACGGCTGCACCTACGCCGTGGAGGACAGCCCGCGGCATGCTCGCCACTACGCAGAGTCGGGCGTCGGCTGCTTTTTGGTGGTCCCGGATGGCGTGGCCATTGATATTCCGGGAGTCATCCCGGTCGATGGGTTGATGGCTATCATCGCCCACCTGGAGCGTGAGGCGGCTGAGCGCCTGGCTGCCGCCCTCAGTGTGGTGCGGCTACCGAAGATCGTCGTATCTGACGCGATCCATCCAGGCGCTCGGGAGTATCTGCAGCAGCACAGCGAGCTGGTTGACGTCGATGGCACCGACCGGGCAGCGTTGCTCGCCGCGATTGCCGATGCCGACGCGCTGATTGTTCGGAGCGAGACGCAGGTGACGGCGGATGTCATTGCCGCCGCGCCGCGGCTCCGCGTGATCGCGCGCGCTGGCGTTGGCGTCGATAACATCGACCTTGAGGCGGCGACCCGGGCTGGCATCCTGGTGCTCAATGCGCCAGGTGCCAACCGGTACTCGGCGGGAGAGCACACCATCGCGCTCCTGCTCGCGATCACCCGCCAGTTGATCCCGGCCAATGTGTCGACTCACGCCGGGCGGTGGGAGCGGAAGAGAATCGCGCCGATCGATCTCCGTGGACGGACCGCGGGCATCGTCGGCCTCGGCCGGGTTGGGTCGGTCGTGGCCCAGCGCCTCAAGGCGTTCGAGATGACGGTGATCGCCTACGATCCCTATATCACCGATGAGCGTTTCGAGGAGCTCGGGGTCACGCCGGTTGATTACGAAACGTTGCTCCGCGAGTCTGATGTCGTCACCTTCCACGTGCCATCCACGCCTGAGACCCGGCATATGCTCGACGCCGAGCGGATCGAGCTGCTGAAACCCGATGCGATCGTGCTCAATTGCGCCCGCGGCGATGTTGTCGACCAAGAAGCGCTGGCCGATGCGCTGCGCCGCGGCCGGATTCGGGGTGCGGGGGTGGATGTCTTCCCGCACGAGCCGTGCACAAGCAGCCCGCTCTTCGGCTTGCCGAACGTCGTGCTGACGCCGCACACCGGCGGATCGAGCGCTGAGGCGCTCGCGGCGGTTGGCGAGATGATTAGCCGCTCGACGATCGCGGCGCTGGCCGGACAGGCGGTGCCGAACGCGGTGAACCTGCCGCCAGCCTCTCTCCTCGCGCCGGAATTGCAGCGGCTAACAACCGTGGCAGGTGCTGCGGGCCATCTCCTCGCCGTGCTGGAGCCGACACCGCCCGCGGCGATTCGGGTGACGGTCAATGGCTGCGTGCCGCAGGACGTCACCGAGCATGTGACCAGCGCAATGCTGGCCGAGGCGCTCAACCGGTGGACCCACCACCGGGTGACACCCGTCAATGCCCACTTGATCGCCCGCGAGCTGGGCATGGAGATTCGCGTCAACGCTGGCACGCGCGATCCGAAGGTCGAGCCCTCATTCTCGTTCGAGACGACCGGTGAGCCATCACACCAAGTGCGCGTGTCCTGGGACCGGAAAAACGCGGGAATCGTGGCGGTTGATCGCTTCTCGCTCGATCGGCCGCTGGCCGGTGAGGTGCTGATCACCCATCACCGGGATGTGCCAGGCGTGATCGGTCGCGTGGGCACGATCCTCGGGCGGCATGGCGTCAACATTGCTGGCATGGAGGTCGGGCGCCACCACCGGGGCGGCGAGGCGATTATGGTCGTCAACGTTGACGACCCGATTCCGGACGGAGCGTTGGAGGAGATCCAGGCCATTCCTGGCTTGGAACGTGTCTACCGTGTGTCGTTGCCCCCAGCCCAACCGCGAGTCGCACTGATGCGCGAAGCGCTTACCCTGGCTGACTGAGTGTGGGCGCCAAGACGTCGCCAGCGCCCAGCGCCGTATCCCCGATTGCAGCGCCACGCAGCGACCTCCGGGGATATGCCCTGGGATTCCTGGGGGTGCTGGCGTTCAGCGTGACCCCGGCGCTGACGCGCTATGCGGTGCCGGAACTTGGCCCCGTGGTGGTCGGGCTGGGGCGGGGGCTGCTCGCCGGAGTCCTGGCAGCCATCGTGCTTGCAGCCCGGCGTGAGCCGGTACCGCCGCGGGACGACTGGCCCGTCTTTGCGCGCGTGGCGCTCGGCGTCACCGTGGGCTTCCCAATTCTGACCGCCATCGCACTGCGCCATCTGCCCTCGACACATGGAGCGGTTGTCTCCGGATTGCAGCCAGCCGCGACTGCCGTCTTTGCTGCCCTGCGCGCCGGGGAACATCCGCCACGGCGGTTCTGGCTGACGGTGGCGCTCGGCGTGATGGCTATCCTCGCCTTTGCGTCGGTGCAAGGAGCAGGCATGCCGCAGCGCTGGGACCTCCTTCTTTTTCTCGCGATGGCAGCGTCCTCGTTCAGCCATGTCGAAGCCGCGCGCCTGGCCCGGACCTTTGGCGGCTGGCGCGTCATCTCGTGGACACTCATCTGCGCGGCGCCGTTCCTCGCCGGCCCAGTCCTCGTGGAAATGATCCGCCGGGGTGGGAGCGCCTCGCTGGAGGCATGGCTCGCGTTGCTCGGGCTGGCTGCGTTCCCCGCCTATCTCGGGTTCTTCCCGTGGTACCGGGGCATGACGCTGGCGGGCATCGCGCGCGTGGGGCAGATGCAACTCGTCCAGCCCATTCTTTCGTTCGGCTGGGCCGTGCTGCTCCTTGGCGAGCGGATTGATGTCTCGACGGCGGTCACCGCGCTGGCGGTGATCGGGAGCGTTTATCTCTCGCGACGCGCCTGGCGACCGCCGTCCCCCGGCGCAGTGGTGGATGAGGCGCCCGCTCAGTAACTACTCGCCTGGATATGGGTAGCCAGCAAGCGCTGCGAGCCCCCACAAGTCACGCCAGACCAGATCGGGCGTTGTCCCAGGGGGCTGAGGCTCGGCGTTCCGGTTGACCCAGGCCGTTCGCAAGCCATACCGCTGCGCCGGGCCAATGTCGTATTTGAACCCAAAGGCGACGTGCAAGATGCGCTTTGCAGGCTCCCCAATCCGGGCAAGGGCCTGCTCGAAGACTGCTGCCGCTGGTTTGTAGGCGCGACAATCCTCCGCGGTGATGACATCGTCGAAGGGGACACCGATATGCTTGAGTGAATGCTCGATGATCGAGCGTTGCGTGTTGGAGATGATGACCAACCGCAGACCGGCCTGGCGTGCCCGCTCAAGTGCTGGCCGGGTGTCATGAAATGGTTGCCAGGCCCGCATCGAGCGCGCCAGCGCCGCTCCGTCCGCATCGGTGTAGGGATAGCCCCGCTCCGCGCACCAGCGGCGCAGGCTCTCGGCAAGGACCTCCTCGTAGAGCCGAAATGGTCCTTGAATGAGGTCAAACTGGATCGCTTCCCAACGGTCGCGCAAGACACTGCCAGCCGGGGCCTCGGCGTCGCCATGGCGCAGGGCTAGGTCGTAGAGGAAACATCCCAAGCCACCTTCCCAATCGATCAACGTCCCATAGCAGTCGAACGTCACCGTCGTAATCTCATCGCGCCGCATACGCATTCCCATCCTTTCCGCGCAGATGATAACGTGTGATCCGGAGCGAGCACCCGGCCGTCAGCCATCCGATCCTGTCCCGAGCAAAGCAGCGGACGCACCGTCGCGGGGGTGTTCTCTCAGTAGGGTGCCGCGAGCGGTGTCCCGTAGGGGAGGGACCTGTGCCCTCCCTGACCTGTACCCTCTACCGAAGATCGCTAACGACGGAACAATGCCCGGCGTTCGTGTGATGCGGCGGGGGGATGGTGAGATGGATGACCAGCGACCCGGCGGGCCGTGGGCGGGCGAGTGTGGAGCGACACGCTGGCGGTTCGCCGCCCCAGCGGCCCTGCGGGCCGTGGGCGGGCACAGGTCCCGTCCCTACGATGATGGGGTGATCGTGGATACCGCGAGGATCATCGGCCGTTGGCGGTGGGCACCGGTGCCCCCGATTACTCACCCCATCCCCCCGTAGGGGAGGCACCTGTGGCCTCCCTGGCACCTGTGGCCTCCCTGGCACCGGTGCCCTCCCAGACCCAGTGCCCTCCCCACGGAAGTCTGGCGGGATCAATGCAAAGGTGTCAGCCGCGCGAGGGTAGCGCCACCGCCTCGTGCCGATCTCGATGGTGGCGAGCGACGGTTCTCATCAAGGGCAAGGCGGATGAGATGGTCGTAGGAACCCCGGGTCGCCGCGTCTGGCTCGGCCTAGGCCAAGCTGCCGGGCCGGAAGGTCGGTGCCTGGCGGACTGGATAAGTCTGCTCAAAGGCGTAGGCAAGCCGCAGCAACGTTGGCTCGCTGAATGCCCGGCCCATAAAGCTCATGCCGACCGGCAAGCCATCAACGTAGCCGACCGGCACTGAGATGATCGGGTAGCCGGCCAGGGCCGAAACCTGGGTGCACGCGCCGGGGAAACCGTCGTCACCCTCGTCGATCGGCCGGGGCGCGCCTGTGGTGGGAGCGATGAGTGCATCGAGCTCGTATTCGTCGAGCACCGCATCGAGGCCGGCGTCGCGAGCCATGTCGTGATTGTAGGTCACCGTTTCTTGGTAGGCTGGGTCCCAAATGGATCCGGCCTCCAACGCCGCGTAGAACGTTTCCTGTCCGTACCGGGGGAGCGCCTCCTCGGCGTGCTCCTCGTTCCATGCCACGATGTCAGCGAGGCTCCAGAGTGGCCCACTCGGCGTATAGGCTTGCAAATACTGCTCAAGCGCGACCGGAAACTCCGTTGCCGTCACTGCCCATTCTGTGGCGCCCGGCGCAAGGTCGGCAGCGGTCGGAATCTCGGCGGGGTCAACAATCGTTGCGCCGGCGGCTTCAAGGATCGGAAGAACCTCTTCGACGATCACACTGGCATCGTCGTCATAAAACAGGTTGCGCGCGACACCGATCCGAGCACCACGGAGACCATCTGGATCAAGAAATTGCGTGTAGTCACGTGTTCCTGGCTCGTGCACGGGGAATGGGGTAAAGCGCGCGGCCGGAAACAGCCAGCCGAGATCGCCGTAAGCGGGATCATCCGGATCAAAGCCCGCGATCGCCGTCAGGAGGAAGGCGACATCTTCGACTGTTCGCGCCATCGGTCCTGGCGAATCCATGGAAAAAGCGATCGGGATCACCCCGGAGCGGCTCGTTAACCCCACAGTCGGCTTAAGACCGACCGTGGCTGTCGCTGAGGCCGGGCAGACGATAGAGCCATCGGTCTCAACGCCAAGTGCGAGCGGAGCATACCCTGCGGCAACCGCGACCGCCGAGCCTGAGCTTGATCCCCATGGCGAGTGGTCAAGCTGATAGGGATTGCGAGTCTGGCCACCGCGAGGACTCCAGCCGCTCGTTTGCCCGGCCCCTTGGAAATTGCTCCACTCGGTGAGATTCGTCTTCCCCAGGATAATCGCGCCTGCTTGCCTGAGCCGGGAGATCACGAAGGCATCGCGTCCGACGGCATTGTCGAGCAAGGCAAGGGATCCCGCGGTGTTTGCCATCCCGTCGGCTGTGGCAAAGACGTCCTTCACGAGCACCGGAATGCCGTGCAGCGGACCGCGATGGAGACCACGAGCGAGATCACGGTCGCGCACAGCGGCGGCATCGAGCGCCCGTGGATTCACCTCGATCACGGCGTGGAGTCCAAGATCACCCGTGTCGAGGGAGGCGATGCGGTCCAAGCATGCCTGAACGATTTCGACCGCGCTTATCTGACGAGCATCGAGCGCCTGTCGCAATTCCCGGACCGATGCGGTTTCGACTGAAAAACCGGCGGAGCCGCGCGCCTGGGGAGAAGCGAGGGCCGTAGGAGCAGGAGTCGAGCTGCCAGAGGTGAGGAGAGCCGGTGTGACGGCGGCAGACCCTGTGGCTGGCGGCGCTGGTGGTGACGCCGGTGGTGGCACGGAATGGCGCAATGATCTGGCGGCGACCAGGGTTCCTACACCGGTCGCGTAGAGTACGCCACCGGCTAGCACGTGACGGCGCGTCAGGCGCCGGTGGGTTCGACGGCGACTTCCGACCTGCAGCATGACACCATCATACCAAGAAGCGGTTGGCGAACGTTCAGCGTGCGCCCTTGTCTCGGGAACGCCTGCACCGGTATGGCTCCGGCATGCTGATCGCCGGGGTGCAGGCGCTAAGGCGCGTGGTTGCGGAGCCGGGCGTGCGGCTGCTTAGCCTTTCATGCCACCAGCCGTGAGGCCGGCAATAATCTGACGCTGGACCAGCAGCGTCAGGAGCAGCACTGGGGCGGTGACAACCAGAGCGGCGGCGGCGAGCTCGCCCCACACTAGCTGCTCGAACGTCAGAATATTGAAGACGGCGACCGGCAACGTTCGGGTGTCACGTCCGGCGAGCACCACGGCGAAGATGAAGTTATTCCACGAGAAGATGAACGAGAGGATGGCGGAGACAACCATTCCCGGTCGGGCCAGCGGGACGGCGATATCGCGAAAGGCAGCCCAGATGCCGGCGCCATCGACCAACGCTGCTTCTTCGATTTCGGGATGAAGATCCTCGAAGAATCCCATCATGACCCAGATCGTGATCGGCAGGCCGATGATGAGATGGGTGATGATGAGAGCCCAAAGCGTATTGTTGAGGCCAAGCTCACGGAACAGCATAAACCAGGGAATGAGGTAGCTGAGCCCCGGGGTCATGCGCGCAATCAGCACGAAGATAGCCAGACCGTGGGAGCGCGCTTTGGCAATGCCATAGCCAGCGGGCACTCCGAGGAGGAGCGAGAGCAGCGTTGAGGCCGACGCAACGATGACACTGTTCCGCGTGTACAGGCCGAACGGACTCTTTTCAAAGACAGCCCGGAAATTCTCAAGTGTCGGATGATGGGGAATGAAGACGGGCGGATAGGCCGTGTTCTCGACGTTCGGCTTCAACGAAAGCGATAACATCCACAGGAACACGAACAGCACGGGGGACAGGAGAATCAGGAGACACAGATAAAACCCGCCGCGCCGGAGCAGACGCCGGTGGCGAGCCGTGAGCAGGCCAGCTTGCTGGCGGGGTAGAGCGGTCGTCGTTATGCCCATCGTGTCTTTTGTCGCAGCCACAGCAACGCCAAGGAAAATGCGACGATGATCAGAAAGAAGACGAATACGACGGCAGAGGCATGACCAATGCGGAAGAACGCAAAGGCCTGAAGATAGAGATAGATATTGATCGTTTCTGATGCCGTGCCTGGCCCACCCTGGGTCATCGTGAAGATGATGTCAAACGATTTGAGGGCGTCAATGGTGCGGAGAACCACAGCGACCATGATGAACGGCAAGACCATTGGCAGGGTGATGTCGCGGAAGATCTGAAGGGTATTCGCACCGTCGATGAGCGCTGATTCGAGCGGATCGGTCGGCAGCGCAGCGAGGCCACCGAGGACGATCAACATGACCAGCGGTGTCCATTGCCACGTCTCCACCAGCGCAAGGGTCGGAATCACGGTATCACGATCGTAAATCCACCGGGATGGCGGAATACCGACGAGCGAGAGCAGGTAGTTAAGAACGCCAAGCTGGGGATGGAACATCATCGTCCATACGAGCGCGATGGCGACCGGCGTGGCCATCATCGGTAAGAGATAGATGGTTCGCAGCAGGCCACGAAGAGGAAATTGCTGGTGAAAGAAGAGCGCGGCGATCGTGCCGGCAACGGTGGGAAACAGCACCGCCAGAAGGGCATAGACGAATGTTCGGCCGACTGCTTCCCGGAACCGATCGTCGTGCAGGAGATTGACATAATTCTCCAGGCCGATGAAGACGCGGGGTGAGCCGATTTGCCAATCGTGCAGGCTCATATAGATGGTGTAAATCCAAGGAAAGATGATGACCGCGACCGTGGCGATCATGGCCGGGGCGACGAAGAGCAGATATCGCCAGCGCCGGGTGTAGGACGAAACCGGCTGGCTTCGCTCCCGGTTGCGCCGCGCCGGGCGGGGCACGGCAGGTGTGGGGCTTATCCGCCTGGAAGCCATGCGCGCATCTCCTGGCAGTGGCGCGATCCCGCGCCGGCTGCGGCTCCCGGTGGGGGAGGGCAACGGGCGCGGGACAGGAGGGAATCGTCGCCCTGCCGGTTTATCCCTGGAGGCTCTTTTCCAGGATGGGGCGGAACTCCTCAGTCGCTTTCTGCAGCTCTTCGGCTGGGTCGGCGCCTTCGATCATATTGGTCAGCGCAATGCCAAAGATGTCGCGGAATTCCGTCACCGGGACGATTTCTGGCAGAGACGGCAGGCCAATTTCACCCGACGCCACAAGGGTATCAACCCACTCCTTGGGAACAACGAGATTGGCCAGGGCTTCAGGATCGCTGTAGGCTGAGGCGCGAGCCGGTGAGCCGGCCCCGGCTGCTAGGAGGCGCGCCTGGTTACGCTTGTTCGTTGCCCACAAACAATAGAAATACGCCGGCCCGGCTTTCTTCGATTTGGCCGTAACGCCGATCCCATCACCGAACATGCCGGAGTGCCGTGCCACCGGTCCCGCGGGTTGCAACCCGTAGCCGACTTTGCCGACGACCTTCGACTGTTCTGGGTTTTCCAGCGGCGTGGCGAAGCCGATGCCGTCAAACCACATGGCGGCGGTGCCTTGGGAAAAGGTTGTCTGGCACTCGTTCCAGTTGAAGCCGGTGACCCCTGGCGGGGCGTAGTCGCGCAACAACTCCTGGTAATAGCGTGCCGCCGCGACTGCCGCGTCGCTTGTGGTCTGTAGCTGGCCACTGTCATCTACCGGCTTGACCTCCCACCCTTGCATGAAGGAGGTCCAGACAGGGACGTTTGCATTCTTGAGGCCGCGGGCGACAAAACCGTAGATACCATTCCCTGGATCATGGAGTGCTTTTGCGGCGGCGACCACTTCATCGAGCGTGTTCGGAAAGGCAACGCCCTTGCTGGCGAAGATCTCCTTGTTCCAGTAGAGAATCCAGTAATCGGTGAAGAAGGGGAGGGTGTCCATCCGGCCGTCAGGCTGAGTTGAGAACTTCACTGCGCCGGGAAGGAAATCGGCGAAATCATAATCAGGGGGCGTCATGGTCGGGTCATTGAGGAAGTCCCGCAAATCAAGCAGCCATTTACCCCGGCCGAAGAGACCTTTTTGCACGTGCCAGGAGACGACCGTCACATCGAAGCTGGGGTTGCCTGACGTGAATTCGATGACCTGTTTCTGGCGCTGCTGTTGCTCTGGTACCACGTCGGCATTGACCCTGATCCCCGTGAGCTCTTCGAATTCCGATTGATATTTGACAAGGAGATCACTGCGCGAGTTCGTGACGAGCAGGACATAGATTTCTTCGCCTTTGAAGCGCTGCCAGTCGAAATCTGCCGATTCCTGGCGGATCCCTGCTGCGGCAGGCTGCATCAGTGCATGCGAAGCAAGCCCTGCGGCTGCCGCTCCTGCTGTTGCCCGGAGAACCTGACGTCGGGAATACCGGCCGCCTGTGGTGTGCGACATTGCTCCCCCCTCTCACGTTGAGCGAAACAACCGGCACTCCGATGAGCCGTGCCTCGTGAGGGCTGGCCTCAAGCATATTGTCACGGAAACGGCATATCGTGTCAAGCTCGGCGCGGTAAACCATCGCCCTCTTGACAGGCTGGCGAGGCATGGTATGCTAAGGCCACCGCTTTGGGAGCGCTCCCACGATCCGTGATGCGCTGATCGTCTTGGTGTCACCGGTGCCAACCGGCAACCCATGCTCCCAGACAGGAGGCGGCATGACGCTTGAGGAGATTGCCCGGCTCGCTGGCGTCTCGCGATCGACAGTCTCGCGAGTCGTCAATGGCGATCCCCGCGTCAGCCGTGCCGCGCGGGAGCGGGTAGAAGCGGTCATCCGTGCCCATAATTTCCATCCCAACGCGGCCGCACGCTCGCTCGCGTCGCGTCGCACGCGGATACTCGGTCTTCTCATCCCTCACGCGATTGGCAAGTTGTTCCGCGATCCCTTCTTCCCAGTGTTGATCGAGGGGGTGGTGCAAGCTTGCAATGAGGCGGACCACAACGTGGCGTTGATGATGGAGACCACGGAGGGCGGCGCGACATCGGACCGTGTGTACCAGCGTGTGATCCGCGGGCGGCACGTCGATGGCGTGATCATTGCCTCCAGTGTCGTCGAGGATCCCATCATTGCCCGTCTCCAATCCGACGGTTTCCCCTTTGTGCTTGTCGGCCGGCATCCGCAGCATCAGGTGAGCTTCGTTGATGTCGACAACCGGGGCGGCGCCCACGCGGCGGTCGCCCATTTGCTCAGCCATGGGCGCCGCCGGATTGGGATGATCACCGGTCCGCGCAACATGATCGCCTCCATCGACCGCTACGCTGGGTACGTCACTGCCTTGCAGGAGGCCGGCTTCTTGCCTGAGCCAGAGTTGACGGTGGCCAGCGATTTCACGCGGCGAGGAGGCTACCAGGCCATGCAGCAATTGCTTGCCAGCCCAGGTGGACCGCCAGACGGTGTGTTTGTCGCCAGCGACGCCATGGCCTCCGGCGCTCTTCAGGCGCTGCGCGATGCGAACCTGCGGGTGCCGGATGACATGGCGGTGGTGGGCTTTGATGGTCTCGAAGAGATGCTCGTCTCCCGGCCGGTGCTCTCGACGGTCGTGCAGCCCATCGTCGAGGAGGGGCGGGAGGCTGTTCGCGCGCTGCTGGAGCTCATGGAGCATCCAGAGCGTGCGCCGCTGCAGCGCGTGCTCCCAACGCACCTGCTGCTCCGGCAGTCTTGCGGCTGCACGCCGTCCGATTGGGACGAACAGAAAGGAGGTGCTGCGCTCATTGCGTCGCCGGTCGAAGCCGCGCCGGCGTGAGCGCTGGGCGTGCTTCGCGCAAGGTGGTCGCCGCCTTTCGGGCGACAGGGATGAATCGAGCCGCATGTCGGCAACGGTAAGGAGTGGAAACGACGATGTCTTCCTCACCATCCCTCTTCGGTCCACACAGCCGGCGCGCATTTCTGGGGCGGGCCGGTGCTCTTGGCGCAATTGCGGCTGGAACCCACGTTTCTGCACGGTTTGGTCCGGCCACGGCGCGGGCGCAAGAGATGGCCAGAACCGAAACGCTCTACGTTGCCGGCTGGCAATGGGGGCCGCCGAATACGTTCAACCCGCTCAATCCCAATCGCGCCTGGCCCGCTGGTCCCGATAGCGAGCATATTTACGAAACCATCTTTGCCTTCAACCTCCTCACTGGCGAAACCGAGCCGCTGCTTGCTCAGGAGATGCAGTGGCCCGATCCCCAAACGGTCGTCGTCAAGCTCCGGCCGGAGGCGAAGTTTTCTGATGGGACGCCGCTAACCTCCGCCGACGTCGTGTATTCGTACGAGCTCCCCAAGCGGCACGACGGCATCTACTTCAGCGATCTCTGGGACTACGTCGCCAGCGTCGAAGCGACCGACGATCACACGGTTACGATTAAGCTCAACCCGGATCGGCTCAACCCCGGCATGGTCAAGCATCACCTCTGCGAGGATTACATCCTTCCCAAGCACATCTGGGAGCAGCGCGAGGCATCCGGTGAGCCGTTGATCGACATCATTGATGTCGAGCCCGTCGGGTCCGGGCCGTACAAAGTGTTAGACGCCTCCACCGAGCGCGTCGCACTGGTCCGGGATGATAATTACTGGGGCGCGCAAGTGCTCGGCATGCCCGCGCCGAAATACATCATTCACCCGATCTTCGACAGCAACGACAGCGCGAATTTGGCGTTCTCGCAGGGCGATATCGATCTGTCGCAGACATTCTTACCGCAGATCTGGCAGCTTTGGGAGCAGAAGGGTCAGCCGGTTGGCACATGGTTTAAGAACGAGCCCTACCACCTGCCCGGCTCGATCCCGCTCCTGTTCGTCAATGTGAACCGCAAGCCGCTCGACGATCCACGGGTTCGGCGCGCGCTGGCCTATTCCATCAACTACCAGCAGATCGCTGCCACGGCAATGTCCCGCTACTCCATCCCGGCGTATTCGAGCTTGATCATCCCAGAAGGCGGCGAGAAGAAGTTCTTCAACGCCGATCTCGTCGCCCAGAAGGGCTGGACCTACGATCCTGAGCGAGCGAAGACCATCCTGGAGCAAGAGGTTGGCGCGAAGAAGGACGGCGATGTGTACGTGCTCCCGGACGGCACGCGCCTTGGCCCGTTCACCGCGCATTGCCCGTATGGATGGACCGACTGGCAGACGGCGATCGAGCTCGTTGCCCAGGGAGCCCGTGAAGTTGGCTTCGATGTCAAGACCGACTTCCCAGAGGCACCCGTCGTCACGACGCGCAACCAGGCAGGTGATTTTGATCTGGCACTCTGGTTCGTTGCTGGCATCAGCGCTGCTGGGCCGTGGCGCCGCTTCCGCGACGTGCTGGACAATCGCGGCGTGCCGGAGCTCGGCAAGCCGGCGTTCTGGAACTTCAACCGGTACAAGAACGACGCGGTTGGCCCGCTGCTTGACCAGGCTGCGCAGGCGGATGAGGCGGGGCAAATCGAGCTCTATCAAGAGCTTGACGCGATCTTCATGCAGGATGTCCCGGCGATTCCGCTCATGTACCGGCCGGATGAGTTTTACGAATATAACGAGACCCATTGGACTGGCTTCCCGAATGAGGAAAATCCAACAGGGCCGCCGCAGCAGCAAGGGGCTGGCATCAAGAACCTCTACAACCTGAAGCCCAAGGGTTAGTAGGTCCGGCGTGAGGGTGGCCGCCGCAGCGGCCGCCCTCCTCCCTTCGGGTCGTCTCCGTGTTGCTGCCCTCAAGCGATGCGCTAAACTTTGAGCAGACTCGGAGACGCGTTGGCGATTAGCCGTTCGCTCGGTGGGAATGGCACTTCGGGCAACGATGCCCCGGCCGCGTGGAGTCGTTGATGACACGGTTTCAGCGATACCTCCTCCTGAAAACCATCTGGTTTTCGCTCGCGTTCGTCGTTGCGCTCGCCGCGAATTTCTTTCTGCCCCGTCTCATCCCTGGGAATCCCGTTGATACGATTGTCGCCCGCCTGGCCGCGGGCGGTACCGAGGCCCGCGCGCTGCAGCGTGTCCACGAAACGTTTGTCCGTGAATTCCAGCTTGATCAGCCAGTCTGGAAGCAATTTCTTACCTACGTGGGCAATCTGGCCCGGGGCGATCTCGGCACGTCGTTTGCCATTTATCCTGCGCCCGTGCGAGGGCTGATCGCCGATGCGTTGCCGTGGACGATCGCCTTGCAGCTTCCCGCAATCCTCGTGGGGTGGACGATTGGCAATGTGCTCGGCGCCCTTGCGGCCTATCGGGGTGGCTGGTTTGACCGCGGCGCGTTTGTGAGCTCACTGCTCGTGTCGGCAGTCCCCTATTACTGCCTCGCGATTCTTCTCCTCTATGGTCTCACGGTCCACTGGGAAATCTTCCCTTCGAGCGGTGGGTATTCCTACAACCGCTCGCCGGATTGGAGCTGGGCGTTCATTAGCGACGCCTTGCACCACTACTGGCTGCCATTCCTCTCCCTGGTGCTGATCTTTATCGGCGGCCAGGCCGTCGGCATGCGCTCGATGGCGATCTATGAGCTGGGCAGCGACTATGTCAGCTTTGCGCGTAGCTTGGGTGTGCCGGATAACCGCATCGTCGCCTATGTGTTCCGCAACGCGATGCTGCCCCAGGTCACCGGGCTTGCGCTTTCAATCGGCGTGCTGGCCGGGGGAGCATTGATCACCGAGGTCGTCTTCTCCTACCCAGGCATTGGCACCGTACTCTTCAGCGCGATCCGCCAGAACGACTATCCAGTCATTCAAGGGGTGACCCTCATCGTGCTGGTGATGGTCCTGCTGTCGAATTTCCTCGTTGATATTGCCTACGGCTTGATTGACCCACGCATTCGCGCGGCTCAGCGTGGTGAGCGGTAGGAGACGCTATGACCGCGGCATTGCCTCGTGAGCATCAGGAGTGGCGTAAAGCATCGCCCTTTGGCTCCCGGCTCACCCGGTTGCGAGTGGGACTCGCAATTCCCGGTGGCCGCTTCCGGTTCAGCTTAGCACTGCTCGGCGCGATTGTCGCCTTTGCTGTGCTCGGACCGGCGGTGCTCGGCCGCGATAACCCGCTGAAAATCGTGGGCGGGCTCTACGATCCGCCATCGAGCAAGGCGTGGCTCGGAACCGACAATTTCGGCCGTGATGTATTCACGCAGCTCATGTACGGGACGAGGACGTCCCTCATGATCGGTGGCCTCGCTGGCGCTGTCGCCACTGCCATCGGCGTCGTGCTTGGCACCGTCGCTGGCTTTCGGGGCGGTCTCGTTGAAGAGGCCTTGATGGGCCTGACCAACGTTATCATTACCATCCCTTCCATTGTCGTCCTCATTCTCTTGTCGATCGCCGTTGGCAACCGGTCAATCCTGACAATGGCGGCGATCATCGGAGTGACAAGCTGGCCCTGGACTGCCCGGGCAGTTCGCGCGCAGACGAGCAGCTTGCGCGCTCGCGAGCACGTGGATATCGCTCGCATGTGCGGGGCTGGGACCATGTCGCTGATCGCCTGGGAAATCCTGCCGTTCATGTTTTCCTACGTGTTCCTCGCCTTTGTCCTCCAAATGGCGAGCGGCATCCTGCAGGAAGCGGCGCTGAGCTTGCTCGGTCTCGGTCCTGGTGATAGCACCATCTCGCTCGGGATCATGCTCCACTGGTCGCTCCGCTGGGAGTCGGTGCGGACTGGCGCGTGGTGGGCCTTTGTGCCGCCGACGATCTTGCTGACGGTGATCGCGTTTTCCCTCTTGCTGCTCCAATCGAGCATGGATGAGATTTTCAATCCGCGGTTGCGGAGGAGATGACGATACCGATGTGGGTTGCCGATCTGCGCGCTGCCTATGCGACCGCCTCTGGCCAGGAGATCCATGCTGTTGATGGAGTCTCGTTCGACGTGCACGAAGGCGAGGTGCTCGGCATCGTCGGTGAGTCAGGGTGCGGCAAATCCACCCTGGCATCACTCCTGGCGCTGGTGCCGTCGCGTGCGCTTCGGATGCAGGGTGGAAGCTTCGGAATCGACGGGCACACGGTAACGCCGGAGACGATAGACACGGTGCCGCGCGAATGGAGGGGGAAGCTGGTGGCGCTCTTGCCCCAGCGGGCGATGAATTCGCTCAATCCAACCGCGAAGATCGGGGATCTGGCGTTTGATGTTCTTCGGGCTCATGAGACCCGCGTCACGCGTAGGCAAGCGCTGGACCGGGCCCGGCAGCGGCTGGAGCAGCTCGCGCTCCCGCCCCGTGTTCTTGAGAGCTATCCCCATCAACTGAGCGGCGGCATGCGCCAGCGCGTTGTCACCGTTCTTTCGACGTTGCTCAACCCGAAGGTGCTCATCGCCGACGAGCCGACTTCTGCGCTCGACGTGTCGTCGCAAAAGGCGCTGGTCTTGTTACTCCAGCGCTTGCTCCAGGAACGATTCATTTCCCGCATCATTTTCATCACCCACGATTTGCCGCTTCTGAGCAACATTGCCGATCGCATTGCCGTGTTCTACGCCGGCAAGATCGTTGAGATTGGGCCTGCTCAGCAGATCGTGGATCAGCCGCAGCATCCGTACACGCGGGCGCTGATCACCTCAACCCTCGTTCCCGAGCCGCATGTGCGCTACCAGCGTTTGGAGGGGTTGCCGGGCGCGCCGCCGGATCTGCGGCAGCCACCGGCCGGATGCCGGTTCCACCCGCGCTGCCAGCACGCAATGGAGGTGTGCGCGCGGCAGGAGCCGCCGCTGGTCGGGGACGAACAGCGCCTCGTCGCATGCTGGTGGATCCAGGCCCAACGCCAGGGGGCAATCCAGGGAGTGCCGCATGAGTCTCGCACCATCGTCAGCCGTGCTTGAAGCGCGGGAGCTTACTCGCGTCTTTGGCCAGGGCGCACACGCCGTTCGGGCCGTCAACCGTGTTTCTTTCACGGTGCACCCTGGGGAGATTGTCTCGATCGTCGGTGAGAGCGGCAGTGGGAAGTCCACGCTGGCGCGCTTGCTGTTGCGGCTGCTAGAACCCACGTCGGGGCAGTTGTTGCTCGATGGCCGCGATGTAACGAAGTTGCACGGAGTGGGTGCACTGCGGCCGTACTGGCGCCAGGTACAGGGTGTCTTTCAAGATCCTTTCGCGTCGTTCAACCAGTTCTATTCCGTTGGCAGCGTCTTGACGAAGACGCTGGCGTTACTGGACGGCGCAAAGCTTTCGCACGCAGAGCGGCTAGAGAAGTTTTCCGCTGTTCTCCGTAACGTTGGGCTCGATCCGGACGATGTTCTCCCGAAGTGGCCGCACCAGCTCTCTGGCGGACAATTGCAGCGCGTGATGATCGCTCGCGCGCTCATGGTCGAGCCGGCAATTCTGATTGCTGATGAATCGACCTCGATGCTTGACGCCTCGCTGCGCGTGACGATCCTGAACCTCTTGCGCGATCTGCGCGACCGCTACCGCATGGCGATCCTCTTTATCACGCACGATATCGGCCAGGCATACTACGTCAGCGACCGGATACTCGTCATGTACCGGGGCGAATTGGTGGAACAGGGGCCGGTTGAGACGGTGCTCGGATCGCCACAGCATCCGTATACCCAGCAACTGATGGCAGATGTGCCACGGTTGCACGGTTGGGGCGCTAAGGCGAACGGGGGAGAGGCAGCCGTGGCCCTGGCCGATGGCTTGGCGCCGGCGGAGCCCACTGGCGCGCCTGCATCGCTTCCGTGACTGCACGGTGAGAGAGGCCCGAGAGCGGAGCTAACGGCCGGAGGCGTTGTGCCCTCGCAGTGGTATGGCGCACGAAATGACGGGAAGGGAGTAGTCAGGGTGATCGGGTTTGGACTGATTGGCTGTGGCGATGTCGCGTTTCGCACCTACATTCCGGGCATTCAGGCTGTGTCCGATTGGGCGACGGTGGTTGCCACCTATGACCCGGTCCAGGAGCGTGCGCTGCGGGCGGCGTCGCTGTTCCCAGGGGCCGTAGCCTATACCTCCTTTGAGGAGTTCCTCCAGCATCAGGGCATGACTGGGGTGTTCAACCTGACGCCGGCGCCGCTGCATTTTGCGACGACAGCCCGAGCTCTGGACGCAGGGCTGCACGTCTTCTCCGAAAAGCCAATTGCCTCAACGGTCGAAGAGGGAAGGGCGCTTATCGAGCAGGCGAAGCGCCTGAACCGCTATCTCCTCTGTGCTCCAGCCGTCATGGCAACTGGGCGATTTCGCTGGCTAAAGCGGGAGCTTGCGGCTGGACGGATCGGGAGGCCGCACCTGGCGACTGGCCAGATGGCGAACATGGGACCAGCCGCCTGGCTCGAGTACACGGGTGACCCAGCGGTCTTCTACTCGAAGAGCGTTGGGCCGCTCTTGGACACCGGCGTCTATGTGCTTCATGGCATCACCGGCCTCCTCGGCCCGGCGCGCCGCGTGGAGGCGTTCGGCGGCATCGCGATCCCGGAGCGAACCGTGCTTATCGAGCGGCTAGCTGGGCAAACGATACGCGTTGAATCGAATGATGTGATGCTGGTGCATCTGGATTTTGGCGATAACCGGTTTGCGCAAATCCTGTCCAGCTTCGCAGTGCCGCGCAGCAAGGCGCCAGCCATGGAGGTTTTTGGCCCGCTCGGTGCTGTCTCTATCTCCATGGAGCGCTGGTATGAGGCAAACGGTCCGGTGGACCTCTTCCAGTTCGCTACGGGGTGGCAAAACGATGTCTGCCCACCACCACCCCCGATCCCTTCAACTGAGCACCTGATCGGCAGCGGGCCGGCGCACTTCGTCGCCGTACTCCGAGATGAGGAGGCGCCGATTCTGACGGCGGAGCACGCGCTGCACGTGCTCGACATCATCCTCAAGGCGCAGCAGTCGGCGCAGGAGGGCCGGGCGCTGGAGCTTGAGCCGGTGGCAGACGGCAAGCTTGTGTGATCGCCTCGAAGGCAGGCGTCGCAGCAGCGGCAGCGGTTTGCGAAGTTGGCGAACCAGCCAGTGGCAGGCTCATCTGCCGCAGCAGCTAAGCCTGTTGTGCCTTGAAAGTAGACATCATCGCTTGTCATCGCTGAGTGCGTTTAACACGCAATGGCTGATGTTGATACGGCCTCCGCCTGGCTCGGGCGAGTCCCCGCCGTTGACACCGGGTTCTTCCCCTGGTACACCACTGCCACACCGACCGGCCCACGGCCGGTCCAACGCTGCCGGCCAGACCAGGAGGGCAATGGGAATGCGACGTGTCTGTTCGCTGCTCGCCGTGCTGCTCGTGCTCATCGCGCCGGCGGTTGGCTCCCTTGCTCCGGCGGCGATAGCATTCCAGCGCGCCATGGGAATCAGCATCGTCGCCACTGGTCTGATCAATCCGCGCGGACTCGCTTGGGCGGAGGATGGCACACTTCTCACCGCCGAGGCCGGAACAGGCGGGACAGAGCTTGCGGATGGGGAAGAGTCAGTGCCGCCGCCACTTGGCCCGTTCACAGGCGGACCGACGGCGCGGATTTCCCGCATCGTTGATGGTTGCCCGCAACCACTAGCAACCAAACTGCCCTCCTACCTGACCAAGACGGGTGAGGCTGGCGGCGTCGCCGATCTGGCCGTCATTGACGGCGCTATTTTCGCCCTCGTTACCGGCGGCGGGACGGCGCACGGCAATCCCGACCAGCCGAACGGTGTCTACCGTATCGAAGCGGATGGTGCGGCGGCGCTGGTCGCCGATCTCACTGCCTGGGCCCAGGCGCACCCGGTCGCCCATCCCCCACCGGCCGACTACGATCCTGCTGGCTCGTTCTTCGACATGGTGGTAGCGCCAGATGGAAAATCGGTGCTCGTGGTCGAGAGCAACAGCCAGCAGGTCCTCCGCGTGACGCTGGATGGCGAGGTAACGCGGGTTGCCGATCTCTCTGGCGACAATCGGGTGCCAACCGCCATTGCCCTCGACGCGGGCGGCACAATCTACGTCGGGTATCTCAGCGGCGTGCCGTACCCGGATGGTGCGGCGCGCGTTGTCAGGCTAGCTGACGATGGCTCGGTCGAGGAGGTTTGGACCGGACTGACGACGGTGACCGGCCTTGCATTCGGGCCGGATGGCACGCTCTACGCGCTGGAGATGTCCACTGGCAACACGACGAGGCCGCCGTTCCTCACCCGCAATTCTGGCCGGCTCGTCCGCCAGACCGGACCAGATTCGGCCGAGCCAGTGGCGACTGGTCTGGACCTGCCTATCGCCCTGGCTATTGGCCCCGATGGCGCGTTCTACATCTCCTCACCCGCGATTGGCGCCGAGGATGGCAGCGGGGTGGTGCTTCGGATCATGCCCGGTGGCGACGAGCCGCTGATGATGACCAGCGCTCTGCAACCATCTTCATCGTGCGTGCCGCCCAGCGATGCAGCGGGTTCGACCGTGACGATCGAGATCTACGACTTCGGCTTCTCACCGGAGCGAGTGGAGATCAAGGCCGGGACAGCGGTGACCTGGGTGAACACGGGCGCAGTCGATCATACGACGGTCGCGTTCCGCCGGTCGCGCAAGATCTGGGATTCCACCATCATGCAGCCTGGCGATCGCTTTACCTTCACCTTCGACCAGCCTGGCTCCTACGACTACCTGTGCGGCCTTCACCCGGACATGAAGGGACGCATTGAGGTTGGTTCAGGAGGATAGCTGGCTGGGGAAGGAAAACGGAGCCGGAGACCCGGCTGCGAGAGATGTCGTGCGACCAAGATCGTGAGGGACCCAGCCCACCAGGAGGAGCAGATGGACGTCACGAGCGCGACGATCGAGACAGTCGAGCGGTTCAACGCTGCGTTGAATGCCCATGACGTTGACGCCGCCATGGCGCTGATGACCGATGACTGCGTGTTCGAGAATACCTGGCCACCACCGGATGGCGAGCGCTTTGTGGGACAGGCGGCAGTGCGCGCATTTTGGGAGCGCCTGCTGTCCTCGGCAGCAGATGTCCACTTTGAGACGGAGGAGCTGTTTGCGGCTGGCCTCCGAGCCGCCGTTCGCTGCCGCTATACCTGGACGGACCGGGAGGGTCAGCAACAGCATATCCGCGGTGTTGATCTGTTCACCGTGCGGGACGGCAAAGTGGCCGAGAAGCTTTCCTATGTAAAGGGATGATGCGTCCGGTGGGGTCAGAGCGCTCGGTTTTGGGCAGGGGGCGCTCCGGCACATCATCACCACACCGAGCTGACGACCGCTCCACGTCGATGCCTGCCTGATCCAGTTCATGCGACAATCGGCGCAGTGCGGCAAGGCCGTCATCATGGCCGATGGTTGGAGACGAGTGTAGGGGCAGAACAGCGTGGAGATTCGGTTTGCATCCGGTGATCTGTTGAGCGTTCCGGCTGATGCAGCGATTGTCCCGGCCGTCGCGGACGGTGGTGAAGTCGTCTGGGATGGGCTACTCGCCCGGAGCGACGAGGCACTCGCCGGAGAGCTACGGCACCTCGTCGCTGATGCCCGGTTTCGTGCGAAGGCGGGCTCGACGCTCGTGGTGCCCTGTCTCGGGCGGCTGCCGGCTCGGCGGATTGTCCTCGCCGGCGCGGGTCCGATAGCGAATCTGAACGGGGAAGCTATCCGCCGGGCCTGGGGTGCCGCCACCACTGCCGCCCGCGATGCTGGCGCGAGCCGGATCGTGTCTGCTGTGCCGCCAGCGGCGAGCGGGATCAGCGTGGAGGAGGCGCTCGCGGCCGCTGTAACCGGGGCGCGTCTGGCCACTTACCGGTTCACGAAATACCTCGGTGCTGCCAGAAACGACGAGCCACCGCCGCGCACGGTGGAGGAAGTGCGCTTCGTTGATGACGGGGTGGAGGCGAGCGTTGCCGGCGCAGCACTTGCGCGAGGCGCCGCGATCGCGGGCGCTGTTGCGCTCGCTCGCGATCTCGTCAATGAGCCAGCCTGCACACTGACACCTGCCGCATTTGCCGATCTTGCTCGCCAGATCGCCAGCGAGCAAGGTTTGGAGTGCACGGTGTTCGGTCCGGCTGAGATGGCCGAGCGAGGCATGGGGGCCATCGTCGCTGTTGGGCGGGGCAGCGCCAACGAGCCGCGGCTCATCCATCTTATCTACCGGCCGGAGGGCGCAGATGAGTCCACACGCCAGATCGGCATCGTCGGCAAAGCCATCACGTTCGATTCCGGGGGGTATTCGATCAAGCCGTATGAAGGCATGCTTGAGATGAAGGGGGACATGGCGGGGGGCGCGGCGGTGCTTGGCGCCATGTCGGCGTTGCGCGCGCTTGGCTGCCCGCACATCGTGCACGGCGTGATTGCGGCGGCAGAAAACATGATCTCCGGGGAGGCGTTCCGGCCCGGCGACATCCTGACCGCGCTCAATGGCGTGACGATCGAAGTGCTTTCGACCGATGCCGAAGGGAGATTGGTCCTCGCTGATGCGCTCGTGTACACCGCGCGGCAGGGCGCGCAGGAGTTGATTGATCTCGCAACACTCACTGGTGCAAAGGTGGTGGCGCTCGGTGAAGAGATGGTCGCGCTCTTTAGTAGCGATGATCAGCTTGCCGCTCGCTTGCTCCAAGCAGCGGACGAGGCGGGGGAACGGCTCTGGCGCATGCCGCTCGCCGAGGAACTGAAAGACAAAATCAAGGGTGATGTCGGTGACATCAAGAACACCGGCGGCCGCGCTGGCGGGGCGATTACCGCGGCGCTGTTCCTGAAGCACTTTACCGAAGGGCGACCGTGGGCGCACCTTGACATCGCGGGCGCAAATCTGACCAGCAAGGCTGGCCCGTACACGCCGAAAGGCGCGACTGGGGTGGGAGTGAGAACGCTGCTGGCGTACCTGAGCCAGCCGGACCATCCACACAGCGCATAGTCAACGCGCAGCCGCGGGCGAGGAAGGTCGGTGGGGCGGGGGAGCCGGTTCCCCTGCCTTGCCTTGCTGCCGCTCACCCTTTGAGCGCGCCCGCTGTCAAGCCTTGCTGAATCCGGCGCTGGAAGAGGACATAAACCGCCAGGGTTGGCAATGTAGTGATAGTCAGCGCGGCGAAAAGCGCGCTGTAGTCGTTCTGGTAGCCCTGCTGGATTGCGAGGAAGGCAAGGCCCTGCGAGAGCAGATATTTGTTCTGGTCAGGGTTGAGCACCAGCGGCAGGATGAATTGATTCCACTGCCCAATGACGTTGAAGATGCCGATGGCGACGATTCCCGGCTTCGCCAGGGGAAGCATGATATTGAAGAAGACCCGGTAGTGGGAAGCGCCGTCAAGAATGGCGGCTTCGGCAAGCTCAGACGGCAACGAGCGAAAGAAGCCCGTCAGAAAGAAGATGGAGAACGGAAGCGAGTAAGCGGTGTAGACGAGGATGAGGCCGTGGCGTGTGCTCAGCATGCCAAGATCCTGGACGACGAAGAAGAGTGGCACCAGAGCGAGAAAGACGGGAAACATCAGCCCAACCATAAAAAGGTAAAAGATGGGCTTATTGAGCGGGAAATCATAGCGTGCCAGCACATAGGCGGCCATTGACGAGACGATCAGCGTCAAGGTCACGGCCGCGGCAACGACGATGAGGCTGTTGGTGACGTACCGGCCAATCATCGCCTGAGTCCAGGCGCGCTCAAAATTGTTCCATTGCAAGGTGGCTGGCAGCTTCCAGGGATCGAAGATAATCTCCCGGTCCGTCTTGAAGGACGTCATGATCATCCAGAGAAATGGAAAGATGACCAGGATGGCCCAGCCCAGCAGCACGGCCTGCATCGCCGCGCCAGACACGAGGTCACCGGTGCGAGCGCGGCGCGCTGTTCGCGCTTCGGTCCGTAAGGTGGCTGCCGTGACCGATCTCAATTCGGTCGTCTCTGGTGCGGTCATTGGCGGTGGCATCCTTCCCAGCCAATTCGCTGGGTCGTCTCATCAGAATTCCAGGCGCTCCCGCTGGGTAAAGCGCAACGTGATGATCGATAGGATGAGCGTCATGATCAGCAGCACAACGCCAATCGCGGACGCATAACCGAACTGACTCTGGCGGAAAGCCACGTCGTACATGTAGCGGGCAACAACATCCGAGGCATGATTGGGCTTGCCCTCGGTCATTACCTGAACGATGGTGAAGAGGTCGAGCGCGGCGATGCCGATGTAGACGACCGCGAGCCGGATGTGGTCCCACAGGAGGGGCACCGTGATATCACGGAATGACGTCCAGCGATTAGCGCCGTCGAGCGTAGCTGCCTCGTAGAACGACGTTGGGATTGATTGCATGCCGGCAATGAAGATAACCATATAGAAACCGACTGACTGCCAGACGATGACTGCCGCGATGGCCCAGAGAACGGTATCTGGGTCGCCGAGCCACGAGCGGGTGAGGCCATCCAAGCCGAGCGCCCGCAGGGTACCGTTGAGGAGACCGTAGCGGGGATTGTAGACATACTGCCAGAGCACGCCGATGATGACGACTGACATGACTTGCGGGAAGAAGTAGACAATGCGGTAAACATTCCCGCCCCGGACAGCGCGTCCCGCCTGCGCAAACAACCCAGCGAAAATCAGCGCCAGCGATAGCGTCATTACCGGCAGGACAACGAGCATCTGGCCATTATGCTTCAACGAGGTCAGGAAGATATCGTCGTTAAATAGCTTCCGGTAGTTCTTAAACCACACGAACGTCTTGTTCGCCGAGACGCCGCGCCACCGGGTCATCGAGTTGTAAAACGCCTGAGCGTACGGATACAGAACGAAGACAGCGTAGAGCAAAAGCGATGGCAGCAAGAATGGTACGATCAGGCGATACTTGTGGTAATGCATCGCCGCCTCCAAGCCGACAGCCGGCAGCCGGTAGCCGATAGCTCTGGCGGCGACCTGATGCAGCATAACGCGGCATCAGTCGAGACGACACAGGCCGCCGCGCACCCGGCAATCGGCTACCGGCTATGGTTCACCGCTGGTATTTCTTGATCGCCGGGTCGTTCTTGACCGCGTCGGCTGCTTCCTGAATCGCATTCATCACGTCTTCGACGCTGGCGCGACCGTTCAGCAATTCGCCAATCTGGTTCTTGGCAGCGTCGGCAAGAGGCGTATACCACCCATCGTAGCGCGCTTGGATCGTGTTCTCGCCCGCGGCGGCAAGCGTTTGCTGTGCGGAGGCGAAGGCTGGACCGAGGTCGAGCCCATCGGCCGAGCCCTGGACGACGGTGAGCGCCTTGGTATTCTCCGAGAAGAAGCGGGCACCCTGTTTCGAGAAGAGGATGCGGAGCCATTCCTTGCCGCCCTGAACGTTCTTGCCTTGAGCCGGAACGATGAAGTTCTCGCCCGCCCAAGCGGAGACGGCCTCAAACGGCAGCACGTCGTTTGCCAGTGACGGCGTCGGCGCCACGACCATCTGGAAGCCTTCAGGGATCAGATCTTTCATCTCGTTTTCGAGCCAGGTGCCGCACGGAATGAAGGCTGCCCGGTGTTGCAGCCACTCGGCCTGGGATTCGGTATGCGACAGGGCTTCCGTTCCTTCCAGGATGTAGCCCTTGTCTGCCAGCATCTTGAAGGCGTTCAGAACATCTGCGACTGCGGGCTGCTTCCACGCATCTGGCTCCAGATTGTCAATCTTGATCAGGGCTTCCATCCCTGCGTGCTTGGCCAGCATCTGGTCAAACAGCAGGCGCATGTATTGCGGGTACTGTCCCTGATACGTCCATGGGGCCATGCCGGACCCCTTAATCTCCTCGCACAGGGCCATCATCTCATCCCAGGTTTTGGGGTACGTCCAACCCTTTTCCTGGAAGAGATTCTGGTCGTACCAAACGCCATAGACGGTGAGGGCATAGCGAAGCGCGAGTTGCTTGCCTTCGTAGACCCCGGTGTTCTGGGAGCCTGGCACGAGGGTGTCGGCGAACGTCATCCCTTCGGTGTCGAATGCCGGAGCTGACATGAGATCCGCGAGATCCGCAAGCTGACCCTCAGCGACAAGCGCGGCCTCATCAAGGCTCTCCGCGCCGGAGTTATCCATCACATCGGGCGGGTTCCCGCTCACGAAGCGCGGCTGGTACTGTGGACCGAGGCGCTGCGTACCGGTGTAGTTGATTTGCGCCTCGGGGTACAGCTCGTTGTAGATGCGATTCACATTCTTTGCGTAGTCGTCACCAAAGCCGCCCTTGAAGATGACCACTTCCAAGGGTGCCTTGGGATCCACGCCGAGTGGATTGGTTGTGTCCCGATAGTCCTGGGCAGACGTCCCCCCTGGCTCCATCGCCGCGAGGATCGCTGCGATCGCGGGAGCGGAAACGCCGAGTCCGACTGCCCGCCGGAAGGCTTCGCGGCGAGTGATAGCACCGGACATGACGTCCGTGACCAGCCGGTCAATGCGGTCGTCGCTCATGATCCATCCCTCCACACTGAGAGCGGTTCCACCAACACCCTTGGCGTCTGGGTAGCGCAAGGCTACCGCAACTTGGCGGCGACGGCAAATAGCCCGGTCAGGCTGGTCCGGTTCAGGCTACGAGCCGAGATAGCGCATGGCGACGCGGGTCATCGTTTCGATGCCGATGGCCATCGCGTCTTCGTCAATGTCGAATTTCGGATGATGATGGCCCCAGATGAATCCCTTTTCCGGATTGCGGCTGCCGACAAAGAAGAAGCAGCCGGGCACGCGCTCCAGGAAGTAGCTGAAGTCCTCCGCGCCCATGTGCATTGGCGCTTCGAGCACATTGTCGCGGCCAACAACCTCCTGGGCAACCTCATGAACCAGGGCTGTCATCTCCGGGTTATTGATCGTGACTGGATAGCCGTACTTGTAATCGATCTCAATGCTGGCGCGCATGGCGGCGGCGATGCCCTGCGCGATCTCCTGGATGCGCTTCGCAAGCTGGTCGCGGACAGCGGGGCTGAAGGAGCGCACGGTACCCCGGAGCTCAGCGGTATCCGGGATGACGTTGAGCGCCTCGCCAGCGCGGAATGCGCCGACGGTCACCACGGCGGGGTCGAGTGGATCGATTTCACGGCTCACGATCGTCTGCAATGCAGTCACAATCTGCGCTCCGGTGACAATCGGGTCAATTGTCAGGTGTGGCTGAGCGCCGTGGCCTCCCCGGCCTTTGACGATCATTGTGAACCGGTCGGCCGCGGCCATGATGGGGCCAGGCCGGAGCGAAATGGTGCCGACCGGCTCCTCCTGAGCCATGTGCATGCCGAACGCGGCGTCCACCTTCGGATCCTCCAGCACGCCCTGGTCGATCATCACTTTGGCCCCGCCGCCGCCTTCTTCCGCGGGCTGGAAGACGAGCTTGACCGTGCCAGCAAAGCGGTCGCGCCGCTCGATGAGGAGCCTCGCCACGGCGAGCAGCATGGCCGTGTGCGCATCGTGGCCGCAGGCGTGCATGATGCCGGGGGTTTGCGAGCGATAGTCAACGTCGTTTTCTTCCTGAATCGGCAAAGCGTCCATGTCGGCCCGGAGCAACACGACCTTTCCCGTCCCCGGCGCTGTCCCGCGAATCAGACCGGTGACGCCCGTTACGGCGATGCCGGTGCGGATGTCCTCGACGCCGAGCGCTTGGAGTCGCTCAGCGACAAACCGAGCGGTTTCAAACTCTTGGAAACCAAGCTCAGGATGCTGGTGCAAATGACGCCGGTCGGCGATGACGCCGGGCATGATCTCATCAATGTCATGGCGGATGTCGGTGATCGTTGTGCTCATGCTTGCTCGTTTCCTCCCCTGACTCGTTGCCAGAAACTAAGATCGGTGTCGCGGTTGACTGTCTGCCCAGTGGGTCTGCGCCAAGGGCGCTGAGTACGATGGCCTGGAGCCGTCAAGCGCCCGTGAGATAGCGGAGCGTTGCCCGGGTCATCGTCTCGACGCCGATCGCTAGGGCCGCCTCATCGACATCAAACCGGGGATGATGGTGGCCCCAAATCAGGCCTCTGTCTGAATTGCGGCTGCCGACAAAGAAAAAGCATCCAGGCACCCGGCTCAAGAATTCGCTGAAATCTTCAGACACCACCATCAGCGGCCCGTCTTCCACCTTGTCCGGGCCGACCACCTCCGCTGCTGCGGCCTGGACGATCCGGGTCATGTCCGGATCGTTGACGAGTGGGGGTGCGCCGAAGGTGAAGCGGAGATCAACCGTGGCGCGCATCGCGGCGGCAACCTGCGCGGTCAGGGCGGCCAGGCGCTCTTTGACCTCTTCCCGTTGCCATTGTGCGACGGTGCGCGTGGTGCCACCCAATTCGGCGGTGTCCGGGATGACATTGGCCGCGTCGCCGGCATTGAAACGACAGATGGAAACGACTTCCGGCATGGTTGGATCTCGCTCCCGGGAGACCAGGGTCTGAACTGCGTTCACCAGGTATGAGCCGACTGCAACCGGATCGATCGTTGATTGCGGGCGCGCGCCGTGCCCGCCCTTCCCTTGGATGGTGATGACGAACCCATCGGCTCCAACCATGGCGACGCCCGGCCGGGCCCAAACCGTGCCTACATCGGCCCCTTGCCAGATGTGGAGACCAAAAGCGGCGTCAACGTGCGGGTTCTCCAGGACCCCCGCGTCAATCATAGCCTTGGCGCCGCCGCCGCCCTCTTCGGCAGGCTGAAAAACGAGCTTGACGGTGCCGGCAAAGCGGTCGCGCCGCTGCATCAACATGCGCGCTGTGCCGAGGAGCATTGCTACATGAGTATCGTGGCCGCAGGCGTGCATCGTGCCAGGAATTTGAGAGCGATACTCGACGTCGTTCTCTTCCTGGATCGGCAATGCGTCCATGTCGGCCCGCAGGAGCACGACCTTGCCAGCGCCGGGGGCTGTGCCATGGATCAGGCCGGTCACGCCCGTCTTGGCAACACCCGTTGTGACCTGTTCCACACCGAGCGCGCGGAGGCGCTCGGCCACGAACCCTGCGGTCGCTTCCTCCTGAAAACCCAGCTCAGGATACTGGTGTAAATACCGGCGGTCGGCGATCAGACCAGGGAGAATTTCATCAACATCGCGATGCAACGTCGCGTCGGAAGCGATCATGGCACCACATCACTCCTGTACATCGGTGAGGGAACCTGCTCAGCGCCCGGGTATCACACAACCAGAGCGGGCGCGGGCAGGGCATGATAGCATCCTGGCGGGCACCGCGCGCGTGCGCTGCCGGCGCGGCGAACACAAGCGAGGCATGATGATGGCAAACCAAGATCTGATGGATGAAGCGCGGGCGCGAGCGCTCGCCGAACAAGCAGTCGAGCGTGCGGGCGGAACCCGGCATATCTATCGCACGCCGCGCCATCCCTTCGCACTTCACCCCTCGACAGAGTACGAGATCGAGGGGGTGCGCGTGGAGGTGCGCCACGGAGAGATCAGCAGCCCGGCGATCGTGACCGTTGCTGGGTACGTCTTCGAAATCCACGAGGATGAGATCGAGCTTCTGCTGCGGCCGCCCCGGCCTCGCCGGTCATAAGCGTGGCCGGACCAGCAGAGGGTGTCGCTGCCAGGAGAGGGGCTTGGTGTGATGCAAATTACGCAGGAGGGCCGCGTTGCGGTGCCAGGTGGACAGATCTGGTACGGAATCGCCGGGAATGGCGATGGCATACCGCTCCTTGCGCTCCATGGTGGGCCCGGCTTTCCGCACGACTATCTGGCCTCGCTTGCCGATCTGGGTGGCGAGCGGCCGGTCATCTTCTATGACCAGCTTGGCTGTGGCCGCAGCGACCGGCCGGACGATACAGGACTCTGGACCGTCGAGCGCTTCGTCGAAGAGCTGCGGCAGGTCGTTGCGGCCCTCGGGCTGGAACGCTTCCATCTGCTCGGGCAGTCGTGGGGGAGCATGCTTGCCACCGATTTCGCCCTGACCCGGCCCGCTGGGTTGATGAGCCTTACTCTGGCCAGCCCTCCGCTCTCCATTCCGCGCTGGCTGGCCGATTGCGCGCGATACCGCCAGGAGCTTCCGGCTGACGTGCAGGCGATCCTCGACCAGCACGAGGCAGCCGGAACGACCGATAGCGCCGAGTATCAAGAGGCGACGATGGTGTTCCACCGGCGTCATGTCTGCCGGCTCGATCCGTGGCCAACTGAGCTGATGCGGTGCTTGGACGGCGTTGGCTGGCCCGTGTACCACACCATGTGGGGACCGAACGAGTTTTACATGACCGGAAGCTTGAAGAGCTACGATCGCACGCCCCGCCTCCCCGAGATTACCGTCCCCACGCTCTTCACCTGTGGACGGTATGACGAGGCAACGCCGGAGGCGACGGCCTGGTACGCCTCGCTCGTGCCAGGTGCGCGGCTGGCCATCTTCGAGCATAGCTCGCACATGCCGCATCTCGAAGAGCGGGAGGCATACATGGCAACGGTGCGGGCGTTCCTCAACGATGTGGAGCGCGCCGGTGGAGCGCCATGACGCACCGGGGCGTTCTGGCCAGGTGCGGACGAGGACATCACGTTCGCTGACTCGGGCGTTTCGTGTCTGGCAGACCACGCCGGGTCAACTTTTCCACGCGCCGCCGCAGCAGTGTATTCGGCATTAACTCGAATCATTCACCCCGTTATGGTCGCTTGGGATTGAGGTCGCCACTCCCGCGCTGCTGCGAACGGAATGACCGAACGGGTGTGGCAGTTTGGATCGGAGCAGCGTTTGTGTCACGTGCTCTCGGGTGCGGGCCGAGCGGGGGGCACAGCCGTCCAGGCAGGGAGCGCCTGCTCAAGGAGCGTGAGCGTTGTCTGCATCGAGACCTGTCCGCGGTTGCCACCGCCAGGATTGAGACTCGTCACGCAGATGCTAGCCACCTTGCCTGTCCGCAGGACCGTCCGCATGGCGTCGACCGCTTCGCTCAGTTCGAGTCCATCCTCCACTGGCGTGGTGGCACTGGGCACGAGCCGGGGATCCAAGACATCGAGATCCACGTGCAGTGCGAGGACTTGGCAACGCTCTGCCAGGCTCATGACCGCCTCAGCGAACCGGGAACCCGCCCGCACCTCGTCGCACCGCAGCAAAGTGACGTCAGTGGAGCTCAGCGTTTCGGCCTCCTGTGGGTCCAGGTCGCGCACCCCTGCAAGCAGAATGCGCTCCGTTGGCAGCGGGTGGGCCAGCCCGGCAGCAACTCGCCACTGAGGTTCGGCCAAGCCGGCGATGATGGCAAGAGGCATTCCCGCGAGGATGCCGCTGTAGCTGGTCAGTGGCGTATTGAAATCCCCATGCGCGTCAAGCCAGACGAGGCCCAACGGGGTCGATGCCTCGTCTGTCTGGGAAAGTCCGCCGATCACGCCGACCGCGGCAGTGTCATCTCCGGCAAGCACCAGGACACCATGCCCTGCGCGCCTCGCCGCAGCCACGCATGCCGCGACGCGGGCGCCAATCCGGCCGAGATTCTCGATTCGCTGGCCCGGCTCCAAATCGTCAGGTTCGACGCGGGCTTCGACCGGTCCTCGCACCTCGAAGCCAAGCGCCAGCAGACGCTGAATCACTCCGGCGTGGATGAGGGCAGTCGGCCCGGCGCCCAATCCCTCGTCGGGCTCGTCGTAGCGGTACGGCACGGTGATGAGTTGCAGTCGCATCGGATCCACCCTCGGCCGCTCTCGTACAATGCTCGTGGAGGGCGGGCACCGGCTGGTTGCCCCACCTGCCGGACCGCTGTGCCAGTTGGCCAATGCGCTCAGTCGCATTCGGTAGAATGACAACGATGCACGTCGGGATTAGCGTAGCAGGTCAAACGCATCGGTGACATCAACGCAGCACAACCGAACCATCAACGGTGCGGCATCAGAGCCACTGGACTACTATGAGGTCTTAGGCGTTCCCTATTCGGCGAGCACCGAGGAAATCACGCGCGCCTATCGCCAGGCGATGAAGCGGATTCACCCGGATCGCCAGCGGGCTGACCGGCGACGCGCCGCCGAAGAGCAAGCGAAGCTGCTGAATCGCGCATATACCACCTTGCGCCGTCCAGAGACCCGGCGGCAACACGATGTCTCGTTGAAACACAAGGTCGTTCAGCAGCAGATCATGAATAGCTATGTCGGCGGATTTGCGCCGGGCGCAGCCGATCTGTCTGGCGAACGCTTTCGCCGGCATCCGACGGCCGCTGACCGCCGTGCCCGCCAGCGTGACGACCGGAATGCGATGGTGAGCATTGTGGTGGTGTTTGCTGGAGTGACGCTGGCGGTGGTTGCCGGCCTCGTATTGTGGGCGGCGCTGAGCCTTCTGGCCAGGTCGCTCCTCTGAGCCGGGAGTACCGGTCAGGTGTCGGCCTGCGTTGTGCCCCCTTCGCGCTGGTCGCCACCTTGCGAGGCAGCGTCATGGTGTGTGCTCCGTCCCGTGCTGCCGCGCCGCGGCTGGCCAGATGGTCCGCGCACATTGCGTGGCGCACGCGCCGGTTTCGTGTCCCTGGCTGCTTGGGGAGCGCGCCGTTCCCAGCGTCGTCCTCGGGGGCGGACCGGCCGGTCGCCACGCAAGACCGCTGGTGCAAGATTCTCAAGTGACACGAGCATGGCAACGGCTCCATGCCGCAGCGTGTCAGCTTCCGCCGATTCCGGCCGCATGCCGCTTGCATAGGCCAGGACGAGCAGGCGTCCCGTCTCAACAATCGCGTCAATGCCGGCCACAACCGGTAAAAGCCGGCGCTCCTCTGGCGTCAGGGGGATCACGCTGGCGTAGGCGCCGATGGCCTCCTCAGCAGCCGCCACGGTCCAGCCGCCAAAATGCGTCAAAAGCTGCCCAAGATCCACCAGCGGCGATGAAACCGCGGCTTCGGCGAAATCGAGCAAGCCGGTCAGCCGTGACCGCTCCCCGTCCGTGGCAAAGAGGAGATGTGCTGGCCAGAGATTGAGGTGGGCAATTACGCGGTGCCCGCCGCGCAGGTAGGACGCGCTTGCCAGCGCGGCCGTGCCGACGCGCATCACCTGCTCACTCGTGCGCAGCCAGCGCTGGATGTGCGGTGTCGTCGCCGCGTGTGGACGCAGCCGCTGACGCTGCCCTCCCCAGGAGACGCGCACCGCTCGCACGATCGCGTCTAACCGTGCGACCGGCACGGTGCGCTCCCGTGCCAGCTTCTCGGTGGCACGGTGCCACCCGGCTAACGCTTCGGCGACCGCTGGGAGCGTCCCGGACGGTAATGGTTCGGGCCAGTGAATGAGGCGGCCGGTGGCATCGAAGATCTCCCGCCCGCGCGTGGGCGGCCGGCCCGGCATCCAGCTTTGCGCGTCGAACCATGCGCCATCCAGGAGAAGCTCTGCCGTGCCAGAATCAGGAAGGAGGACTGGTAGAGGAACAATCTCGCAGCCACCAGACCGGCTCGTTGCGAGCAGACGATGGACAAACGTGACGCGCTCGCGGGGGGTGCCATCGGGCCACCGCCGCACACACCATGCCCCCGATGGCGTCTCAACCCGCGCCAGGTGACGCCGGGCACCAACGGGCTCGATTCTTACCAAATCCGGGAAGAACCGCCGCGCCGCTTCGATCAGTGCCGGGTCTTCTACCGCCGGTACGGGTGCGGTTGCCCGCCTGCGCGCTGAATCATGCGGTCCCACATGCCGTCTCATGCTATCACCCGTTGATATCCCGGCCCATACACGCGGCGGCCTGGCAGTGCCCCCGTATGGATACCGTCCCTTAGCACCCGCTGGCCGTTGACCCAGACATGGAGAATGCCGGCCGAAAGCTGGTGCGGGTGACCATAGGTGGCGTGATCAGTGACCGTGTCTGGATCAAAGATCACGACATCGGCCATCATGCCATCGCGCAGCAAGCCACGGTCGCGCAGACCCAGCCGGTCTGCCACCGCAGAGCTCATCTTCCGAACAGCGTCCTCAAGGGGAATCACGCCAAGCTCGCGCACATACCGCCGGAGAATGCGGGGGTAGGTACCGTATGCGCGCGGGTGCGCCAGCCCCCTCTCAGACGCCGTGACGGGGTCAATCCCGCCGGCGTCGGTGCCAATCTTCATCCATGGCTGCTTGAGCTGAAGCTGCACATTCTCCTCGCTCATCATGAAGTAAAAGCAAAAGACGTCGTGCCCCTCGGCGGCAAGAATATCCAGTGCAGCATCAACCCAATCCTGGCCTCGCATGGCAGCGATCTCTGACAGGCGCTTGCCCCGGTATGCTGCGTGCTCCGGGCGCCCGGGTGATGCGAGGATGATGTGGTCCGGTCCAGCGATCGCTGCGAAGTTTTCCCAGTCCGGTTGCGGCTCCAGCATGGCGGCGCGGATTTGCTGGCGCATCTCCGGATCGCGCAGGTTATCGAAGAGCTTGCCATCAGCGGCTGCCCATGGCGGCACACATGCTGCAAGACCGGTGCCCGCTGCTTCGTATGGATACATATCGGCGCCAACATCCAATCCGGCCGCGCGAGCCTCGTTGATCGTGGCGATCGCTTGAGGCATCAGGTGCCAGTTTCGCTTCCCAGCGGCCTTGAGATGATAGATCTCGGTTGCCACGCCGGACCGCTTGCTGATCTCGATCGCTTCGTCCAGCGCTTGCAGCAGGCGATCCTCTTCCGAGCGGAGATGGAGAATGTGCACACCCCGGTAAGCCGCGACCACTTCGCAGAGCGCGACAAGCTCATCCGTGGTCGCGTAGGCGCTCGGCGGATAGATCAGTGCCGAGGCGAGGCCAAATGCCCCATCCTCCATAGCGCCAGCGACAACTCGCCGCATCACCTGTAATTCCTCGGCGGTCGGCTCGCCCAGATCATAGCCCTTGGCGTACTCGCGCACGGTGGACCCGCCGATGAACGAGCCAACGTTGACCGCGACGCCCCGCCACTCCAGGTCGGCCAGCCAGTCGCCGAACCGGGTCCAGCACCGCGCTCGTTCGACCCACTCATCGAAGGTATCGCCAACGAACCGGCGGAGTCCCTCTGCAAATGGGGTGGTGATCCGCCCCCCAAAGGGTGCGGGAGTCCAATCCTCGCCCATGATTTCGGTCGTCACGCCCTGCGTCACCTTGGAGAGCGACCGCCGGTCGGTGAGGAATGGAACGATGGAGTGCGACTGAATGTCGATAAACCCAGGGCAGACGACCAGACCCTCGGCATCGACGATCTCGGTCGTGGGACCGGGCTCGATTATGCCG